>ERZ791611.1406-NODE-1406-length-15708-cov-13.259056_pt1 | contig 15708 bp, 12 predicted proteins | sample MGYA00510275_ERZ791611 | MGnify/ENA primary metagenome ERZ791611 (study PRJEB30046, sample SAMN00791912) | human gut metagenome | study: EMG produced TPA metagenomics assembly of the A metagenome-wide association study of gut microbiota in type 2...
GGCAGTCGTTTGAGCCGTGTGGCTTTGGTCGTAGATATTCGCGGCGGCGAGTTCTTTGATTCGCTGTCCGATGCGTTGACGACGCTGAAAGCCATGCAGGTGCCGTACGAAATCGTATTCATGGATGCTACCGATGAAACGTTGGTGCGCCGCTACAAGGAATCGCGCCGCAGTCATCCGTTGGCGCCGGAAGGACGCATTACTGCCGGTCTCCAGAAGGAACGTTCCATTTTGGAATCCATTCGTCATCGCGCCGATTATATTATCGATACGACGCAGATGAAGACGGCGAACTTGAAGCAGTATTTGCGTAAAACCTTTGAAGCGGCCGACGATAATCGTCAGCGCTTGGCTGTGACGGTATTGAGCTTTGGCTTCAAGCACGGTGTGCCTATGGATGCAGACATGATTTGGGACGTGCGCTTCTTGCCGAATCCGTACTACATTCCGGAGTTCCGTCATAAGACAGGCCGCGTGCCGGTAGTAAATGAATACATTCACAGCTTCGACGTAACGGAACAGTTCTTGGCGCATTATTTCAGCACCATGGATTTCTTGTTGCCGCAGTACGAAAAGGAAGGCAAGAGCCAGTTCGTCATCGGTGTTGGTTGCACCGGTGGTATGCACCGCAGCGTAGCTATGGCGGAAGCGCTCTATATGCATGCGCAGTCCTTAGGGTATCGGGTGAGCATCGAGCACCGCGATATGTTTAAAAACACAGTAGAAGAAGATTTTAATCCTCATGAAATTACGGCTGCATCGAAGTAATCATTACTTGATGCATAGATAGGAGTTTCTATGATACGAATGACAGGTTTCCGGTGGTTAACACCGGGCTTAAAGCTTAAGCGTTGGCTGGTGGTCTTCGGTATCGGCATGTTCCTAGTCGTCATTGGCGTGGCGTTAATGCTCAATTACCAATGGCTGTCCTACGTAGAGGATTGGTTCTTGCAGATGCTGTATGAAGCAACCGGCTCGTATAACTATACGGTGTTGGCAACCTTTGGCTTTGGGGCTATCGTGTTGGGGGCCATTTTGATGACCATCGGCACGAAGCGCGTTGGCAGTGCAGTAGTGCATGCCATTATCCCAGAGGATACCGACAAGGTTAGTGATTATATTTTCCAGAATATTCGCATGGCTCAGGGGCCGAAGATTGTGGTTATCGGCGGTGGTACCGGCCTTTCCACGCTACTTCGTGGCTTAAAGTCCCATACGTCGAATTTGACAGCTATCGTAACGGTAGCCGATGACGGCGGTTCGTCCGGTCGTCTTCGTGAAGACTTTAAAATGATTGCCCCAGGGGACCTTCGCAACTGTTTGACGGCTCTCGCCGAAAAAGAAGGCTTGATGGAACAGTTATTCCGCTATCGCTTTGGTGGTGCCGGTGATTTGGCCGGTCACAGCTTTGGGAATTTGTTCCTCACGGCGTTGACGCAGGTTCTTGATGCGGATATCGATAAGGCGCTAGAAGCGTCCAGTAAGATTTTGAAGGTGCGAGGCCGTGTTATCCCAGCGACGGTGCAGGAGATTTCCTTGCTCGCTGAAATGGAAGACGGCACGGTAGTAGCCGGTGAAAGCCAGATTCCGAAATCCGGTAAGCGCATTAAGCGCGTCTTTACGGAACCGGCGTTGCCGCGTCCGGAAGGGGCGGCACTTCGCGCCATTGATGAAGCCGATGCGGTTATCCTTGGTCCTGGTAGCTTGTATACCAGCATCATGCCGAATTTACTCATCGATAAGATTGCGGACCATATCCGCAATTGTAAGGCACCGAAGTTCTATATTTGTAACGTTATGACTCAGCCCGGTGAAACCGATGGTTACACGGCGGCGGACCATGTGGCGGCGCTGCAGCGCTTAGCCGGCGATAGCATTATCGACAACGTATTGGTTAATGACATGCCCTTTACGGACGATGTTATCAATAAGTACAAGGAAAAAGGTGCCGAACCGGTGCGCGTCGATATTGATCGCTTGGATGCGATGGGCGTGCGTACCATTCGCGCCAATATGCTGAAGGATCCAGGCTCGGCGCTCCATGATTCGGAACGCTTAGGCAAGGTGGTTATGGATGTGGTGTACGCCATGCAGGCCGGCCTTGAGCCCCATATTTTGGAATATTATTTGAAACGAGAAGATCGCTAAGTTCGTGGAGGCCTTTTATTTCAGAAGGCCGAAGCGACTTAGGTAGAATGCGAAGATGCGGAAAGGAGGCGCCATGTCATTTGCGGAAGACGTAAAGAACGAGCTATGCCAGTTTAAGAACGAAACAGCATTGTCGGCGAAAATTGAGGCGTCCTGTTTGCTCCGCATGGGCGGGTCGTTGCTCCTTGGCTCTCGTGGCCGGGTGGGCATTCGACTGGTGACGGCCAATAACGCTGTAGCGCGCCGCGTTTTGTCCATATTGCGCGCTGAGTATTCTTTACATACGTCGGTGCTCATTCGTCGCGGCTTGAATTTACGAAAAAAGAATGTGTATACGCTAACTGTGGAGCCTACAGAAGCAGGTTGTAAGGCGCTGGAGGATTTAGCGTTGTGGCCGGTTACGGCGGAGATTCCCGAAGCGTGGCTTGATACGATGGAGACTCGGCGCGCCTTTTTGCGCGGCGCCTTTTTAGGCGGCGGTTCGGTGAATAAGCCGGAAAGCGACTATCACTTGGAATTTATGACCGGTAATCGGCACTTTGCCGATACTATTGTGGCGGTACTGAAATTATTCCGCATCAGCGCTCGCATGACGGAACGCAAGGAGGAATACGTCGTATACGTCAAGGAAGGTGACGCCGTTACGGCGTGCCTTCAGATTATGGGGGCCCAGTCGGCACTCATGGAGTTTGAAACGGTGCGTGTGGTGAAAACAGTGCGCAACCAGATTAATCGTCAGGTAAACTGCGAAACGGCGAATTTGCAGAAGACGGTTAATGCAGCGGTACGTCAATTGGAGAGTATCCGCATTATCGAGCGGCATCAGGAGTTAACGGATTTGCCGCCGAAGTTGTTGATTGTGGCGCGGGCGCGTCTCGAGAATCCCGATGCCAGTTTACAGGAGTTGGTAGAAATACTGGACGGCAGCTTGTCGAAATCCGGTATTGGTCATCGCTTTAGAAAGCTTGAGGCGTTGGCTTTATCCTATGAGCCGGATGGCTTGGCGGAAGTATAGACTAGATTGGAAGTAATAGTAGTGAGAGAATGTAATTTGACGGTAAAACAAAGTAAGCGCAGTAAGCAGAGTTTTTGGAAACAGCGAATTCGCTATGGCCTGTTAGGTGTAGCCGCTTTTATCGGTCAAGGTGTTTTCATGGCAGGTGGTAGCAGTGTATTGGCTGCGCCGGCGCAGCGCATCAACATCGACGCTTATCAGTTTGCGCCGTTACCGGCTGTTGTGGAAAAGGAATCAGGAACGTTAATCTTGTCCGATAGTCCGGAATATGTCGATCAGAATGGTGTATTGGCCGGTGGTACCGTAAATGGTACGGGCCGCGTCTATTTTTATCATGTAAACGATATGGATACGCCGCATCGCATTGGTATTGTCGTTGAAAATACGGGCAAGAAGGACGTAGACGTTATCGTCCATCGTCAGATTGCGGCGGAACCTTCGACGGAATATTTTGCGGTTGGTCGCTGGTTGTCGAAGTCGGATTTGACCCATCCGTACGTAGAAGCGGACCGTTGGCAGACGGCAGCGCAGCATAATCAGTCCTTAGCGGCAGCAGGCTTAAAGCCGGCTGACCCGACCGCACCGGGGGCTACCGCAACCGGTACGCCGACCTATGTACCGATTACGTCGAATGCAGCCCAGAATGGTACCAATCAGCCGGCAGCGACTACGGCGGTAACAGGTCCGGTAGCGGCCACAGTAGCCGATACAGTAGCACCGCAGCATTTGTCCGATGGTCTTAGTTCGTCGGAAGTAACGGTGACGAAGGATACGGGCGTAACGCCGCCAACGGCTGGTGCCAGTGGTCGTCAGTTTATCAAGGTTAACCTGGCGAAGCCCATGACGCAGGAAGAACGGGACCAAGCGGCTCGTGATGCGGCTAAACGCGCTAAAGAACAGGCTAAGGAAGCGGCTAAGCAGGCTAAGCTGGAAGAAGAACGCTTAAAGAATTTGAAGCCTACCGTGTTGGAACGCATTCATTTGATTCCGGGCGGTCGTGCTGATTTGTATAAGAAGCTGGACGAAGTGACCATCAATAAAGACCAGTTGTTCTCCGGGTTAGTTGATTTCACCTCTACCGGCGCTGTTAGCGTTAAGGTGATGATGACACCGGCCGATGTGTCGCCTATCGTAGCGTCCATTTATAGCAACACGTTGCCGATGGACTCTGTCATGCTTCGTGGTACGTATACGGGGGCGAAACGCCAGCTCGTAGTGCCGGTAGCCTATAACAGCTCTGTTGGTGCTGCGGCCGTAGAAGTGGCCAATGACCGCGAAGATCCGTTCGTAGTGGGCCATGATGAATTGACCCATGACATGAAGGTAACGGATAAGGGTAACTATGGTGTGTCCTATGACATTACCATTCCGACTCAGGGCCGTGAACCGTTCGCGTTGTACTTCAACCCTATGGGCGGTGCCTATGCCGGTTCCGTTGAAGTTGAGTACAATGGCAAGAGCCAGATTTTCGACGTGCCGGATTGGAGCTTGCCGCATATGGGCGATGGCACCATGTACGATACGCAGTACTTGGCAACCTATAACCCGGGCAAACCGCTGGTAATCCACATGATGCCGGCCGGTGCGTCCAACTTGCCAATTCGCTTCTTGCTTATCCCGGTAAGCTTAGTACCAAACGTATAATATAAGTGCTAAGGCTCGAATTCAGGCTTTGGCGTAAGGGGAATCCTCGTTGACCAGCGATGGTGGCGAGGGTTCTTTTATTTCAGCGGAGAGAATTTCAAAGGCCGTAACGTGGCAAATGTCGCACTTTGTGGTCTTTGAATTTTGTAAAATAGATATAGACAGTAATGAATCGTTATCACAGATTGTATGGGAAGGAGTACCATTTATGGCATATATAGTTGTATATTCATCGCGTACAGGAAATACGAAACAGGTAGCAGAGGCGATTGCGAAGGCATTGCCTGAAGGGACGGAGTGCGTAAGCGTTAAGGACGCACCGGCTTCCTTTGCCGACTACGACGGCGTATTCATGGGCTTCTGGGCTGACCAGGGGAATGCCAATAAAGAAGCACAGCCGGTTATCCAGCGCATTGACAATAAAAAGGTCGCTCTCTTTGCGACCTTAGGCGTGCCGCCTATGATGCCCCACGCAGAAAAGACCATAGTCGCTGCGGCTGGGTTATTGCCCAATGGCACGACGCCGGTAGGTATGTTCAAATGCCAGGGCAAGGTGGATCCGAAGGTCATCGAAATGATGTACAAAATTTTCCCGGAAGGGCACCCGCATGGCCGCAGTGCCGAACGTGACGCCCGTCATACGCAAGCGGCGTCGCATCCGGATGCAGCGGATTTACAGCACGCTGCGGAGTTCGCGCGAAACATGGTTCAGAAGATGAAGGAAGCCTAGCGATTTACCTTGACACAAAGGCCCCTTACAGGTAAAATATATTAGAAGAAACAACGACCAATACGAGAGATTGGCGATTTCCAATTAGATACCTTTTAAGTTAGTCCTGTGAGGCTAGTAAGGGAATAGGTATGGCTTTTTGTATGTTCGGGTGCGCTCGGCACGAGAAGCATGACTTTGTCTGTTATAGACCTCTTGCCTCAGGCAAGAGGTCTTTTTTACTATAGGGCACAGGAATCTCGGTTAAGGAGGCAACAATGGGACAGGTAAGTTTGAAGGGCAAGGATTTGCTGGGTTTGCAGCATGTGTCCAAAGAAGAAATTGAGTTGATTTTACGAGTAGCGAAGAAGATGAAGAAAATCGTCTTATCGGACGACAAGAAATATCCGCTTCTGAAAGGTAAATCGATTATCAATTTGTTCATGGAACCGAGTACGCGTACACGCAGCTCCTTTGAGTTGGCTGGCAAGTACTTAGGCGCAGACGTTATCAATATCACCAAGAGCGGCAGCTCCATGGTGAAAGGGGAAAGCCTTCGCGACACCCTGTTAACAGTATCGTACATGGGCGCTGATGCGGTAGTAATGCGACATAGCGCTGAAGGGGCACCGCTTTACGCATCGAAATGCGTAGACCCGGTAATCGTAAACGCCGGCGATGGCGCGCACGAACATCCGACGCAGGCATTGCTCGATATGTACTCCATCCTTGAACGCAAAGGTAAATTAGAAGGCCTTAAAGTCGTAATCTGCGGTGACGTAATGCACAGCCGCGTAGCGCGCTCCGACATTTACGGCATGCAGAAAATGGGCATCGATGTACACTTAGCCGGTCCTCGCACCTTGGTATATCCGGAAATGGAAAAGATGGGCGTAACGGTTCACCACGATATCCGCGAAGCCTTGGAAGGCGCCGATGTAGTGAACGTACTTCGCATCCAGTTAGAACGTATCAACTCCGCCTTGTATCCGACAAACCGCGAATATGCGCGCATCTTCGGCATTAACAGCGAAGTGTTAAAAGCAGCAAAACCGGACGTAATGGTTATGCATCCGGGCCCAATGAACCGCGGCTTGGAAATTTCTCACGACGTAGCATACAGTGAAGAATCGGTAATCCAGGAACAGGTACGAAACGGCGTAGCTATTCGTATGGCAGTGTTATACTTAACGATTAACGGAGGTGACGGCAGTGAAATTGCTGATTAAGAACGGTACGGTAGTCAATCCGGCCAAAGGACAACACGAAGTAGCCGACATTTTGGTGGCTGATGGTAAAATTGCCGCTATCGGTGCAAATTTAGCAGCTGACGGCGCTGACGTGTATGATGCAACGGGGCTCATCGTAGCACCGGGCTTAATCGATATGCACACTCATTTGCGCGAACCGGGCCAGGAAGCGAAGGAAGACTTCCACAGTGGCACCCAGGCTGCTGCGGCTGGTGGTTTCACTCGCGTAGCAACCATGGCAAACACGACGCCGGTTGTAGATAACGCCGTATTAGTTCGTGGCCTCCGCAAACAGGCGGAACTTACCGGTGTGGTAAAGGTTGAATTCATGGGCGCTGTCAGCAAAGGCCTTAAAGGCAAAGAGTTGGCTGAAATGGGCGACATGGCCCTCGCCGGTGTAGTAGGCTTCTCCGATGACGGCCACTACGTAGAAAGTGCAGCGTTCATGCGCCGCGCTTTGGAATACAGCAGCATGTTCAACAAACCGGTTATCGACCACGCCGAAGAATGCACCTTGACCTGCGAAGGCCATATGCACGAAGGCTTCGTAGCCTACGAATTAGGCGTTAAGGGTCGTCCGGCCGTAGCGGAAGACATGGCTGTAAGCCGTGACCTTCTCTTAGCTGAAATGACAGGCGGCCACATCCATATCGCCCATGTGTCCAGTAAAAATACGGTTGACCAGATTCGCGCCGCTAAAGCAAAGGGCATTAACGTAACCTGCGAAGTTACGAGCCAGCACTTATCCTTTACGGACGAATATTTACGCGATTATAATCCGGCCTTCAAGATGGCACCGCCGATTCGCTCGGAAGACCATCGCCAGGCTTTATTAGAAGGCTTGAAGGACGGCACTATCGATGCGATTATCACTGACCATGCACCGCATGCAGAAGAAGAAAAAGACGTTGAATTCTGCTGCGCACCGAATGGCTTCAGTGGTCTTGAAACATCCTTAGCGGCTGTTATCACTAACGCCTATAAAACCGGCGTACTCACCTTAGACGAAATCGTAACGGCTATGAGTACTCGACCGGCACAGATTCTTGGTGTAGACGGCGGCGTCCTCGAAGTGGGAGGCGTAGCCGACATTACCGTATTCAGCACCGAAGAAGACTGGACGGTAGACCGCAAGAAATTCTATACTAAAGGTAAGACCTGTCCGTTTGACGGCATGACGTTGACCGGACGTGCTAAATTAACAGTAGTTGATGGTGAAGTTGTAATGAGAGATGGAGTTGTTATCCAGTGAACGGCAAATTAGTACTACAAGACGGATCCGTCTACGAAGGGAAGCTGCTCGGCGGCGCCCCCATTCTCGGTGAAGTTGTATTCAATACCGGCATGACCGGCTATCAAGAAATTGTAACCGATCCGTCCTATGCGGATCAGATTATTACCTTAACGTATCCGTTAATCGGTAACTATGGTATTTTCCGCGATATCGAACAGGCTCCGCGCCCGTACTGCCGCGGCTTAATAGTTGGCGAATTGTGCCGCTTCCCGTCGAACTGGCAGAACGAAGGCGTATTCGAAGAATACCTTCGCGCTTACGGTATCCCGTGCCTCTACGAAGTGGATACCCGCGCTATTACGCGCCGCATCCGTAACCACGGCGTTATGAAAGGCGTTATTTGCCCGGTGGATACGCCGCAGGAACGCATCGAAAGCCTGTTGAAACAGTCCTTGCCGACTGACCAGGTTATGCGCGTTACCACGAAGTGGGAAGGCCATCGCGGTCGCGACGAAGCGGAATTCCATGTAGCTGTTTACGACTTTGGCGTAAAAGAAAACATTTTGAAATCCTTGGAGGCTTGCGGCTGCCGCTTGACGATTTTCCCGGCTGACACGAAAGCCGAAACCATCTTGGCTGCAAATCCGGACGGCATCTTCTTGTCCAATGGACCGGGGGACCCGCAGGATCTTCGCTTTGCTGTAGAAGAGGTTAAAAAGCTTATGGGCCAGAAACCGATTTTCGGTATCTGCATGGGCCATCAGGTATTAGCCCTCGCTTTGGGCGGTTCCACGTACAAAATGCGCTTTGGTCATCGCGGTTCTAACCATCCGGTTAAAGACCTCCGCACGGGCCGCGTATACATTACGTCCCAGAACCACGGCTTCGCTGTAGACGAAAAGAGCCTTGCCAAAGCTGACGTAACCATTACGCATCGCAGCGTGAATGACGAAACCGTTGAAGGCTTGCGTCACAACACCTTGCCGATTATGTCCGTACAGTATCATCCGGAAGCATCCCCGGGACCGACGGACAACCTCCACTTGTTTGATGAATTTAAAGCTTTAATGAGAAAGGGCTGACAGATACAATGGAACGTAAAAAGGTACTCGTAATTGGTTCGGGCCCGATTATTATCGGTCAGGCTGCGGAATTCGACTATGCCGGTACGCAGGCTTGCCGCTCCCTTCGTGAAGAAGGCTACGAAGTAGTATTAGTAAACTCCAATCCGGCGACGATTATGACGGACCGCGACATTGCAGACCGCGTATACATCGAACCGATTAGCTTGGATTTCGTAACGGAAGTTATCCGCAAAGAACGCCCGTACGGCTTGCTCGCAACCTTGGGTGGCCAGGTAGGCCTCAACATGGCTGTGTCCTTGTCCGAAGCCGGCGTGTTAGAAAAATACAATGTTAAATTGCTGGGCACCACCTTGGCAGCCATCAAACAGGCAGAAGACCGCGAGCTCTTCAAAGAAGCGATGAAACGCATTAACCAGCCGGTGCCGGAAAGTGATATTTTCAGTGACGTAGATGAAGCCGTAGCCTTTGCAAACCGCATCGGTTACCCGATTATCATCCGTCCGGCGTACACCTTAGGTGGTACCGGCGGCGGTATTGCGTCCAACGAAGAAGAAATGTACATGATTGCCCTCCGCGGTATTAAATTGAGCCCCATCCACCAGATTTTGGTTGAACGCTCGGTAGCCGGTTGGAAGGAAATCGAATACGAAGTAATGCGCGATAGCGCTGACAACTGCATCATCGTATGTAACATGGAAAACATCGACCCGGTAGGGGTTCACACCGGTGACTCCATCGTTGTGGCACCGAGCCAGACCTTGAACGACTTGCAGTACCAGATGCTTCGTACCGCATCCGTAGACATTATCCGCTACCTCGAAATCGAAGGCGGTTGTAACGTACAGTACGCCTTGGATCCGTACAGCAATAACTACTATGTAATCGAAGTTAACCCTCGTGTATCCCGTTCGTCTGCGTTGGCTTCTAAAGCAACGGGCTACCCGATTGCTAAAGTAGCGGCAAAGGTTGCCTTAGGCATGACCTTGGATAGCATTACTAACGCCGTAACCGGTGAAACGAAGGCTTGCTTCGAACCGTCCCTCGACTATGTAGTAACCAAGTTCCCACGCTGGCCGTTCGAAAAATTCAACTTGGCTGACCGTACCTTGGGCACCCAGATGAAGGCAACCGGCGAAGTTATGGCTATCGACCGCACCTTGGAAGGTTCTTTGCTTAAAGCAATCCGCTCCTTGGAAATAGGCTTAGACCACATCGCTCTTAAGAAGCTGGAAAACAATACGCCGGAACAGATTATCGAAGCGTTGCAGAAGGTTGACGACGAACGCTTATACGTAGTAGCCCAGGCGCTCCGCGTAGGCATTAGCGTTGAAAAAATCTGCTTCATTACGAAAATCGACCCGTTCTTCGTTAATAAAATTAAAAACATCATCGATGTTGAAAAAGCCTTGGCTAAAGACGGCGTAACGGAAAAAACGCTCCGCTTGGCTAAACGCTTCAGCTTCCCGGATAGCGTAATCGCTCGCTATGCCGGCGTAAGCGCTGCCACAGTTCGCGCTGAACGTGAAAAGATTGGTCTCGCACCGACCTACAAATACGTAGATACTTGCGCCGCTGAATTCGAAGCGCATACGCCGTACTACTACAGTGCGTATGCTACGGAAGACGAAGTGGTACCGCGCGGCGATAACAGCGTTATCGTACTCGGCTCCGGCCCGATTCGTATCGGCCAGGGCGTAGAATTCGACTATTGCTCGGTTCACTCTTCTTGGGCTTTGCGTAAAGCCGGCAAGAAATCCATTATCATCAACAACAACCCGGAAACCGTAAGTACTGACTTCGATACATCCGATAGCCTCTACTTCGAACCGTTGACCGTTGAAGACGTAATGGAAGTTATTAAGAAAGAAAACCCGATTGGGGTTATCGCACAGTTCGGTGGTCAGACCGCTATCAACTTGACTGGTCCGCTTGCTGAACGAGGCGTAAAAATCCTCGGTACCTCTGTAGATAGCATCGATATGGCCGAAGACCGTGAACGCTTCGATGAACTCTTGGCACAGCTCGGCATTCCGCGTCCGGTAGGTGCGTTGGTTACGAGCCATGAAGAAGCGCTTCAGGCAGCAGCACGCCTCAGCTATCCGTTAATCGTACGCCCGTCCTACGTATTAGGCGGCCGTGCTATGGAAATCGTGTACAACGATGATGAACTCGACCTTTACATGCGCGAAGCTGTAGTAGCGTCTAAGGATCATCCGGTCCTTATTGACCGCTACATGGTAGGCATGGAAGTAGAAGTCGATGCCATCGCTGACGGCGAAGATGTATGTATCCCGGGTATCATGGAACAGATCGAACGCGCCGGCGTTCACTCCGGTGACTCCATGGCCGTATATCCGGCACAGCACATTTCTCCGGAAATGACTGCACAAATCGTAGATTACACCCACCGTATTGCGAAGGGCCTTAACGTAAAAGGTATCTTGAACATTCAGTACATCGTCGCTGAAAACAAGTTGCATGTAATCGAAGTTAACCCGCGTTCCAGTCGTACGGTGCCGTTCATCAGTAAAGTAACGGGCATCAACATGATTGAATACGCAACTCGCATCGCCTTAGGTGAAACCATTAAATCCTTAGGCTTGCCGACGGGCCTCGTACCGGCTAAACCGTATGTAGCAGTTAAAGCTCCGGTATTCTCCTTCTCGAAGATGGGCCTTGTTGAAATTGCCTTAGGACCTGAAATGAAATCCACCGGCGAAGTTATGGGTATTGGCCGCAATTATTCCGAAGCGCTCTTCAAAGCCATCCATGGTGCTAACATGCGTATTCCGGAAAAGGGTAACATCTTGCTTACCGTTGCGGACCGCGATAAAGCCGAAGCTACCGAATTGGCTAAAGGCTTCATCGAATTGGGTTACCACATTGCAGCAACAGGTGGTACCGGTAAATACTTCAAAGAACATGGTGTAGAATGCACCGTTGTCAATAAGATTCACGAAGGCGCTGATAACTGCGCTGACTTGATTCGTCAAGGTAAGGTAGACTTAATGCTGAACACCTTAACGGCCGGTAAACGTCCGGAACGTGACGGCTTCCAGCTTCGTCGTTTGGCAGTAGAAATGGGCACGCCGTGCTTGACGTCCCTCGATACGGCTCGCGAAGTGTTGCGCGTAGTTGCTAACCGTGCACACAACGAAGTAGGCGTAGAAGTCGAAGCCTTACAGGATTATGAAATGGAGTGATAAACGCATGAGCGGTTATGTAGAAGCGGCGCGCGTCCTGCGCAATGAGCAAATCGGCGCCGATGTTTGGTTGATGGAGCTGTACGCACCGAAACAGGCTGCGGAAGCGCAAGTGGGTCAGTTTTGTAATGTACGGGTTACCGGAGGCACGGCGCCCTTATTGCGGCGCCCCATCAGCTATGCTGGCTTTGATGCGGACAAGGGCACAATCGTGCTCTTATACCGCGTCGTTGGGGCCGGCACGGAGCTGATGACCAAGCTTACCGTAGACGATACCTTGGATTGTCTTGGACCTTTAGGCAGCCGTTTTGAAATGACCGACCACATGCTCTTGGTAGGTGGCGGCGTTGGTATTGCACCGATGCTGTGCGCCGTTACTAAGCTGGAAGAAGGGCAGCACGCTGAAGTGCTCCTTGGCTTCCGCAATGCGTCGGAAACCTTCTGGGCGGATCTTTTCAAGCCGTACGACGTAAAGGTACACATTACCACCGATGATGGTAGTGTCGGCATTAAAGGCTTCCCCACCGCCGCTATGCCGGATATTCTGGCCAGCGGTGATTTCACAGGGGTCTTGACCTGTGGCCCGATGCCGATGATGCGTGGCGTAGCCGCTGTGGCTAAGGAATCTGGCGTACCGTGCCAGGTGTCCTTGGAAGAACGCATGGGCTGCGGTACCGGTGGCTGCTTAGGCTGCGGTTGCGACGGCAAAGACGGCAAGCGCTATAAGGTTTGTAAGGATGGTCCGGTATTCCCGGCAGAGGAGGTGTTCTTCGCATGAGTCAGCATACATCCGGTTGGGCGCCGGTAAGCTATGAGCCTAGCGAAAAGGATTTGAAGGGCAAAAAGCCGTCCTATCCGTCCTTGGCTGTGGAATTCTGTGGCATCAAAATGAAGAACCCTATCGTGGCTGCATCGGGTACGTTCGGTTTTGGCTTGGAATACGCCGATTATTTGGACTTGAGCAATGAAGTAGGCGCCATTTCCGTTAAAGGCTTAACGCCGGAACCGCGCCACGGTAATCCGGGTACGCGTATTGCGGAAACGCCGTCTGGTGTTTTGAACTGTATCGGCTTGGAAAACCCAGGTGCTGAAGCGTTTGTAACGGATATTTTGCCGTTGCTTCGCCAGTACGATGTGCCGATTTTGGCCAACATCTCTGCATCTCATGTAGAAGATTACGCAAAAATCGCCCGCACGGTTACTGTTGAAGGCGTAGCCGGTCTCGAAGTTAACATTAGCTGTCCGAACGTTAAGAACGGCGGTATGGCCTTTGGTGTTGACGCTGATAGCGCTGCTGCTGTGTGCCGCACCGTTAAAGCCAACACGGACTTGCCGGTGATTATGAAGCTGTCCCCGAATGTAACGGACATCGTAAGCATCGCAAAAGCTGTACAAGCAGCCGGTGCTGATGGTCTTTGCATGATCAATACCTTGCTTGGCATGGCCATTGACGTGAAGACTCGTCGTCCTATTTTGGGCAACCTCTACGGCGGATTGTCCGGCCCGGCTGTAAAACCGGTTGCTCTTCGCTTGGTGCACCAAGTAGCTCGTAACCTCGACATTCCGATTATGGGCATGGGCGGTATCATGACCGGTACCGACGCTGTTGAATTTATGCTCGCCGGTGCTGACATCGTATCCGTTGGGACCGCCTCTATGGTTGACCCGGAAGCGATTGGTCGCATCGCCCGTGAAATGAACGACTACTGCGTTCAAACCGGCACCGAACACATTAGTGATTTGGTGGACGGCTTAATACTGTAAGAGAGAACAGAATATAACATATAAAAAGGACTTACCTTGTTGGTACGCTTTAGAGCTTTGAGGCGTTTCTGGCAAGGAAAGTCCTTTTATGATTGGTCATTTACTTTATATAGCATCGCATTTAATGGTATAATACAGGAATGAGGAGGCGATACTTAACTCCTCATGAATTGACAGAAGACTAAACCAGCTAATAGAAGGAGGCGATAGCCGATGCAAATACGATGGGATGGACATACGCACACGGAAATGTGCCCCCATGGTTCTGGCGATTCGACAGCAGCTATGGTTGAAAAAGCGATTCGCTTAGGGTTTACGGATTACAGCATTACTGAACATGCACCGTTGCCTACAGGCTTTCGTAACATATATGTAGGTGATGCGGTGGCCTATGATACGGCGTCGCTGTTCTTTGATCAAGTGGACGATTATTTCAACCACGTAGAAGAACTGAAGGAAACGTATAAGGACAAAATTCGCATCCATATTGGTTTTGAGTTTGACTATATTCCTGGCTTTGACGACGAATGCAAGGCGTTCCTCAATGAAATCGGCGGTCGCCTTGATGATGCGTTGTTGTCGGTTCATTTCATGGACGGCGCCAATGACGGCTTCTGGTGTATCGACTACTCGCCGGAGGAATTTGAAACCGGCTTTGGGTACTTGCTCAAGAATCCGCAGGAATTGTTTGGTCACTACTGGAAACTCGTCGAGCTGGCCGTCAATGCGGACTGGGGCAAATACACGCCGAAGCGCATTGGTCATATCGACAACATCAAGAAATATCAGGATTACTTTGGTTGGAACCGCGACTGGGGCACGAAGGTGAACTTGCAGATTGACCGCATTTTGGACACCTTGGCCGAACAAGGTCGCAGCCTCGACATGAACGTTGCCGGCCTTTACAAGCCGTACTGCAATGATGTGTGCCCGGGACTACCCATTTTCCAGCGTGCTATGGCTCGCAAGATTCCGTGGGTGTATGGATCGGATTCGCACAGCATTGCCGACGTCGGTCACGGTCATTACATTACAGAGTTTTTGGAAACGACGAAATTTAAAGCAAAGTAGTATAGTAGAACAGTAATAGTAGGTGAAATAATGGAGTATAACAGCATTGCTATTGGCCGCGCTGCGTTGCGTTTGGCCATTTCCGAATCCCGCGAGGCAGAACAGGCTCTTCGCAAGGAATACCAGGCAAACGGCATTCGTACCGTAGCCGTTGATTTTGGCGGTCAGTTCTTGCCGTCCATTCCGAAGATTATCGAGCACGCCGTTGTGGCGGCTCAGCGTCAGCACGTAGTGGCAGATAATCACATTGGCGAAGGCGCTGTCATTGGTGCGACTCAGGAAGCCTTAGAACAGCTGAAGCGCAAGGCCTTGGGTCTTAATGTAGGCGGTAAAATTGGCATTGCCCGCTATCGTGAGCACTTAAGCGTAGCGATTTACATTGGTGTTGGCATTTTGCACCTAAACGAAATTGCCGTAGCCATTGCTCATCGCAGCTTGTCGGCGAACGAAGGGGAACCGGTAGCCGGACGCTAAGCAAAACGGACCGGGGGAGCTGGTTATTTCAGAGACAGAAAGCAAGAAATTGCCATTAGTTGTGAAATAACGGTTGACAAGTGCCCCGGAAGTTTTGTATAATAATCGAGT
>ERZ791611.1410-NODE-1410-length-15659-cov-13.498334_pt1 | contig 15659 bp, 14 predicted proteins | sample MGYA00510275_ERZ791611 | MGnify/ENA primary metagenome ERZ791611 (study PRJEB30046, sample SAMN00791912) | human gut metagenome | study: EMG produced TPA metagenomics assembly of the A metagenome-wide association study of gut microbiota in type 2...
CGGTCATCTTCGTAGGCCACTTTATAGGTAAGGTTAGAAGTGACAAGGTTCTTCGTGTTTAACCGTTCCTTAGCCGAAGCTACGTATGTACCAATATCCGTATTAATGGCGGTCTGCGCTTTTTCGTTGGCTAAGTATACGAGCGGGTACTGGATGTCGTAGCCATTGCCAGTTTGCACCATATTCTGGTTAGCAGCAAACACAGTAGCCGGTAAGAGGGCGAATAGTAAAACTTTTTTCCATAGTGAACGTAGCATAGTTGTCACATCCTTTACGAAATTAATTACTAATCGAAATACTTTATATCTTAATTATACTTGACGGTGGCACATTTGACGAATACGAATATTGCAATATAAACTTCATCTGTTTTTTAGAATAGCCGAAGGGACTTTGGGACTTGTGAAATAAAGCTGTGGCTGAGGTGGTTTATTTCACAAAGGGCTTTTGCAGAAAGCGCCATTCCTATGGTATACTTAAGAGTAAACAAATGAACTTATACATATCACTGTGATAGGAGAAGATAGAAAATTATGTCCACTGAACACATTCGTAATTTCTGCATCATTGCCCATATTGACCACGGTAAATCGACCTTGGCAGACCGACTTATCGAAGCCACTGGGACATTGACCAAGCGTGAAATGGAAGCGCAGGTTCTGGACTCCATGGATTTGGAACGAGAACGGGGCATTACTATTAAAGCGCAGTCCGTTCGTTTGCTGCACACGGCAAAGGACGGCAAGCAATATACGTTAAACTTAATCGACACACCGGGCCACGTAGACTTTAGCTACGAAGTTTCGCGCTCGTTGGCGGCTTGTGAAGGGGCGCTCCTCGTCGTTGATGCGGCGCAAGGCGTTGAAGCACAGACGTTGGCTAACGTGTACTTGGCATTGGAACACGATTTGGAAATCATCCCGGTTATTAACAAAATCGACTTACCCAGCGCCGATCCGGAACGGGTAAAACGAGAAATCGAAGACATTATCGGTCTCGACGCATCCGACGCGATTTTAGCCAGTGCTAAGTCGGGTATCGGCATTCAGGATATTTTGGAAGCCATTGTTGAACGCGTGCCGGCACCGCCGGATAAGGCCGACCAACCGACGCGCGCTTTGATCTTTGACTCTCGCTTTGACTCCTACAAAGGCGCTATTGCCTATGTGCGCGTTAAAGAAGGGACCATCAAGAAGCGTGATATTATCCGCATGATGCACGACAATAAGGATTTTGAAGTGACAGAGCTGGGCGTGTTTACGCCGAATTTGTTGCCTGTTGATGAATTAGGCTGTGGCGCCGTAGGTTGCGTGGCAGCTAGCATCAAGAACGTGCGCGATTGCCATGTAGGCGATACGATTACGAAGGCTGACAATCCGGCAGCGGAACCGTTACCGGGTTACCGCAAGGCCGTTTCCATGGTGTATTGCGGCTTGTATCCGACGGACAGCAAGGACTACGATAACTTACGCGACGCTCTCGAAAAATTGAACCTGAACGACGCAGCCCTTGAGTACGAACCGGAAACGTCTATCGCCTTAGGCTTTGGTTTCCGTTGCGGTTTCCTCGGCCTGTTGCACATGGATGTTATCCAGGAACGCTTGGAACGCGAATATAACTTGTCGCTTATTACGACGGCACCGAGCGTAAACTACAAGGTGTTCAAGACGAACGGGGAAATGCTGGAAATCGACAACCCGTCCAAATTACCGCCACCGACGGAAATCGACCACATTCAGGAACCGTACGTAAAGGCGACGACCATCGTGCCGAAGGACTACGTAGGCGCTATTATGGAATTATCTCAGGAAAAACGCGGCGAATACCAGACCATGGAATACTTGGACGAAACCCGCGTTTCCTTGGTATATCACTTGCCGCTAAGCGAGATTATTTACGATTACTTCGATAAGCTGAAATCCGCTACGAAGGGCTATGCATCCTTGGATTATGAGCTCATCGATTACCAGACTTCGCCGATGGTGAAGATGGATATTTTGTTGAACGGCGACCCGGTGGATGCGCTCAGCATTATCGTTCACAAGGATCGTGCCGCAGCGCGTGGTCGTGCGTTGGCTGAAAAGCTGAAGGAACTCATCCCGCGTCAGATGTTCGAAATTCCGATTCAGGCTGCAGTAGGCAACAAAATCGTGGCCCGCGAAACGGTTAAAGCATGGCGCAAGGACGTGTTGGCGAAGTGCTATGGCGGCGATATTACTCGTAAGCGTAAATTGCTGGAAAAACAGAAGGAAGGCAAGAAGCGCATGAAGGCCGTTGGTAGCGTAGAAATTCCGCAGGAAGCGTTCATGGCGATTTTAAAAGTGGATGACAAATAAGGAGTTCACCATGACTACATCAACCAAACCGGCGTCGCAGCCGTTTTCAACAGCGACTAGTGACGCCCATAACCTGGCGATGTGGGCAAGCAGGGATATGGGGATTTATCTTCATATCCCTTTTTGTCGCAAAAAATGTTCCTATTGTGACTTCGCGTCCTACGAGGGACTGGAGGCGTATTACGACGATTATGTAGATGCCTTAATCCGTGAAATGACGCTTTGGGCCGAAGCGTATCCGGATAGTACGACCGCGCCGGTGCGCAGTGTCTACTTCGGCGGCGGTACGCCAACGCAGTTGTCGGAAGCGCACTGGGAGAAGCTTTTTGGCGCCTTACGTTCGCTGTATCACATTGATGATGCGGCAGAGATTACTACGGAAGCCAATCCCGGTGAAATAACACGTCCGTATCTTCAGTATCTGCGCCAGTTAGGAATTAACCGCATCAGCTTTGGCATTCAGACCTTTGATGAACCGTCGCTGGCCATTTTGCGGCGCGGCCATACAGCGGAAGAAGCGGTGCAAGCTGTGACTGATGCGGCTGCTGTAGGCTTTCCACACATTAGTGGCGATTTGATCTATGCGTTACCAGGGCAAACTATCGATCAACTGAAAGCTAATATTCAGCGCCTCGAAGCATTGCCGGTAGACCACATTTCCATTTATGGGCTCCAACTGGAAGAAGGTACGAACCTAGAAAAGCAAGTCCGTACCGGTGTCATTTCATTGCCTGACGAAGACGAAGCGGAGCTCATGTATGATACCATGCTAGAACAGCTCGCTTTGCGAGGCTTTGAACGCTATGAAATTTCAAACTTCGCTCGAAACGGTGCCTATAGCCGTCACAATACACGATATTGGCACTATGGTGACTACCTAGGCTTTGGCTGCGGGGCGCATTCGCTATATCAATCGGTGCGTCGCGGTAACGAACCGCTGGTTGTGCCGTATATTCAAGCCATTCGCGAAGGACGCTTGCCTCATGTGGAACGGCGTATCGTCACACCCCGAGAAGCACGAGAAGATTTCTGCTTCTTAGCGTTACGTACCAAATGGGGCCTGCAGAGCAAACTCTACAAAGAACGCTTTGGAGAAACCGTCGTAGAACGCTATGGAGCTATTATCGAACGGCTAGTCCGAGATGGTCTGCTACAAACATCGGAATGGGGCACAGCCGATAAACCGGCTTGGACATTGACGGATAAAGGGGCGAAGTATGGGAACCATGTGTTCGAAGAGTTTATAGAATAAAACAGTTGACAACACCCATGATTTTTTAGTAAAATTTTTCCATAACGCATGGAACACATGGGGGTATAGCTCAGCTGGGAGAGCGCTTGAATGGCATTCAAGAGGTCAGCGGTTCGATCCCGCTTATCTCCACCAAGCTAATGAAGAGATGTATTGCAAGTTTTGCAGTACGTCTCTTTTTTGTTTTGTATTTTCGGTTTTAATCATGAAAGTTAGTTTGTTTGACGCCTTCTTTTTTCTCATGATATGCTACGAACAAGAGATGATGTAGTAAAGGAGAAACTATAATTATGAAAACTTCGATTATTTTACATTCTTTGTTCAGTGAATTTTCTCGTGACCAGTTACACCAGATTATGGATTTAGCCGATGAATTTAACGGCAAGATTCGCGTAGTCGTAACGGGCATTCAGATTTATGATATTACTAAAGAAGCAAAACAGGAGATTATCGGCCGCTTGCCGGAAGGCGTGCATCAGGTATTGCATAACGCGGTCAACTCGGTAGTAGCTTGTCAGGGTACCGATGGTTGCAGCCATGCCTTTATGCAGACCATACCACTGGGGAAGGCCATTGACGATCAGTACTTTGGCGCTACCATGCCTAACAAGGTTCGTATTGGTATTAGCGGTTGCACGCGTTGCTGCGCCGAATCGATGATTAAGGATATTGGCGTTTACGGAATGCCGGATGGTTTTGTATTAGTGGCCGGCGGTAAAAGCGGCAATCGTCCCAAAGCGGGACAGGTGCTGTTAAAGGGCTTGCAGCCGGATGAAGCCAAAGAAAAGATTGAATTTTTATTAAAATGGTACGCCGACAATGCTATGCCCAAAGAAAAGTTTGACCATTGCTTAGAACGTTTAGGCAATCCCTTTGAAAACCGTTGATGTTGACTTTGACTTTGTCTTTTTTTGACTAATCAGTAATTATCTGAATCTTCAGGAATTTTTTGAGAAATATTTTCTTGACATTTTGACGTATTGTGATATTATTATACCTGTGATTAGCACTCGATAGTAGTGAGTGCTAACAGATGAGGTGTGACTATGGATGAAAGAAAACAACGCATCTTACACGCCATTATTCAGGATTACATAAAGTCCGCGGAGCCCGTTGGGTCCCGTACCTTAGCTAAAAATTATAATTTGGGTATCAGTTCCGCAACGGTGCGTAACGAAATGTCCGACCTAGAAGAGGAAGGGTATTTGGAACAGCCACATACGTCGGCTGGGCGAATTCCTTCGGCTAAAGGGTATCGATTTTATGTAGATTCGATGTTGCATTCGACAGGCACAACGCGCGAAGATGCAGAACAGATTAACCGGCTTTGGCATGAAAAACCGGTAACCTTTGAAGATTTTTTCCTTGATGTGGCCAAGCTGATTTCACAGACCAGCCACAACATGAGTTTGTTTTTAGCACCGGCTCACGATATGTCAGTATTGAAATTTGTTCATATCTTGCCCGTTGATACGCATCGCGCCGTTACGGTTGTCGTTACTAATCAAGGGGCTTTGGACAACGAGCCACTGTATTTTAAGGAAGCTGTGCCAGACGATGTACTCACTAGCATGGCTTTAAAATTCGGCAATGCGCTTAAAGATGTGCGCATTGGTGAGTTAACCTTAACATCTTTGAAATCAACCATCCGCGTCATTGAAGGACCGAAGGAAGTGTTAGCCGTCCTCGCCGAAGGCTTGTATCGAGCCGTAGCGAAACGGAAGCTTTTCTACTCAGTAGGTACGACGGAGTTACTGGAACAACCGGAATTCCAAGATATCAAACGAGTTCAGCCAATCCTTTCCTTATTGGAACAGCAAGATCAGCTGAGCACCTTACTTGGTAAGAAAGAGCATCCGGAAGGGCGCGGCATTAACATTACCATCGGTAGTGAAAATGAAGCAGAACCGCTTAGGAATTTAAGCGTAATACAGGCTGATTTCACAGATAAAAAGGACCGCATCGGTACCTTGGCGATCCTAGGTCCGACGCGTATGGAGTATGCACGTATAATCGGTATTTTATCGTATATGCAAGAATTTATAGAAGCTTTGGCAAAAAGCAAAAAATGAGGTGATTTCTCACAATGGCAAACGAAGAAGTAAAAGCAAAGAGCACGGAGGAAACGAAGGCTGCTGACGAAGCAAAGGCGCAGGAAGCTGCTAATGCGGCAACGGAAGGCGCTACGGAGGCACAGGCAGAGGAAACGGTAACGGAAGAAGCGATTCAAGCGGATGTAGTTGCTGCAGAAACTGCGTTGAAGGAAGCAGAAAATCGTTACGTTCGTCTCCAAGCCGATTTTGATAATTTCAAACGACGCACCAACCAGGAAAAAGACCAGTTGGCCAGCTTTGTAAAGGCTGACGTGATGAAGGATTTGTTCCCGGTGTTGGATAATTTTGAACGCGCTTTAAGTGCGCCGGCGACGGATGAAACGAAAGCCTTCCTCGATGGCTTTGTGATGATTCATCAGAATTTGATGGACATGTTGAAAAAACACGGTTTGGCCACCATTGAAGCAGTTGGTCAGCCCTTCGACCCGAATTTCCATCAGGCTATCATGCGTGTTGAATCCGATGAATACGAAGACGACACGGTGTGTGAAGTGCTTCAGACCGGCTACACGGTGGACGGCAAAACCGTTCGCCCGGCTATGGTTAAGGTAGTACATAACGGCTAAGGCTTCGGCTTTGGACGTTGACATATATTAGAATAAACAAGATAAATTAGGAGGTCATGTATTATGGCAAAGGTAATTGGTATTGACTTAGGTACCACAAACTCGGTTGTATCCGTTATGGAAGGCGGCGAACCCGTCGTTATCACTAATCAGGAAGGTTCTCGTTTGACCCCGTCCGTTGTAGGTTTCGCTAAAAACGGCGAACGTTTGGTAGGTCAGTTGGCTAAACGTCAGGCTGTTTCCAATCCGGAACGCACCATTTCCTCTATTAAACGTCATATGGGTACTGACTATAAAGTAACGATTGATGATAAGAGCTACACGCCGCAGGAAATTTCCGCTATGATTTTGCAGAAATTGAAAGCTGACGCAGAAGCTTACTTAGGTGAAACTGTATCTCAGGCCGTTATCACCGTACCGGCTTATTTCACAGACAGCCAGCGTCAGGCAACAAAAGATGCCGGTGCTATCGCAGGTCTTGAAGTATTGCGTATTATCAACGAACCGACCGCTGCTGCTTTGGCATACGGCGTAGATAAAGACGAAGAAGGCAAAGTTTTGGTATTCGACCTTGGCGGCGGTACCTTCGACGTGTCCATCCTTGAATTAGGCGACGGCGTATTTGAAGTTAAAGCAACTAGCGGTAACAACCACTTAGGCGGCGATGACTTCGACCAGCGCGTAATGAATTGGATGATTGAAGAATTCAAGAAAGACACGGGCATTGACTTGTCCAACGATAAAATGGCTGACCAGCGTTTAAAAGAAGCTGCTGAAAAAGCTAAGATTGAATTGTCCGGCGTTATGAGCACGAACATCAACTTGCCGTTCATCACGGCTGATGCTACGGGCCCGAAACATTTGGATTTGACCTTGACTCGTGCAAAATTCGAAGAATTGACTCACGACTTGGTTGAAGCTACTATCGAACCGACTCGTAAAGCTTTGGCTGACTCCGGCTTGAGCGTAAACGAAATCGACAAAATCTTGTTGGTTGGTGGTTCTAGCCGTATCCCGGCTGTTCAGGAAGCGATCAAACGCATCTTGGGCAAAGAACCGACTAAGAGCGTTAACCCGGATGAATGCGTAGCTGTTGGTGCTGCTATTCAGGGCGGCGTTTTGGTTGGCGAAGTTAAAGACGTATTGTTGTTGGACGTTACGCCGTTGTCCTTGGGTATCGAAACCATGGGCGGTGTATTCACTCGCATCATCGACCGCAACACCACGATCCCGACTTCTAAGAGCCAGGTATTCTCCACCGCTGCTGATAACCAGCCGTCCGTAGATATCCACGTATTACAGGGTGAACGTGACTTCGCTAAAGACAACAAGACCTTGGGTCGTTTCGAATTGACCGGCATCCCGGCAGCTCCGCGTGGGGTACCGAAGATTGAAGTTACCTTCAACATCGATGCTAACGGTATCGTAAACGTAAAAGCTAAAGACTTGGGTACTGGCAAAGAACAGGCTATTACCATCACTTCTTCCGGCGGGTTGAACCAGGACGAAATCGACCGCATGGTTAAGGAAGCTGAAGCACATGCTGCTGAAGATAAAGCTAAGAAAGAAGAAATCGAAGTTAAGAACAACGCTGACTCCTTGGTATACCAGGCAGAAAAAGCAATTAAAGACTTCGAAGGCAAAGCTGATGCTGCTGTTCTTGAACAGGTTAAGACTGCTAAAGATAAATTAAAAGCCTCCATCGAAAAAGGCGACATTGAAGCTATTAAGAAAGATAGCGAAGAATTAACGAAACCGTTGTATGAATTGTCCACTAAGATGTACGAACAGGCTCAGGCTGCTGCCGGTGCTCAGGGTGCCGCAGGTGCACAGGGTGCTGCTCAGGGTCAGCAGGCTGCTGATAACAGCAAAGACGATGTAGTTGATGCTGAATACACGGAAGTTAAAGACGATAAGAAAAACTAAGAGGACGGTAAACAATGGCAAGGGATTATTATGACGTCCTAGGTGTCTCCAAGGATGCCTCTCAGGATGAAATAAAAAAAGCATTCCGTAAGAAAGCACGCCAATACCATCCGGACGTGAACCGTGATAATCCGAAAGAAGCGGAAGAAAAGTTTAAAGAAGCTAACGAAGCCTATGAAGTATTGTCCGACGAAACGAAACGTGCACAGTACGATCAGTTCGGCCATGACGCCTTCACCCAAGGTGGGGGCGCCGGTGCCGGCGGATTTGGTGGCTTTGGCGGCCAAGGCGGCTTCGGTGGCTTTGGTGGTTTCGGCGGCGGTCAGGCCGGTGGCTTCGGTGATATTTTCGATATGTTCTTCGGTGCCGGCGAGCGACAGAACTACGGTCCACAAAAAGGCGATGACCTTCGTCACGATGTAGACATTAGTTTTGAAGATGCGGCTTTTGGTCGTAGCATGCAAATTACCGTACAGCGCCATGAAGAATGTGATCATTGTCATGGTACCGGCGCTGAACCGGGTTCCAAAGTGGATACCTGTCCGCGTTGTAACGGTACAGGCCAGGAAACGGTGGTACAGAATACGCCGTTTGGCCAGATGCGTTCAACCCGTCCATGCTCCGCATGTCATGGCAAAGGCAAGAAGATTGAAAAACCGTGCTCTAAATGTCGCGGTGTCGGTCAGACGGTGGTACGCCGTAAGCTTGACATCAAGATTCCGGCCGGTGTCGACAATGGTTCGCGCTTGCGCGTAGCCAATGAAGGGGAACCGGGTATAAACGGCGGTCCGAAAGGCGACTTGTACGTATATATCTACGTTCGTCCCAGCAAGGAATTTGAACGTTCCGGCAATGATGTGTTGACCAACGTAGACTTAACGTTTGCGCAGGCAGCTATCGGCGCTACCATCATGGTTAACACTTTGGATGGTAAGGTTGAGTTCAAGATTCCCGCAGGCACGCAAACCGGTACGATTTTCCGCATTAAAGGCAAAGGGATTCCGTACTTGCGTAACCCGAATCAACGCGGCGACCAGCACGTGCGTGTAACGGTTGCAACTCCGAAGAAATTGACGGATAAACAGCGTCGTCTGTTAATCGAATTTGCTAAAGAAGGCAAAGAAGATATTTCCATTCTTCAGGAAAGCAAAAGCATCTTAGAAAAATTCAAAGATGTATTCAAATAAACATTGATTAATACAGCAGAGGGCCACATATGAAATGGATAGAGTTGGCCGTGACTGTAGAAAGAGTAGTCATCGATGAGGTGACTACTCTTTTTGATACATTCACGGAAAATGGTGTAATCGAAGAAGATGTAGAGAATCATCCGGAATGGGTGCAACTCACCGTGTATGGCGATGCCGACGACACGGAAGAAACCTTAGAAGCGAAAATTCGCCAGCTCCTTGGCGATAACCATATTGAAATAAAAAGCCTTACCGTCAAAACGGTTACCGATGAGGACTGGCTTAACGGCTGGCAGCAATACATTGAACCAACGGAGATTTTGCCGAATGTAATCATTAAACCGGCGTGGAAGGATTACGAACCGCGTCCTAATGACACGGTACTAGAGATTGACTCTGAATTATCCTTCGGTACCGGCGCTCACGAAACAACGCGTTCCTGCGCGCAGTTAATGGCTAAATACGGTCAAGATAAGAAGACCTGCTTAGATATCGGTACCGGCACAGCGATTTTGTTACTCGTAGCCTCCGTTTTGGGTATTGACCACTTAGTAGGCATCGATATTGATCCGTCCGCCGTAGAACAAGCGAAAGCAAACTGCAACACCAATAACGTACCGGCCGAGCTTATCGTAGGCGACTTAGACCACGCCTTTACGGGCACTGCCGATTTAATCTTAGCAAACTTAACCGTAGACCCCTTAAAAATTTTATTACCGCAAATTGGGCCGAAACTGGACAAACATGGTATACTGATAATCAGCGGGATTATTGACGAACGTTACGATGAAATCATGCCCGTTGTTAAGCGCCATTGGAACGTTGTAGAGGAAGTTGTGAACGGTCCTTGGCATACCTTAGCACTATCTCATTAAGTCTTACATACTCCATCTAGAGAGAGGTCTTTATATGAAGAAGTTGTTTGTTCCTATGCCTTTAAGCGAAGAAATCGTATTGCCTAAGGACAGTACCCATCATTTGCTCACTGTATTCCGCCATCCTGTGGATGAGGAATTTCTCATTACAGGCTCCGATAATCGCACCGGTTGGTTTATGATTACCGGCGTTAACGACAATGGCGAAGGCACGGCTGTGTTAGTACGTTGGGTTGACTCCGTCGATGGCTTAGCCCAGGTGGCGTTAGCACAGGCTTACGTAAAAGGCGAAAAATTGGAATGGATTCTCCAGAAAGCAACGGAATTGAACGTTCACACCGTATATACCTTGCCGGGCAAGCACAGTGTGGCTAAATATGACGATAAAAAATTAAACGCCAAAGCGCAGCGTTGGCAGAAAATCTTGCAGGAAGCGTCGCAGCAATGTGGCCGCCAGCAGTTGCCGATTTTCCAAACAGCTACGTCGATTGGTGCCGTTATCGAAGCCGAACAAGCACAGAATACGTTGCTCTTAGTGGCTAACGAAACGGAAGATGGTACCACAATCCGCGATGTATTACAAAAGGCTGTATGGGCCGACCAGGCGGATCCGCGCGTGCTAATCTTCATTGGTCCTGAAGGAGGCTGGAGTGCTGAGGAGCTTGATTATTTCACAGAAAATGGTGTAAAATCAGTGTCCCTAGGCACTACGATTTTGCGTGCCGAAACGGCGGCCATTGCGTCGCTAGCCATGATTAATTACGAGCTTACGATGTAGCTCATTAGGCGCATTTGGCCCAGTAATTACGGCTATACTATGTAATACATTAATATATTTCAAGGAGTGGTCATGAAAACAGTAGCTTTTACTACGTTAGGTTGCCGCGTTAATCAGTACGATACTGACGCTATGCGCGGATTATTCTTACAAAATGGTTATGAAACCGTAAATTTCGACGATAAAGCCGATATTTACGTCATTAATACATGTTCCGTTACCAATATGGGGGAACGCAAATCCCGTCAGCTCATTCGCAAGGCGAAACGCACCAATGAAAATGCGTACATTATCGTAACCGGTTGTTATGCGCAGCTGGCGCCGGACGCTATTGCGGCCATCGAAGGGGTTAACCTGGTTATTGGCACGAACAATCGCCATCGCATCGTTGAACTGGTGGAACAGCTGGACAGCACGGAAAAGCAGATTAGCGTAGTGCGCAACATTATGGAGCAGTCCACCTTCGAAGAAATGCCGCTGTATGGCAACGAAATCGATAAGGTGCGCGCGTTCATGAAGATTCAGGAAGGCTGCAACAACTACTGCACGTTCTGCATCATTCCGTATACTCGTGGCAAGCTGAAATCACGGCGCATCGAAGATATTCTAGCCGAAGCAAAACGTCTCGTAGCGCATGGCTATCGCGAAATCGTGCTCACCGGTATCCATTTGGGTAATTACGGTGTCGAATTGCCGGAAAAAACGACGCTGGCTGACGTAGTAAAGGCGTTGCTGACCATTCCGGAATTGCAGCGCATTCGCTTAGGTTCCATTGAATCGGTAGAAGTATCTGACGAGCTGATCAACCTGATGGCGACAGAACCGCGTTTTTGCTCCCACTTACATTTGCCGCTACAGGCCGGTTCGGATCACATTCTGAAATTAATGAACCGCCATTATACGTTGGATGAATTCAAGCAGCTAGTAAAACGCTTGCGCAGTCGCATTGACGGCCTCGTAATTACCACGGATATTATTGCCGGTTTCCCTGGCGAAACGGACGAAGACTTTGATGACACCATGAATACGGTGAGGGAAATTGGTTTCACCCATATCCACGCATTCCCGTATTCGAAGCGCGAAGGCACGCCGGCCGCTGTCATGGAAGACCAGGTGCCGGAAGCTGTTAAAAAGACGCGCGTAGCCTTGCTGAATTCCCTGAGCCATGAAGGGTTCACGAAATATGCCAACACGCTAATCGGTCAAACCGTAGAAATTTTGGTGGAACAAGAAGTGGATGGTCAGTATCTCGGCTTTACGAATGACTATATTCACGGTACAATAAATAAAGAATTAATCAACTGCCAGGTTGGCGATATCGTAACCGGCGTGGTGACGGCGGTAGCTGATGAAAAGGTAGTTGTAGAACCGAAACAGTAATACGAGAAAGAGGGATTCTAATGAGTGATTGCATTTTCTGTAAAATCGTAGCCGGCGAAATTCCGTGCAACAAAGTATTAGAAAACGATAAATTCTTGGCTTTCCACGATATTAACCCGGTGGCTAAGGTTCATGTATTGATCATCCCGAAACAGCATGTAGCGAACATTGCGCATTTGACGGACAAAAACGAAGACTATGTAACAGGCATGTTGTCCTTCGTACGCGACGTAGCTAAGGAATTAGGCATTTCCGCAGACGGCTATCGCTTGATCTTCAACACCGGCGCCAAAGCTGGTCAGAGCGTATTCCATATGCATGCGCATTTATTGGGTGGTCAGGAATTCGGCTGGCCGGAAGCGTAAGACGTTGCTAACACCTAACGCGTACGTTATGAAAATTTGCACTGAATTTATAGGTAATCAGTGGTTATTTGTTGACAAAGACTTGTACAGACAGTATAATATTCCTATGTGCATATATAAAAATACCTGCACTTCCATAGAACAATTTGGAGGGAGGGATATAGATGTCTGAAATTAAAGTCGGTAAAAACGAGACGCTCGAAAGTGCTCTTCGTCGTTTCAAACGCTCCTGCCAAAAAGCGGGTGTTTTGTCTGAAGTAAGAAAACGCGAACACTACGAAAAACCGAGCGTAAAAAGAAAGAAAAAATCTGAAGCTGCACGCAAACGCAAATTCAGAGCATAAGAGACTTATCTTGGAGGCGTAGTATGTCCTTAAAAGATCAATTAAAAGCGGATATGAAGGAAGCTATGAAAGCTCGCGAAGCGGGCAAGATTGCTTTATCGGTTATTCGCATGGTTAACAGCGCCATAAAAAATACGGAAATTAACGAAAAACGTGAACTGGATGACAGTGATGTGCTTGGCATCTTAGCTAAGGAAATGAAGATTCGTCAGGATTCCTTGGTTGAGTTCGAAAAAGGTCATCGCGCGGATTTAGTAGAGCAGACTGAAGCTGAAATGGCAGTATTGAAAAAGTACTTACCGGAACAGCTTGGCGAAGCTGAAATTCGTGAAATTGTAACCGGTGTACTCGCCACGTTGACAGCACCTGTGAAAATGGGTGATGTAATGGCGAAGGTAATGCCTCAGACTAAAGGCAAAGCCGACGGTAAAGTAGTTAACACGATTGTCCGTGAGGAAATTGCAAAAGTTAACGGTTAGTCTATTGACATACTATAGAATATGTGATAACATTTCCTTAAGATAATAACCGGTCAACGAAGACCCCTTGTTCACTGTAGCAATACAGTGAACAAGGGGTCTTTTTTGTTATCGGGCAGTATGAATCTTAATTAACTCACGATTTAGGAGGAAGTAATTATGGCTAATGAATTGTTGTATTATATCCCTGCAGGTCAGTACGGTAAAGAAGGCGTCCTCGCTTTGTTGGAGCAGCACCCGGAAATTAAGTTTGTATCTTTGGTAGGTATCGACTTGGCTGGTAACGATACGGATGAAAAGATTCCTATCTCCTTGTTCTTCGATGACTACGATGCATTCTTTGAAGGCCGCGCCGTACAGACAGACGGTTCCTCCGTTGTTTTGACTGATATCGCTACTTTGAACAATGCTCGTGTAGATATGTGGGCTGACCCGAGCGTAAACTGGTTCGTAGATTACAACTATGAAAACTACGACGAAGCTACTGGCTTGCCGGTTGGTACTTTGCGTATTCCTTGCTTCTTGAACCACAACGGTGTATTCGTTGACTCCCGTTCCGTATTGAAACGCGCTACTGAATACATTAAAGATGAATTGTTCACCATGTTGAAAGGTCACAATGTACAGGGCATGGAACATTGCAAAGGCGAAGATATCGCTGACATTTTCTTCACTTCCGCTACTGAATTGGAATTCTGGGTTAAAACGCCGTCCAAATCTGTAAGCACTAAAGAATTGTCCACTTCCCAGAAATTGCAGGAACAGTACTGGCAGCGTACCCATGGTACTGTACGTACCGCTTTGGAACAGGCTGTAGAACGCCTCGACCAGTACGGTTTATCCGCTGAAATGGGTCATAAAGAAGTTGGTGGTGTTAAAGGCCGTATCGACGACGAAGGTCATATGGACTATGTATTGGAACAGTTGGAAATCGACTGGAAATACACTGCTAACCCGTTGCAGACTGCAGATAACGAATTGCAAGCTCGTATCATCGTTCGTGAAGTATTCCGTGAAAACGGTTTGGAAGTTACCTTCCAGGCAAAACCGATTATCGGCGTAGCTGGTTCCGGTGAACATACTCACTTCGGTATGATGGCTAAATTGAAGAGCGGCAAATTGGTTAACTTGTTCTCGCCTGCAGATATGAAAAAAGCTGCTTTGAGCCCACTCGGCTTAGGTGCTATCATGGGTCTCTTGAAGAACTACGAAGCTATCAACCCGTTCATTTCTTCTACGACTGACTCCTTGAATCGTTTGAAACCTGGTTTCGAAGCTCCGATTTGTATCGTAACTTCCCTCGGCGAAGATCCGTCTGTTCCTAGCCGTAACCGTACTATCCTTTGCGGTTTGGTTCGCGATATTGACAATCCGTTGGCAACTCGTTTCGAATTGCGTGCGCCGAACCCGTACACCAATACGTACACTGCATTGGCATTGATTTACATGGCTGCTTTCGACGGCATGAGCTATGTTATCAACTCCGGCAAAACTCCGGACGCTTTGTTGGCTGAATTGTCCAAGAAACCGGAAGATGATGCTGATTACCTCGAAAAGGGTCGTGCATATCGTTCTGAAAAAGACGTATTCGAAGACTACACTCCGGAAGAACGCGACGCTATGTTCTCCGTACCGCCGGCAACTGTTTGGGAAAACATCTTGGGCTACAAGAACAACCCGGACAAAGTGGCTGCATTGACTCGTGGCGACGCATTCAGCAAAACTTTGATGGATTCCTTCATGGCTGGCGTTATGACTCGTTGGACCTTGGAATTGACTGGTCGTATCATCCCGAGCAACATCAAAGCTGTTCGCGCTATGACTGCACTCCATGGTGATGACGCTGCTGATATCGCTCGTTGGGACGCTGTTAACGACTTGCGCGTATACCTCGCAAAAGACACTGTAAGTGCTAAGAGCTTGTTCACTCGCGTAGCTGAAGCTATTGCTGCTAAAGACTATGACGAAGCTTCTAAATTGCAGGTGGAAATGAACGACAAGATGCAGTTGTTGGAAGCAAAATACGCAGATTACACGAAGAATATTCTTTAATC
>ERZ791611.1412-NODE-1412-length-15653-cov-2.608027_pt1 | contig 15653 bp, 14 predicted proteins | sample MGYA00510275_ERZ791611 | MGnify/ENA primary metagenome ERZ791611 (study PRJEB30046, sample SAMN00791912) | human gut metagenome | study: EMG produced TPA metagenomics assembly of the A metagenome-wide association study of gut microbiota in type 2...
AGGCGTGTTTCCCCTTGTACATCGACGCTAAAATATTCTTATAAAAGAAACTGTTCAAACACATAATTGCTGATGTCCACTCCGCGAGCTGTGAGGAAGATCCGGTCTTCCTCACATTTCAGCAGTTCTTGCTTTTCCAACGTCTGAATGACATCACCGTAAACCATTTCCACTGTTTTTCCAAATGTATTCCGAAAATCACTTCGACAAATCCCTGCCGCCATCCGAAGTCCCAGAAACATAAATTCCTCCATCTCGTCTTCCTGCGTCAGCCGCTCTTCTTCCCTAACAATATGGCTGCCGTTCTGTACAGCGTTTTGATACGCTGCATAGTCGGAAAGATTCTGAAATCGTCGGTTTTCAATCAACGAAGATGCTCCCAGTCCAAGACCGAGATATTCCGTCCGGCGCCAATATCCGATATTATGACGGCATTCATATCCCTCTTTTGCATAATTGGAAATCTCATAACGCGAATATCCATATTCTTTTAAGATCTCTTCCGTCTCCTCATAAATCCTGCGCTCACTTTCTTCATCCGGAAGAGGGAGTCGTTTCCATCCATCGATTCCGTCCGGATCTGCTTCCGCTCCTTGTGATCTCTTCCCTTTACTTTCTTCTCCATACCACGCATAAAACGGGGTTCCCTCTTCCACGATCAGGCTGTATGCCGAAATATGCTCCGGAGAAAGGTCTGCCACCTTACGAAGCGTCCGCTCCCAGCTCTTTACACTCTGCCCTGGGATCGCCGAGATCAGATCCACATTCAGATTGCAAAACCCTTTCTCCCGCAAAAGCCGGTACGTATCCAGAAATTCTTCATATGTGTGGATCCGTCCAAGCATTTTCAACTCCCTGTTTTCCGCTGACTGCAGACCGATACTCACCCGGTTGATCCCCACACGCTTCCATGTCTCCGCCTTTTCTGCCGTCACAGTGCCCGGATTTGCCTCGATCGTGATCTCCGCATCTTCTTCGATCCGAAAGTTCTCCCGCAACGCACGGAAGATCCGTTCGATCTGCTCCGCCGATAAAATAGACGGAGTTCCTCCTCCTAAAAAAATCGTTGTCACACGGTACTCTTTATATGATTCTTTTGCCTGTTGGATCTCACAGACCAACGTTTCCACATATTCCTGCCGCCAAGCTGCGTCTGCGTTCCAGGAGAGGAAATCACAATAAGCGCATTTTCTCACACAAAACGGAATGTGGACATATAATTCCAATACCTTTTTCTCCATCCTCGTTCTCCTTTTGAAAAAGACTGCGGCAATCTTTGTCCCGCAGTCTTTTTCTTTTGATCGCCGGCAAGAGCAATATCCTGCCGCTCTCATTTCTGATCTCTCTAATTGTCATCCAGTTTCAATACACTCATAAATGCTTTCTGCGGAATTTCCACATTTCCGACCTGACGCATCCGCTTTTTTCCCTCTTTCTGCTTCTCTAATAATTTCTTCTTACGGGAAATATCGCCGCCGTAACATTTGGCAAGGACGTCTTTGCGCATTGCTTTCACCGTCTCTCGTGCAATGATCTTACTTCCGATCGCCGCCTGGATCGGAATCTCGAACAACTGCCTCGGAATTTCCTGTTTCAGCTTTTCACACATCTTTCTTCCGCGCTCATACGCCGTCGCACTGTGTACGATAAAGGACAGCGCGTCCACTTCCTCCCGATTGATCAGGATATCCAGCTTCACGAGATCCGACTGCTCATAACCCAGCAGTTCATAATCAAATGACGCATAGCCTCTGGAACGGGATTTCAACGCGTCAAAGAAATCATAAATGATCTCGTTGAGCGGAAGATGATAATGAAGCACGGCTCTCGTCTCCTCAATATATTCCATTCCCTGATAGACGCCCCGGCGCTCCTGACACAGATCCATGATCGCTCCGATAAACTCCGATGTCACCATGATCTCCGCTTTCACGACCGGTTCTTCCATATATTCGATCTCGGACGGATCCGGAAGATTCGTCGGGTTCGTCAGTTCAATGATCTCCCCGTCTGTCTTATGCACTTTGTATATAACGCTCGGCGCAGTCGTCACGAGATCCAGATTGTATTCCCGCTCCAACCGTTCCTGAATGATCTCCAGATGCAAAAGTCCCAGAAATCCACAACGGAAGCCGAATCCGAGCGCGATGGACGTCTCTGCTTCAAACTGCAGCGCCGCATCATTTAACTGCAGCTTTTCCAGCGCATCCCGCAGATCCGGATACTTTGCACCGTCCGCCGGATACATTCCGCAATATACCATCGGATTGACTTTTTTATATCCCGGAAGCGGAGCCTCACACGGACGCTGCGCATCTGTCACCGTATCTCCTACCCGGGTATCTTTTACATTCTTCAGACTGGCCGTAAAATATCCAACCATTCCCGCGCTTAATTCGTCACAGGGAATAAACTGTCCCGCACCGAAATATCCGACCTCGACCACGTCTGCTTTCGCACCTGTCGCCATCATCAGGATCTGCGATCCTTTGCGGATCGTCCCCTCCATCAGACGGCAGAATACGATCACTCCTTTGTACGGATCATACACCGAATCGAAGATCAACGCCTGAAGCGGCGCTTTTTCATCCCCCGTCGGAGCCGGGATCTGATGTACGATCGCCTCCAATACGTCCTCAACGTTCAGTCCGGTTTTCGCAGAGATCAGCGGCGCTTCCTCTGCGTCCAGCCCGATCACATCTTCGATCTCTTCTTTGACACGTTCCGGATCGGCGCTCGGAAGATCCACTTTGTTGATCACCGGCATCACGTCCAGATCATGATCCAGCGCCAGATAGACATTCGCCAGCGTCTGCGCTTCCACCCCCTGCGCGGCGTCAACCACAAGGATCGCTCCGTCGCATGCCGCAAGGCTTCGGGACACCTCATAGTTAAAATCCACATGCCCCGGTGTATCGATCAAATTGAAAATGTATTCTTCTCCGTCTTTTGCTTTGTAAACGGTACGGACAGCCTGGGATTTGATCGTGATCCCGCGTTCTCTCTCCAGATCCATATTATCGAGCACCTGCGACTGCATCTCACGGCTTGTCAACAGTCCCGTCTTCTCAATGATCCGGTCTGCCAACGTCGATTTTCCGTGATCGATATGTGCAATGATACAAAAATTTCTGATTTTACTCTGATCTATTCCTGACACTTCTCTTCCTCCAACTAACCATTTGAATATTTTACGATAAACAGCTCCACTGCCAGATGATCGGTCAAAAGACCTGTTTTCACCCTCTGCTCGATCTCCGCGCCATCTTCCAGGATCTCCCGCAGTTCGCTTGTCTTAAAGACTTTTGCCTGATCCATATATTTCCCGGCTGCAAACGGGTGAAGTCCTGCTTTTGATGCGATCTCTTTCCGGTTATACCCTTTTTTCATCAGACCTTTTACCTGAAACAGATTCCGGTACTGCCGCATCATCAAAAATAAGATCCGCATCGGCGGTTCTTTCAATGCAAGCAGTTCATAATACAGATCCAGCGCTTTCTTCTGCTTTTTCTCCGCCACAGCATTGACCATCTCAAAAATATGATTGGAGATCTGTGTGACACAGACTGCGTCAATATCTTCTCTCGCGATCACGTCACGTCCCAATGTGTAGCAAAAGATCTTTTCCAGTTCTTTCGTGATATTCTCCATATCCGTTCCGACTTTTTCCAGAAAATAGATCACATCACGCTCCGTGATCTTCTTTCCCTCCCGCTGGATACAGCCGGCAGTCCAACGCTTCAAAGTCGCCTCATCCTGAAAGTTCATCTCCACGACGCTGCCCTTTGCTTTCACGGCTTTGAACAGTTTGCTTCGCTTGTCCACCTCTGTTTCGATAAAGAGAAAACACGTTGTCTCCGGAAGATCTTTGATATAATCTGCCAGATCTGCCCCGGCACTTTTAAAAAGTCCGGTATTCTCAAATACGATCAATCTGCGTTCCGCGAAGAACGGAAGTGTCTCCGCAAGGTCGATCACCTCTTTTAAGTTGATCCCTTTTCCCTCGTAATACGCATAATTCATCGTATCGTCTTCTCCGAGGAGCGCTTTTGTGATCCGCTCCTTATACTGCCGTTTCAGATAATTCTCTTCCCCATAGAGAAGATATGCCTGTTTTAATTTTCCCGTTTTTAAGTCTTCATTCAAATTTTTCATAGCGTTACTATTATATCGGAAAATCTTTGATTTTGCAAAACATTTCCATCCGCATCTGTTTTCCGTCCGTATACACGGTCACCGCCCCGAAATCCTGCGTCTTCATTGTAATGCTCCCCGCATTTTCAAGCCGTTCGACCGTCTCCTTATGAGGGTGTCCGTAACGATTGTTTATTCCTGCCGAAATCCAGGTGATCTCCGGTCGCGTCTGTTCCAAAAATGCTCTTGTCGTCGAGTTTTTCGATCCGTGATGCGCCGCTTTTAAAATATCATAGTCCCGCAGACATTTTGCCTGAACCAATGCGTCCTCTCCCTCCCCCTCCACATCTCCGGTAAAGAGCATTTCAAAATTTCCGTAATCCAGTTCCAATACCATAGACGCCGCGTTTCCACTCTCTCCATCATACTCCCGGGAGGGTGCCAGACATTTCAGATACATTTCGCCATCAGACCACTGTTCCCCGGCATGGATGACTCCCACTTCCGTTCCTGTCTGCTCTGCCGTATTTGCCAGTTCCAAAAGCGCTCCGTCCAGTACCTGTTCATCCGGCAGGATCAATTTCCCGATCCGGATGCCAAATTTCTGGGAAAGCAGCAGTTCCCGGATCCCGCTCAAATGATCTTCATCCCCATGAGAGACAAACACATAATCCAACATCCCGACGCCCTGCGACTTCAAAAACGGTTCGATCCGGTAAGCGCCCACGGATGACACGTCGGTACTTCCCCCGTCGATCATACAGTGGCTTCCGGACGGACTTTTCAGATAAAATCCATCTCCCTGCCCCACGTCGATCATCGTCACCCGCACTTCTCCCTCTACCCGATGCGTCAGAAGCGTAGCCGCACAGAACAGCGGAATCCCTGCGCAGATACACGCGCAGATCAGTCTTGATCCCAACCATACCTCCGCCATTTTTTCCTTTGCTTTTTTTGTTCCGGCGGTTTGTTTTTTCACCGCCATTTTCCCCGACGCATACATTGCCGCCGCACATCCGCCAAACAAAAGAAGATAATACAGAACGATCATCCACTTCTCCGGCTGTCCGGTTACGATCCGCCCGTATGGCAGAGAAAGACTTCCGAAAGCCCCGGTCTCATACCCTCTCAGAATCCATTTACATATAGAAAGAACTGCTTTTCCGATCTGCATATCGAAAAGCGCCGCAAGGCTTCCGAAGATCCCGGCTCCCAACACGAAAGACATCAGCGGGATCACCGCCAGATTTAAAAGAAGCGAATAGGTCGGTATTTCGTAATAATAGTATAAAAGGATCGGAAGCAGAACGAGATGGATCGCAGTTCCGCCGCGAAGAAATCCCGGGACAACCGAATAAATCTTCAACACCGGTTCCACAACTGCGATGCCGAGAAGCGCACCGAACGATAATAAAAATCCGGCGTCAAATAAGTAAAGAGGCTGACAAAATACGATTACCGCTGCAGCAAATGCAAGACTGGTGGGCAGATCATAATCACGCCCGCTCATATCCGCCCCTACCCGGACGGCAAACATCACAAGCGCCCGCTGGCTGGACACACCGCTTCCGATCATACATGTATACAATAAAAGAAACGTAATTCCAATAAGTCCTGCCGGCAAAAAAGGTATTCCGATCTTTCTCAAGATCCGGTACAATCCGATCCCGATAAATGACATATGCAGTCCGGAAATGGCCAATATATGTCCGATCCCACTTTTCTGATACAGATCTTTGATCTCTTCATCCAGTTCGGATTTATCTCCGATGAGGATCGCGCTCATACAATTCCCGTACGTTTCCCCGAGACATTCTATCAGCAGTTCTTTCCATTTTATCCGGAATCTGGTCAGATATTCGCGAATGTCCCCGTTCTTTTTCTCAATGATCTGACAGGAATCTGCCCATACAGATGCATGGATCCCCTGTTTCCTGTAATAAAATTTCCGATCAAAATTCCCGGGATTTCTGGCTTCTTCAAAAAACTGCACTTCTCCGCTCACCCGGATCCGACTTCCCACCGATACACAGTCTGAATCTGTTTCTTTTTCTGTTGTTTGATTGCTTATTTGTTCGACATAAACAAGAAGTTTTGATTCTGCTATGAATTGTTCTTTGTGACGGATCTGAACATCCGTCAGACTCAACATTTGATACTCCGGTCTTTCTTCCCTTTTGGATACCGTTCCCTGTAAGATAAGCTCGTCTCCATCCCGCGTATACTGTTCCAGTGGCGAGGGCTTCTGATCTTCCGAAAACTGAAGCCCTCCTGCCAGAAACAGCCAGATCCCGAGAAATACAACCGAAGCCAGACACAACGGTCTCTTCATTTCTATCTCCTATTTCTTTTCCTCCACCAGATCCATATTTCGTTGAAGCGGCTGGGACAGATTGATCATCTCCATGTATTTGGCATTCTTTTCCCCATTGATCGTAATCTGTACTTTGCTTGCCGGAGTCCCCTCGATCAGTGAGTTGACCAGCGAGTACACCGCCACTTCCGGCTTCACATCATAGGCGCTGTCCAAAAATTCACTGTCAAAATTCACATAACAGATCCCGTTTTTGATCGTTGCCCCCAAAAGCGTCGCATCCGGATTCAGCGTCGGATACGCCCCGCTTTTTTTCGGTCCCTGCATCACTTTCTCCACGATCAGTTTCTCAATGGAAAGGTTACTGTTATATTTTGCTTCCACAGTCTGTTCTACCAGTTTGCTGCCGGATTCATTGGCAAAGTACAGTTTCAATGTAGTCGTCTGATAAGAGTTCAGGGAAGATCCTGTATTTTCCACAAAATCGTCCTCATTCAGAATGCCGACCACCTTTCCGTCCGTCTCTTTCAGCGCATTTTCCTCCACGCTGATCCATACACCCGCCACCTGATCTGCCTGTAAAAGTGACTGGACCAACGCCGACCGGACCAGTTTTTCATGGATGGTTTCCATCTCCAGATAGGCTGAGTTAAAATCCACATACACGATTGAATCCTGCACATTCCATTCCCTGATTTTTACATTCTCCGGAAAGACGTCCGTATATTCAATTTCATCGGACGGCGTTTCCAAACCTTTCAGAATGGATTCCACCTGACTTTTCGTATCCTCTCCGGCGATCGGATACGGACGCTTTACAATCCCCGTCTGATCTTCATTCAGGCTGTAAATATAAGAATCGTCGTCTTCCGGTTCTTTTTGTTTTCCGCATGCCAGCAGCCCCGGTATCAGAAGCATCATAAAAAGAAAAGAAAGCCATCTTCCTTTTTTCTTCCTCATCCCAATCCTCCTTTACGACGTAACATAGATGAGCGGAACCCGCACGGTAAACGTGGTTCCCTCCCCATGGGTACTGTAAACCTTGATCGATCCCCGATGCATGATCACCGCGTTTCTCGCGATCGCAAGTCCCAGACCGGTTCCGCCGATCTCCCGGGAATGTGATTTGTCCACCCGGTAAAAACGCTCAAAAATATGCGCCTGATCTTCTTCCGGGATTCCGATTCCCGAATCCGAAACTTTGATATAGAAAAATTTATGATCCGCATTCAATGATACATGAACCCACCCGTCCGCGTGGTTATATTTGATCGCATTTTCCACCAGATTGGAAATCGCAAGCGTCATCTTCACCTCGTCGATCTCTGCCGTCACCGGACGGAAACTTTCCAGTACGACTTCTACATTTTTCTTTTCCGCGATCGGCTTTAAGCGCTTTAAGATCAGTTCCAGCATCTCATTGACCTGCACCTGCCGGACATTGATATCCTGCGACCGCTTGTCCATCTTCACCAACGTCAGAAGATCCATGATAATGTCATTTTCCCGGTCGATCTCTTTCGCAATATCCTCCATAAATTCCTGATACAATTCGACCGGAACATTTTCCTGTGTCACAAGCGAATCCGCGAGCACTTTCATCGATGCAAGCGGCGTTTTTAATTCATGCGACACGTTGGAGACGAACTCCTCTCTGGAATCGTCAATCCGTTTCAGACGCGCCAATGTCTTATTAAATGCATCGGAAATCTGCTTTGTCTCCGTAAAACGATCGACTCTCGCGACCTCATCCGCATATCCTTCTGTCACTCCCTCGATCTCCGATGCGATCTTATGAAGCGGACGCACAAGCAGATCCGCGACAAGAACCGCGAGCGCCAGCACAAGCATCAACATCGTTCCGAGGATCACTTTTCCTCTGGAAGATAAGATTCCCAGACTGTCCTCGATCGTATCGGTCGAGACGCTGGCAAGCATGACCCCGGCAATCTTATCGCTGCCGGATTCCGTGATCGGAGACGTCACTTCTATATAATGGTTCTCTTTGTCATAATAGTTGGTGCTTGTTCCCTGCATGCAGCGCACAACATTCTCCGATACTATCGTCTTCCCCTCATCCAGGGCATACGTATCTTTGATCACCTCAAGATCACTGTTGATGATCATCACTCTGCCATTGTAAATATTGGTCATCTGCGTCAGACCTGCATTGATAACTTCGGACGAACGTTCCTCCAGATAGTGATAGCTTGCCAGCTGATCACATAGAATTGTACATTGATTCTGTATCTCCGCAGTCTGCAGCGATACCGCCCGTGCTTCATAAGCTTTGATCACCCCGAAATAGGCGACCGCCCCCGGCAGTATCGCCGCACACATGATCATCACGATCACATAAAACCGCAGACTCTTGATCTTATCTTTGATTTTAGAATGTAATTTACCCCTGGAAATAATAACCAACTCCCCATTTTGTATAAACGTACTTCGGATCGCTTGGATTCGTCTCTATCTTCTCCCGCAGCCTCCGGATATGTACGTCCACTGTTCTTGCATCTCCCGGATACTCATAGCCCCATACGATATTCAGCAGATTCTCCCGGCTGTATACCTTATTCGGATTCATAGCCAGCAGTTCCAGCAAGTCGAACTCCTTGGCCGTCAGATTAATTTCCTTCTCTCCAATGAATACCCTTCTGCTTTCGCAGTCTATCTTCATATCGCCCTTGATAATAATCTTGTCATTGGGCTGGGCTTTATCTCTCTTACTGGTACGGCGCATGATCGCCTTGATGCGCGCCTTGACTTCCAGGATGTTAAACGGCTTTGTTATGTAATCGTCCGCCCCGTACTCCAGGCCCAGTATCTTATCCATGTCATCTCCCCTGGCAGTCAGCATTACTATCGGAACATCGGAAAATTCCCGGATCTGCTGGCACACTTCAAAGCCATCATGCTTTGGCAGCATAATATCCAGAAGAATCATATCATATGCATTCTCTTTCGCCAGTTTCAGCGCCTCTTCCCCATCATAAGCGCAGTCAACCTCCATTCCATCCTGCTCCAGGCTGAAACGGATGCCTTTCACGATTAGTTTTTCATCATCCACAACCAATACACGTCTACTCATTACTTATCTCCCTTATTAAATCTTGATCTGGTCTTTGATTTTGTTAAATACGCCTTCCTTGATTCCTTCTACTTCCATTAATTCTTCTATGCTCCGAAAGCCTCCGTTCTCTTCCCGGTAGCGGATGATCGCCGCTGCTTTGGCCTCTCCGATTCCAGTTAAGGTCATCAGCTGCTCTTTGGCTGCCGTATTAAGATTCATCTTTCCATCGGATGCCTCAGCCGGTACTCCCGCTTCTGATGCTTCTCCCCCGGACGCCTCTTCTATGGAAGGAACGTAGATCTGCTGTCCGTCCTGGGCCTCCTGTGCCTGGTTCAGAGATTCTGCCGCCGCACCTTCCTTAAGCCCTCCAGCCGCCTCAATCGCCTCATACAGCCTGCTGCCTGCCGGAAGGCAGTATACGCCAGGCTGATTTACCTTCCCGCATACATGTACATAGATCTCTTCGTTTTCCTCAATGGCGCTTTCTTCTGTCTCTTCTTCTTTTTCTTCGGCAACGCTGCCTTCTTTTGCCTCCGACAGTTCCACAGTCCTGGCGTCCTGTTTCCCGGAACATCCGGCCAGGAGGGCCGTCATTGTAAAACCGATAGTAAAACATATCATTTTTATTCTATTTCTATGCATAAAAAACTCCTTTACAGTCTGTCGAAACTGCAAATACCCCGATTATGCCTAGATAAAATTATTGTACTATTTCCATTGGAAAATTGCAACTCCAATCAACGCAATCACCATGCCGATTATCTTACGCCATTCCAAAGGCTCCTTATCCACGCCGAACAAGCCAAGAAGCTCTATCACGTAGGCGACGATCAACTGTGAAATAACGATGAGAAGCGCCGCTTTGGCAGGTCCCAGCTGCTCCATGCTTTTGATTACGGTCCAGGTAATGCCTGCCCCAATGACGCCTCCTAAAAGGACGTATCTCGGCTCTACTTTTGCCAGGGTAGTAACACTGTCCCTCCCCACGATCAGCCATGCCACCAGGCACAGCGCAAATGCGCTTAACTGCACCCATGCATTGCTCACCCACATGCCTGTCGTCTTTGTAACCTGTGTATTAAATACTCCCTGGACGCTCATCAGCGCCCCGGATAAAAGCGCAATAAAAAAACCAATCATCAGATATACCTCCTACATTCCTGTAGATAGTATATCCAATGATTGTTTTTTTATGTCTATAGCACTTTTGACAATTTATCGATCATTTCATCCACATGCTGCTTCTCTATCACAAGAGGCGGAACCAGACGGATCACGTTTCCCCTGGCGCTGATAACCAGAAGCCCTTCCTTAAGCGCGGCGTTTGTTACTTCTCCTACGGGCTTTGATATCTCGATTCCCTGAATCAGGCCTTTTCCTTTTCTCGCGATCACGCAGTCTTTTTCCTGCACCAGCCTCTCCAGCCGTTCTGCCAGATAGGCGCCAATTTCCTGCACATGGGAGATCATATTTTTCTTCTCAAAGATTTCTATCGTCTTGCTTACTGCCATGCAGGCCAGAGGATTTCCCCCATAGGTCGTTCCATGATCCCCAGGCTCCAGAGAAAACTCCGCCACCGCTTCCGTCATGGCAAATGCCCCTACCGGCATGCCGCTTCCGATAGCCTTGGCCATAGCGATAATATCCGGCTTAGTTCCATAAGACTGGTAGGCAAACATAGCGCCGGTCCGTCCCATGCCGCACTGAATCTCGTCGCAGATCATCAGTATGCCTTCATCGTCGCAAAGTTTTCGGATTCCGGCCATGAATTCTTCTGTGGCAACATTAATTCCACCTTCTCCCTGGAGAGGCTCTAAGATAATCGCGCAAGTCTGACTGGTCACCAGAGCCTTGACGCTGTCAAGGTTATTGAATTCTGCAAACGACACGCCCGGAACCAATGGCTCGAAGGGTTCCCGGTAAGCATCGCTTCCCGTCACCGACAATGCGCCCATGCTCCTGCCATGAAATGAATTCTCCATTGCAATGAATTCATACCGCCCGGTCTGCTTTTTATATGCGTATTTCCTGGCTGCCTTCAGCGCGCCTTCAATGGCCTCTGTTCCGCTGTTGGTAAAGAATACCCTGTCCATCCCGCTGATACGCTTCAGTTCTTCTGCCGCATGTCCGCAGGTCGTATTATAGTATAGGTTGGAACTGTGAATCATCTTGTCTATCTGGCTTTTCAGGGCATCATTTAATTCCTGGCAGCCATATCCCAGGCCGGATACAGCTATGCCTCCTGCAAAGTCCAGATATTTGTCGCCTTTTTCATCGTAAAGATAGACTCCTTCCCCCCGGTCCAGCACCAGCGGAAAGCGATTATAAGTGTGCACAAGTCCACTGTTTGTCTCTTCTATATATTTATTCATTTCTATTCTCCATGATAATATTTTTCCTCAGTATCATTTAAAATTGCCGTCCCGATTCCTTTGTTGGTGAATATCTCAAGAAGCAGGCAGTGAGGAATTCTTCCATCCAGAATATGCACCCTGGAAACGCCGTTCTCGATGGCGTCAATACAGTTCTGAAGCTTCGGGAGCATTCCGCCTCCAATATAGCCTTCCTCCATCAGCTGTTTGCCGGCTGATACCCGCAGTTCCGAGATTAGGGTATCCGGATCCTTTGGATCCTTATATACGCCCTCGATATCCGTAAGGAATGCTAGTTTCTCCGCCTTTACCGCTCTAGCGATGGCACACGCGGCATCATCCGCATTGATATTATATGTATTAAATTCATCGTCCAGTCCCACCGGGCATACAATCGGAAGGAAATCTTTCTCCAAAAGGTCATAAAGGATATCTGCATTCACCTCTTTGACGTCCCCCACGAATCCAATGTCCTCGCCGTCTGCCAGTTTCTTTTCAACTTTCAGCAATCCGCCGTCTTTTCCGCTGATTCCGATCGCGCGCACGCCCAGGCTTTCCACCAGCTGTACCAGGCTTTTATTTACTTTCCCGAGAACCATCTCGGCCAGTTCCATCGTCGCTTCATCCGTCACCCGCAGTCCGTTGACGAACTCCGGCTCCATGCCTACCTTGCCAACCCACTTGCTGATCTCCTTGCCGCCGCCGTGTACGATGATCGGCTTGAAGCCTACCAGTTTCAGCAGAGTCACATCCTGGATGACATGTTCTTTGAGTTCCTCATCGATCATGGCGCTTCCGCCATACTTCACGACAATGATCTTCCGGTTGAATCTTTGGATATAGGGCAGGGCTTCGATCAGCACCTCCGCCTTATCCAGATATTTCTGCATTGATTGATTCATGATTCCTTCGCCCCCTCTTTTTCGCATCAGCTTCTGTAGTCTGCATTAATCTCGATATAGCCATGGGTCAGGTCGCATCCCCATGCGGCTGCTTCCTCCGCTCCCATCTTCACATCCGCAATAGCGGTGACCTCAGGCTCGGAGAGAATCTTCGTGGCTTCTGCCTCGCTGTAGTCCACTGCCGTTCCATTTTCGATGATCTGGATCTTTCCTGCCTTGCTCTCAAAGAACAGGTCTACCTTCTCCGGATCAAACTGCGCGCCGGAATATCCCATCGCACAGAGGATTCTGCCCCAGTTAGCGTCGTGACCGGCGATTGCCGTCTTGGTAAGATTGGAGCATACGATGGATTTTGCAAGAGTCTTGGCCTGCTCCACGCTCTCGCATCCTATGGCCTTTACTTCGAACAGAGCCGTGGCTCCTTCGCCGTCCCCAGCGATCTTCTTGGCCAGATACTCGTTGATGGTATGAAGGGCAAGCGCGAATTCCTCGTACTCCGGGCTTCCATACGCAATCTCCGGATTGCCTGCCAGACCATTAGCCAGCAGAATCACCGTATCATTGGTGGAAGTATCCCCATCTACGGATATCATGTTGTAGGTATCATCCACGTCCCCGCTCAGCGCCTTCTGAAGGGTCTCCTTGGCAATCACGGCATCCGTGGTAATAAACGCCAGCATGGTGCACATGTTGGGGTGAATCATGCCGGAACCTTTGGCCATGCCGCCGATGGTCACCTTCTTGCCTCCCACTTCTATGACAGCTGCCAGCTCTTTCTCGCAGGTATCCGTTGTCATGATCGCCTTGGCTGCCTCTGTGCCATTCTCCAGCGTATCATTCTTCTTTTCAGCCAGTACATCGATGCCCGCAGTCAGTTTATCGATCGGCATCTGTTTTCCAATGACTCCGGTAGAGCCTATGAGCACGCCATCTTCAGAGATATCCAGAGCCTTGGCCGCAGCCACGGCAGTGTCCTTGCAATAGCCAAACCCTTCTGCTCCTGTGCATGCATTGGCAATTCCAGAGTTAACCACGACCGCCTGAACCTTGGCGCCGCTTCCGACTACCTGCTGGTCCCATTTGACCGGCGCAGCCTTTACGACATTCTTCGTAAATGTACCGGCGGCCACGCAAGGCGCCTGGCTGTAGATCAGCGCCATATCCGTCCGGTCCTTATACTTGATTCCTGCTGCCGTGCTTGCTGCTTCAAATCCCTTTGCCGCGGTAACCCCGCCTTTTATGATCTCCATAATTCTTCCTCCTTATATGCGGCCTGTTATTGTTCATTAAATGCCGTAATATTCTTTTCATTCAGTACAAAATCATAATAATTCAGATCCAGCCTCTCCGTCCACCCAATCGTGTTCCAGAATGCGTTTCCTACATCATTTTTTGTAAACGCTATGAGGCATACCTTATTGATCTGTTCTATTTTCAACTCTTCCATAGCCTTTACCACCATGGATTTCCCGATTCCCCGTCTTCGGTAATCTTCATCCACGCAGACATGGTACAGGCAGCCCCTTCGTCCGTCGTGCCCGCAGAGAATGCTTCCAACTACCTTTCCATCTTCTACCGCTACAACGCTGGTTGTTGGATTCCTCTTAAGGAAGCGCGCGATCCCTTCTCTGGAGTCATCTACGCTTCTTAGCCCGAACCCGCGGATCTTGGTCCACAGGGCATATACTTCATCGTAATCTTCAATCGTCATTGTCCGTATCATAAGCCACCTCTATGGGAACATTGGAACAAGTTCCAATCCTTCGCTTTCCGGAAGGCCAAACATCAGGTTCATATTCTGTACCGCCTGGCCGGCCGCTCCTTTTACCAGATTATCAATGGCTCCCATCAGGATGATACGGTTCGTCCTGGGATCTATCTTAAAGTTAATGTCCACGTAGTTGCTTCCTTCCACCCACTTTGTCTCCGGACATACGCCTTCCTCCAGCACGCGTATGAACTTCTCTTCCTTATAGTATTTATCATAGACTGCCTTTATTTCTTCATAGGTCGCCTGCTTCGTAAGCGTTGCATACTCGGTTGCCAGAATTCCTCTGTTCATGGGTACGAGGTGCGGGGTAAAATTAATGGTCACCTGGCAGTTGCCCGCATAGCCTAACTGCTCCTCGATCTCGGGGGTATGTCTGTGGCTTGCCACGCCGTAGGCTTTCATGTTCTCGTTCACTTCGCAGAACAGGTTGGGCACCTTGGCGCCTCTTCCTGCACCGGAGGTACCGGACTTGGCATCCACGATCAGGGTGTTCACATCGATCATGCCTTCCTTGACCATGGGATAGGCCGTCAGGATCGAACAGGTGGTGTAGCAGCCGGGGTTGGCTACCAATCTGGTCTTCTCCGTGATCTTATCACGATTGATCTCGCAGAGTCCGTATACTGCTTCCTCAATGAACTGAGGAGATTTGTGCTCGATGCCGTACCATTTTTCATAGGTGGCCACATCCTTGATCCGGTAATCAGCAGACAGATCCACGATCTTCACCTGAGAGAGGATCTCCTCTGTCAAAAGGCCCGCCAGAAATCCCTGAGGGGTTGCGGTAAAGATCACATCTACCTGCTTCGCCAGTTCTTCCAGATTGTCATCCTTGCAGATATCCTCCACCAGCTGGAACATGTTCTGGTATACCTGATAATACTTCTTATCTATATAGCTTCGGGAACCGTACCATACGATTTTGGCATCCTTGTGGTTTAACAGGATCCTTACCAGTTCTCCTCCGGCATAACCGGTTGCTCCGATGATTCCTACTCTGATCATTTTTCTACCTCTCTTGTTTATGTCATCGTTTTTTATTTCTGTCACCGCGATACTTGTGTCAACGAATTGCTTCTGTCGCCGC
>ERZ791611.1414-NODE-1414-length-15649-cov-7.031743_pt1 | contig 15649 bp, 12 predicted proteins | sample MGYA00510275_ERZ791611 | MGnify/ENA primary metagenome ERZ791611 (study PRJEB30046, sample SAMN00791912) | human gut metagenome | study: EMG produced TPA metagenomics assembly of the A metagenome-wide association study of gut microbiota in type 2...
GCTTACTGCCACTCTTAAAATTTTAGAACGTGGTCTTGACAAGGGGCCCATTATATTAAACTTTTTCTGTGTCCTACGAAAGTAAGAGTGGAAGTTCTGATGTTTTTCCTTAGTAGTATTTGGGGAGATGGCATAAAGAGCGTATAGTTTATTTAATTCAGTTTTAATTTGACGGCCTTTAAGCTTTTGTTTAATTGCGACTGTTTTTGCTTTTCGACGAGTTCTATAGTGGTATTTGCTTATGGTTTTGGGCCGCAAGTTGATATCGGTCCCGTTAAAGGTAAATCCTAGATAATCGACAATGTCTAATTCGTGTGATAGAGTTATTTGACCATTGGTATAAATAACTCTTTTTATTGTATTGCCAGTATATAAATGTAAGCCGGTTTTATTCGATTCTATTTTTAAGCCTGGCGTAGCGTCTATGTGTGCTGATAAAGACTCATATACTTGTTTAAAGACTTCTTGTGTGCAATTCGGTAGAATGATGATAAAGTCATCACTATATCGCATATAGTAGCCGTTTACAAGATTTATTAAGTTTCGAATATTTTTATCAAAATTCAACATATACACATTGGCCCATACGGCACTAATAGGTGTTCCCTGGGGTATACCGTAAGTTTCTTGATGTTTTACTATTGGAGAGGTTTCTTTACCGTCAATAAAAGTGACACTCTTTTTGAATTCTTTAAATTCTTGGATATTAAATACACGAGGGAGTTTTTTAAATTGAGTGCAAGTTAGAGTAGGGTCTTTTCTTTTTAGGTAATTGAAAATTATCTTTTCTTCGCATTCAGAATATTGGGTAATGGACTTAAAGACTTTATACCAATCTTGAGGTAGTTGCTTAACATTAAATAGTTGACAAAGCATTTGTTTCAAATACTTGTGATCTAGTGAGTCGAAAAAACTTTTGAAATCACCGACGATGATATAGGTTTCATTGGCTTCTCGTATGTAATCAAATGCTTTTTTTGCAAAATCGATATTAGATTGTCCTAAGTTTGTTCTATAGGCGATAGGGCTATCTTCAATGTTATTTTGTATTACATATTCATTGTAGTATCGATTAGTGATTTCTGCATAGTATTGGTAAACCAGTCTGTCATGGTATGAGGCATAACATAATTTTCTATCTTTCGGTTTCTTCCCGTGTTTAGAGTGAAACTTTGTAAAGTTTTTATTGAAATAGATTAAAGGCCAAAATGGATGTGAAGCAATATAATCTGGATTTTTCAATTTTGATGCAAACTTCTTTACACCTACAGGTGCATCAAAGTGTGGATATCTAGGGATTTTCTTTTTCTTTATGGATTCTATTATTTCGTCTGGGTTGTAAGAGATTGATGTCATGGTCACCTCTGCTAGATAAATAGAAAAATCCACCTAGCATAAGGAGTGACAACATCTCTAGCTGGTGGATTTAATTTAATTTTACACTTGTAAATCAAAATATACTATATAGTACATTGTATTTACGCTGCGGTTGTCAAGGCTATTAGTCTTATCTAGTGTTATACTAGAAAGGAGGTTACAAATAGTGATTATCTCGGCAATTCGCGCGCGGATAACTATCTGCGTATCCACAGTCATACGTTGGGTATATAGCGCGTTGACGCTCGCCTTATTGGCTAGCGAACCGACTGGCTACGTGAACCATTACGTGTTGACATTAGTATTCTCTCCGTAACCTATGTTACGGACAAACATATTATATCATATTTTTTGCTTTTGTGTTTAAAAATTTAAATGCATGATTATAGATAGTAAATTTGCGACTGTCGATTGACAAACATAAGATTCTCCATCCCACAAATTTAACTCCCCGAGGTACCCCATGACAACTTTCCACCGTAAGACCAAAGAACTTCTCCCGGCCGTAGCGATTTGCTACGATTTCGATAAAACGCTTTCTCCCGACGACATGCAAGCGCAAGGCTTCCTTCAAGCTGTAGGCTACGAAAACGTTAAAGAGTTTTGGGACATGTCAAATAGCTTGGCGTAATCGTTGAGCACTACATTATTTCATCGGGGCTCAAAGAAATGATTGAGGGCACGGCTGTGGCGCAGAACGGCGCCTTTGAGGCTATCTACGCCAGCTCCTTTTACTACAATGACAAGGGCGTCGCGGTTTGGCCGTCGCAGGTGATTAACTACACCAACAAAACGCAGTTCCTGTTCCGCATCGAAAAGGCATCCTCGACATCAACGACCCCGCCGTCAATGATGCCTTCAAAGCGGAAGACGTGCGCGTGCCCTTCCGGAACATGATCTATATTGGCGATAGCGACACCGACATCCCCTGCATGAAACTCGTCAACTCCTACGGCGGTTATTCCATTGGCGTTTATAACGAAGACACCAAGGACAAAAGCAAAGTCTATAAAATGATTCGCGACAACCGCATTAAACACTTTGCGCCGGCTAACTATGCGGCCGGGCACGAACTGGAAAACCTCGTCAAGGCCATTATCGACAGAACCGCGTTAAATGAAAAGCTCGAATCCAGCTACTACGCTTGCAAGCGCGAAGTCGAAGACTACGACAAAATGCAAGACGAACAGACCAAGAAACGCACCGAATATATCCTGCTCCTCGAAAACAGCAACAGCTTTGCCACAACCCATGAAGTCATTGCCAAGCTCTCTGAAATAAAAAGCTGGCCTCAGCACGACGCACAAAAACTCCTCAGCATCGCCTTGAAGAACATGCAAATTCGATATATCCTCAAAGACCAAGACGTGAGGGAATTCTATAAGGGGATTATTGAAGGGCTGGGGGAGGTGAGTGAAGAAGCTAAGGAAGTTAGAGGGCTTATGGGGTGATAGAAATATTATTTTTGATGAATGTTTTGTAAGTACAGATGAAATAATTAAAAGGGGAGGATTTAGCTATGTCAGATTTATTGATTATATTGTGGACAATCGTAGGGGTGTCTATAGTCGTTATATTATTAAGAACGGTTAAAAGTTCTTTACTGTATGCTTTTATGGTGGTAGTGGGGATATTTTTAGCAACTGGATATCAACAAATTGAAATTTTTATTGGGACAATTAAGAAAAGTGATGCTGTTTTAGTTGCGGGCTCTTTGATTATTGTTTTTGGTTATCTAGGTTTATCATTGAATGTTTATAGTAATGAACCGGATGCGTTGAAGTATAAGTCGTTATACCCAGATAAGAAGTTGTTACAAAAGAGAAAAGAGGATTTAAAAGAAGTTGTAAAGAATCTGAGAAAATTTCCTATATTAGGAATAACTGCAGATTGGGGATTAGGAAAGAGCGTTTTAGTCGATAAACTACTTACCCACAAACAAAAGAACAATTGGCAAATTATATGTATTGATGCATTAAGGTTTAATTCTGAACAATTAGTTGGAGTTGTTTTAACAGAATTACAGAATGCTGCATGGCAGAATAAGAAAATTGAGACAAATATCTACGGTGTATTAGGTGAAGTGAACTTACCGTGGTATTTAGAAGGTATTATGAGATTTTTTGGCTTCGTCAAACCACCATCTGTCCGATTAGAAAAATTTGCTGAAGCACTGAATAAACTTAATAAATGGATTTTAATTAACTATGAGGATCTTGATAGAATTACAAATGCTGATGTACTAAGACAATTATTGGCATTAAATGAATTGTTAACTAGAAAAATAGCTAAGTTAAAGATTATTTATCAATATGACCCTAATAAATTAACACAGTTAGGCCTAGAACAAGAGTATTTAGAAAAATACATATCTCATACAGTACCTTTAAGTAAGTTGGGCTTTTCTGAAATAGTGGAACAGGTACTTGAAGATAATCCTGATATAAAGGAGAAAATTGGTGGTGAATTAATGGCTTTAGGGCGGAGGGTAAAAGATTCAGAAATTCAGCTTTCGAAAAAAGATAATAGCGGTAAAGAAGTAAAAATCGTTGTTCCACGTATAAGACCTAAAACTTATTCGTACCGATTAATAGAATCTTTTATACTTGAGTGTAGCACCGTATTGCATAAAGGTAAAATGTACTCAGCTACTAAAAAATCTATTGCAATAAGAGTTTTATATCTTAGACATTTACTCCCCGAGCTATATCAATTGTTTGGTCAATTAAGCCCTGGTTTTAATTCATGCCAAAATATTTTTAGATATAAGATTAAAAATAAGAATGATTCTGTTTATTTGGGGTATTTAATAAATAGAAATTCAGATATTTGGAATCAGGAAGAGCTTCTTATGTCTGAGAAAGATTTTTCCAAGGCTGTAAGTGGAATTTTATCTGATGGATATAATCATAAGGTTTTTAATTTGCTGAATTTTTTGGGTTATTATCAAGAAGGTTATGTAGATACAAGAGCTGAAAGACAAAAGGTTGAGGAAATTGATAGAGTTGTTTGTAATATTGTAGCCCCTGCATCGTGTTTTTACACTGATGATGAAAATGTTTATGTTAGGGTTGTTAATGCTTTAATGTCGGGTGGTGATATAGGGTGTTACAATGATATTTTAAAGTTTAGAGATGAACTTAGACATTTTGATTATGAGAAAGGTGATAACTGCACAATTGATTTTGTTGGTTATGAATTTTATTCTAGTGTAATAATTTCCATTTCGGCTGTTTTACAGAGGAGACCTGAGTTAGATAATAAGGAGTTACGTTTAAAGATATTACATCACTTTAGCTGGTATATGAAAAATATGAGTGATATGGATACTCGTGGTAAGGCAGTATTAGATGCTTTTTCATTTTACAGGGTTAAATATTTTGAAGAAGTTGAAATAATTACTGACTTATTTTATAAATATTGTGAAGGTGTTACTTTGCCAATAATTCCTTTCCTTCGTTTTATAGATTCTATGGTGAATAGTTTAATAGATATGGGCTATATGCAGTCTTATTGGAATTTTTCTTGGGATAGAAGGAGTGTGGATTTAACTGGTAGTGAAGAGGCTATCCCTGAAATATTAAAAAGTTTAGATTCTCGTCTAGAGGAGCTTCTTGCTAAAGAAGATAATCAAAGGGATGCTATTATAAGTACTTTTTCATCTTTAAAGGATAGTGATTTTGAGGATGTTATTCATAGTCAGTATGATAGAGTAAAGGATTTTATAGTTAGCATTAGGTCTATCATAATGACGGGGAAATTTGAGCTTGGCAACGGAGGCGAGATTTCTGTTGGAGCTGGGTCACCGTATAGTCAATATGTTCAAAATTTACTTAATGTGATTCACTCTAAAGGCAAAGAGGAAATTGGAATGGTACTTGTTGAGGATTTTAAATCAGGAAAATTTAGCTTGAAAGATTTGGCTGAACTTTCGAATGCACTGGTAGACGAAGAGGATAAAGAGAAAAAGGAAAATGAGTAGAGACTCAATGCGTATACGATGCTTGATAATGACCGTTGCCATTTTATTCAGTTTTGTTACAATCAAATTCGGACACGCTAATTATTATCGTTTCTTTGGGCTTTATGTGGTGACTTAGCAGGAATTTACAATTTGAGGAAAATGCCTAACGGATCTTTTTTTATTCACATCCGTTTACATTGTATAAGCTATTGATATTGTGAAGAAAGTAGACTTTTTTCAACTGATTTTTCTAGGAACGTGGTTTTGCTCACATTAGGGATTCTATTCTGATTTTATGTTGAAGTGTACTAGAGGAGGTAACTATGACGATATTCCAATTAGCAGAAGCATTTTTATCGATAGAACCTCAGACACTAACGAAATTGCAAAAACTATGTTATTACAGCTATGCTTGGTATTTAGCACAAACTGATGACGAACTTTTTGAAAATCATTTTGAGGCATGGGTTCATGGTCCGGTAGATCCAGAATGATACAAAAAGTATCGGTATGGACATGGGGGTGTCGGCCATTTTACTAAAATTGAACAGTTCAAGGGTAAAGTTGACCCGGATGCTTTATCAATTGCTAAGTGGTTTTATGATGCGTATGGCAACTTTTAGTGGCACTGATCTAGAGATTATGATCCACAACGAAGCTCCTTGGATTAATGCACGTGGTGATATTGAAGGCTGGGAACCTAGCACGCAGCAGATTTCCTCTGACGATATTAAGATGTATTGTCGTGGGTTAAAGAAATTGGTACTGCACAAATAGACATCCTTATATCGTCAATTTCATACATTCTTATACTATCATTTGTATTTACATTATAATGATTTCTTTGCCGTAGAGTTCTTCTGAATAGGAGTCAGAGTTAGTAATTTGTAGATTGGTTTTATAAGATAAGGAATTATCTTGGCAATAAAAGGATTGTCATTTGCTTTTAGTGTATCTTGGGCAATTTGTAAAATTAAGTTAAAATCATTGTAGCTGAAGAAGTAGTTGTAATAAATAGTTACATATATTAGTAGATTTCGTACTTCCTCAATGTTCGTGTTAATATTTTGACCGTGTAAAATTTGATTTCTGTAATTATATAATTCTTCGAGTTTATTTAGTATATCTTCAGAGAGAAATGGTTTATTGTTAGTGACCTTTTCTTTTGAATATAAGGCTTTTAATTTTTTTATGGGCGTTTTTCTTTTAAAGTTTTTGGAAATAATATTGTTAGCTTTTTCTTGGAATCCAATGCTAATTTCTATTGCTAACCAGGCATTAATAATAGCATCTTCATAATTATTGCTTTGTGCAAATTCGAATGCTTTTTCTAAGTAGAATGTGATATAGTTATAAAGAAATTCTAGACTTTTTTCTTTCTGGTTTATAGATACTGTATTGGCTAGTATTGGATTATGGTACGGGTAATAAACATATAGTATATTTATTTTTGTTTTGCAGTTGGGTAATGAGGAAGTATCGGGATTCCAAGGAACTCCATAGAGTAATTTTTTAGGGATTTGAGGTACTTTTGATAAACTGTTTTTTATTTTCTCCTGTAAAATAACTGTTGTATTAGAGTTTATTGTTTCTGGGGTATATATAATCTGCTTTAGTTCATTTCCGTTTGTTTCATTGGACAAATCTAGTACAATTTTTTCATTGATATTGCAATAGATAATTTTTAACTGAGGTATTGCACCTAAGAGGATATGAGGAGTGGCAAATGACTGCAGTGAATCTTTTATTATAAGTGTAATAAATTTGTAAATATCACTTTTTTCTAGTTCTAAGATATCTTTTGCGTATAAGGTAGGGATTTTAGATAAAATGAAGTAAGGCGCTATTTTTACTAAATTATTAAGCTGGGTTAAAATTTTTTCTAAATCTTTAGATGCTATCAATCTAAGGTTCCTCCACATTCTATTTTTAGATAATAATATAACAGAGTTACTATTTGAATATATTCGGAACAAATTTCAGAAGTAAAAGTATGATCTTTTTTAAAATGGATGATATCATTACGAATTACTCTCATTTTGTGAAGCTTTTCTATATAAGGAAAAATTGGTAAACCGATAGAATTAGTTTCTAATTTATCGATTAAAGTTATTAACTCATATTCGGCACGTTCTTCTTCTGGGATATTACGTTTTAATAGATTCTCGCAAGCTAATGTAGCTTTTATAATGCAGTCAAGATAATTTCCTGTTTGTAAGGAATAAATTGCATTTGCTAATTGACGCAGTGCAAAATCATTATATTGCTCCTGGTTAAAATATATGAAAGTTAACTCATAAGGTACAAATGGATAAGCTTTATTGCTGTTGGGATAACAGTAAAAAGAAAAAGTTGATGGAATTAAATAATGTTTAAATGGACTATTTCCGTGGTTTAAAATTAATTCTGCTTGAGATACTTCTTCTGGATACTTTGATGAGGTTTCGAAATATAAAATTTGACCTTTGTTAATAATTGCACTTAGGTCGATGGTTATTGATTTTCCTGGATTCAAGGTAAAGGATGCAATTTTAGGTATAGCACCAAGAATGAAATATGGCTGGTAAATTTTTAAGTCCATTTTGTCAAAGAAGTGCTTGTAATAGTTTAAAATGATTTCGTGTTGATGATTACAAAATAGTTCTTTATATCTAACTAATGGTAGAGGCGCTAATGCTTGCAAGTGTAGCCCATCATTTATTTGAAATGAATTATTCATTGATGACTCCTTTGGGTTTGGGATTAATACAAATTCTATACTTATTATTTTAGCATTTTAACGTGTTTCAGAAAATAAACTTATGCCAGAGCTATGAGGATTTAGATTTTTGCTCATCCTCTGATGACATTTGACTACTCTCAAAACAAGATAAATTAGGTGTTTTTTCATAGCCCGTTATATGTTATTATGGAGTTAACTCATAATATAAACTTGTGGAAAATATTTTTATAATTCTGAAATAGACATGATTATATAAGAGTGATGAATAGTTGTTAGCTATAAAATCATTCTGTAAGTTTCTTTTTTCGGGATTAATGGTCTTCGTGAGTGGTGAGAGGTGTAATGATGAATTACGAAACAGAATTTAATCGTTGGCGTCAAGCGTGGAAAACGGTTCAACCGACTGATTTGACTTGCATAGAAGAGTTTGAGGCATTAGCTCATAATGACGAATTATGTGATGATGCATTTTATACTGATTTGACATTTGGTACTGGTGGTTTGCGCGGTAAATTGGGTGTTGGGCCTAATCGCATGAACGTAATTACGGTAGCTTATGCAACACGTGCCGTTGCCGATTATTGTTTAAAGAACTTTGGTACCGATGGCAAAGCAGATAATAAAATTTCTGTTGCTATTTCTTACGATAGCCGTCACAAATCTCGCCTTTTTGCTGAAGTGGTAGCCGGTATTTTAGCAGGCAAGGGGATTAAGGCTTATTTATATGAAACGTGCATGCCTACGCCGTGTCTTTCTTATGCAGTACGAAAGCTGAACTGTGCTGTAGGTATTATGATTACAGCCTCTCACAATCCACGTGAATATAATGGCTATAAAGTATATGGTAGTGATGGTTGTCAGATTACGCCACACGCTGCCAATGAAATTCTTTCGTATATGAAGGCATCGGATTACTTTGATCAAAGTCCTTTCATTGTATTTGATGAAGGGCTTAAGCAAGGTAGTATTCAGTATATTCCACAGAGTGTTATTGATGACTTTGAAAATGAAGTTTTGAATATGTCGCAACTTTATGGCGATGCAGTGGATAAATCAATTCGTATTGTTTACTCGCCGCTTCATGGTACTGGCGCGATTCCTGTTACCTCGGTATTAGATAAAGCAGGCTTTAAAAACATTACTAAAGTTGCTGAACAGATGGTACACGATGGTGATTTCCCAACATGTCCGAAACCAAATCCGGAAGAACCGTCTGCATTAGACTTAGCACTTAAAGAAGCAAGTAAGGTTGAAGCTGATGTTGTTATGGCTACGGATCCTGACTGTGACCGTTTAGGTATTGCAGTACGTGACGATGCTGGTAATTATGTGCGCTTAACAGGCAACGAAGTTGGCATTTTGCTACTCGAATATATTTGCTCACAGCGGAAGAAACATAATGCGTTCCCTAAAAATCCATTGATTATTAGAACTGTAGTAACAACTGACTGGGCAGATGTTATTGCCGAACGATATGGCGTAGATGTTGTTACCGTACTTACTGGTTTCAAATATATTGGTGAACAGATTGGTCTGTTGGAAGACTATTCTAGAGCTGATGATTACATTTTCGGTTTTGAAGAAAGTTGCGGTTATTTGAGCGGTTCTTACGTTCGTGACAAAGATGGTGTAAACGCAGCCTTTTTAGTTGCTGAAATGGCAGCCTTCTATAAACCACAGGGGATTACCTTGTACAATCAGTTACAAACGTTGTATAAGCGTGATGGTATTCGTCTTCAGAGCTTATATTCCTATACCTTTGAAGGTGCCACTGGTAAAGAACAGATGCAGTCGATTATGACAAGATTCCGAAGTGGTGAGATTAAAACATTATCCTTGGATAAATGTGTAGACTATGCGCAAAGCATCAATGGTTTACCCGCTACAGATATGTTGCATTGCATCATTGATGAACAGTCTTCGTTTGTTCTTCGTCCTTCTGGTACGGAACCAAAACTCAAGAGCTATATCTTTGTTAAAGCTAATAGTCATGATGAGGCAAGTAGCATTGAACAGAATATAGCAAATGCCTTGGCTGAAGAAGTTAACTTGTAAAATGATTAACTTCTGGTGTTGCATCGGGAGGATTTAATATGAAAAATGCCGTAAGTTCACTTAATCGGCATACTACCTATATTTTACCGATTTTATTGTTGGGTTTTGATTATTTACTAATTGTGGCAGGGATAAGCTCGGCATATCATCTTAGAAAGATCTGGATATGGCCTGAGCCTGTAGATTTCCATATTAGGACTATTTACATAGTGCTAATTGCGCCGGCACTTTACATGCTGACTATGTTCCTATGTAATGCATATCGTGTTGATATACCTTACTGGGATCGGGTTCGTAATATTTTTAAAGGTGTAACATATAGTGTTGTCGTAGCATTGCTATTGATGTACGCAGCTAATGTTAGTGGTACCGTATCTCGACTGTTTATAGGCTTCACTTGGATAATAACGCTAGTTTATTTGATTATAGGTCGACTTATCTTAGAACGCCTTCTTATAAAATTTGGCATTTTAAGAGTTCCAGTTCTTATAATTGGCGCAGGGAAGACGGCAGAATTGTTGTTGGCTTCGTTTGAAAAAAATCCAATTATGCGCTATCAAATTATTGGGTTTATTGATGATAATCCTGTGTCGACTAAAATCGCTAATTCATATGATATACTTGGTGGCTTTAATGATATTGATGCGGTTATTGATAAGACTAGAGTGCAGCATGTTATTGTATGCGCACCTGGCTTAGAGCCGAGACGATTAATTACTCTTGTTAATCAATTAGAGTTGAAAGTTAAAAATGTAGCGTTTATTCCAGAACTTATCGGTATGCCGGCGGCTAACATTCAGGTACAGGGGTTAATGGAAGAGAATATGATTCTCTTGCGAGTTAATAACAATTTGGCTCGACCGTATTATCGGTTTGTAAAGAGAGTCTTTGACATTTGTGTAACATTAGTTGGATTAATCTTGATTATTCCTGTTGGTGTTATTATTTCGGCTATGATTTACATTGATAATCCAGGACCTGTAATCTTTGCTCATAAACGTGTAGGTAAAAATGGCAAAGAATTTCCTTGCTATAAATTCCGCTCTATGATTGTGGATGCAGAAGAAGCGCTAAAGGAATACTTACTTGAACATCCGGAAGCGCAAAAAGAGTGGGAACGAGATTTTAAATTAAAAAACGATCCACGTATTACACGTGTTGGACGATTTTTACGGCGCACCAGTCTTGATGAATTGCCGCAGATTATTAATGTGTTAAAAGGTGAAATGAGTTTAGTAGGACCAAGGCCTATTGTAAAAAAAGAGATTGCAAAGTACGGTTCGTACATCCAAGATTTTTACTTAGTGCCGCCGGGAATTACCGGCGTATGGCAGGTAAGCGGTCGTAGTGATACAACTTATGAAGAACGTGTTCAAATGGACTCGTGGTACGTTCATAATTGGTCTGTTTGGATTGATATCGTTTATCTGGCGAAAACAGTAACAGCTGTTATACTGAAAAAAGGTGCATATTGATGGGGAAATATGCATGGGGATATTAGTGTGTTATAAGATTGAGAGAGAACATGTGGACATGTAGTGGTGTTGCATGTTCTCTTTGTTTTTTAGTGAGGAGGTATTGATTTATGCCCGTAGAACCTGTTTTTGTGTTATAATAAACTGTATATTTGTATATAATTATTCGCTTTATGATTTAAGCTATAAGCCAAAATGATAGGAGCTCATTGGATGAAGGTTGCAATAGTATGCGATTGGTTGACGACGTATGCTGGAGCTGAGAAAGTACTCGAGCAGATTTTAAAACTATATCCGGAAGCTGATTTATATGCATTAGTTGATTTTTTAAAACCAAATCAACGGTCGTTTATACTCAATAAACAAGTGCACACCAGTTTTCTTCAAAATTTTCCTAAAGCAAGGTCTCATTACCGGAGTTTACTACCGTTGATGCCCTTAGCAATTGAACAATTTGATTTGCGTGGTTATGATCTAATCATTTCCAGTTCACACTGTGTTGCTAAAGGAATTCTTACTGGTCCTAATCAGGTACATATTTCTTATATTCATACACCGGTGCGGTATGCTTGGGATTTACAAGGTCAATATTTGAAAGAGTCCGGGTTAGATAAAGGTTTTAAAGGTTGGGTTGCTAAGTTGATTCTTCACTACATTCGTATGTGGGATAGTCGTACATCGAATGGCGTTGATGCGTATATTGCTAACTCGTCTTTTATTGCAAAGCGTATTTGGAAATGTTATCGCCGTGAGGCAGCTGTTATTTATCCACCTGTAAATATTGAGCGCTTTAAACTCAATGAAAACAAAAGTGATTTTTATTTGACAGCATCTCGCATGGTTCCATATAAGAAGCTTGATATGATTGTCGAAGCATTCAATAAAATGCCGGATAAAAAACTAGTAGTAATAGGTGATGGGCCAGATTTTAAGAAAATAAAAAAGTTAGCGAAAGAAAATATACTTTTGTTAGGTTATCAGCCTGATGAAGTGCTGGTGGATTATATGCAACGCGCTAAAGCATTTGTTTTTGCTGCTGAAGAGGACTTTGGGATAACACCTGTCGAGGCGCAAGCCTGTGGAACCCCTGTGATTGCATTTGGAAAGGGTGGGGCGCTAGAAACTATTAATGGCTTGACGTCGAATCTTCCAACTGGTGTTTTTTATAACCATCAAACTATTGATTCTCTAGTTGACGCAGTATATGAGTTTGAATTAAACATACAGCGTTTTACGTCTCAATCCTGTAGACGTAATGCTGAAAAATTTGGTGTAGAACGATTTAAAAAAGAGTTTAAATCATTTGTGGATAGCAACTTGAATAATAACTGAGTTTAGGGAGGTTTAAGCTTTCAATGCGAGATTTACCTTTTTGGCAAGAAATATATAAGTATCGGTGGTTGACACAGCAATTAGTTGCAAGAGATTTAAAGAATAAATATAGAAAATCAGTATTGGGTTATTTATGGAGTGTACTTAATCCACTTCTTATGATGACTATTATGACTGTAATTTTTTCGGAGTTATTTCGTTTTCAGATTCCGAATTACCCGGTATATTTGTTGGCAGGGCAATTAATATTTACGTTTTTTTCCGAGGCTACAACATTTGGGATGAATGGAGTTTTAGGTAATGGTGCTTTAATCAAAAAGGTTTTTTTGCCTAAATATATTTTTACATTTTCTAACGTAGTTTCTTCTTTTATTACAATGATTTTCTCGATGGTTGCTTTGCTAATTGTTATGATTGGTACCGGAACTACATTCTATATTACAATTGTATTGGCACCTGTAGTATTCTTGTATGTTTTGCTTTTTTGTATAGGTGTAGCTTTAATGTTATCGGCATTGGTTGTTAGATTTAGGGATCTTAATTATTTGTGGGGCGTTGTCCTTACTGCCTTAAACTATTTGACTCCGATATTCTATCCTGTGGATATTTTACCTGATTGGGGACAAGAAGCTATGTTCTTTAACCCAATGTTTGATTACATTAATATGTTCCGACAAATTATATTGTACGGAAATTGGCCTACATTTGAAGAGCATTTAATTTGTCTTGCTTTTTCAATTGGAGCGTTAATTATAGGTGGGCTTGTATTTAAAGCTAAGCAGAAAAGCTTTATTTTATATATTTGATGAGGTGTTAAATTGAAAAATGCAGTAGAAGTTAATGATGTGTCTATGCGCTTTAATTTAGCACGAGAACGTGTAGATAACCTTAAAGAGTATTTTGTTCGAATGTTTTCCGGAAAAGTAGTTTCGGTAGATGAATTTTGGGCTTTAAAAAATGTGTCTTTTAATATCCCAAAAGGAGAGTCTTTTGCTCTTATAGGCGCTAATGGTAGCGGTAAGAGTACAATGCTTAAAATTATCAGTGGTGTTCTAACTCCTACTACTGGAAGTGTAACTGTTAATGGCTCAATAGCACCGCTCATTGAATTAGGTGCGGGCTTTGATATGGAATTAACTGGCCGTGAAAATATTTATCTTAATGGAGCTATTCTAGGATTTAGTAAACGCGAAATGCAAGAGAAATATGATGAAATAGTGGATTTTAGTGGCCTTGATGATTTTATAGAAGTTCCAGTAAAAAATTATTCGTCTGGTATGGTTGCAAGATTGGGCTTTTCCTGTGCTACAGCAGTAAAACCGGAAATATTGGTAGTCGATGAAATACTAGGTGTTGGTGACCATAATTTTCAACAAAAATGTAATAAGCGAATGGAAGAAATGATGGATACAGGAACTACAGTTATTCTTGTTTCTCACTCTGAAGATGATGTGAAGAAAATATGCCGTAAGGCTGCTTGGATTAATAAAGGGCAGTTGATGTTTGTAGGTGATAGTGAAGAAGCTTTAGATATGTATAATTCACATTCTTGTTAAGTAAAATAGGGTTCTAATTTCTATGATTTCATATGCTCAGAATTTTGAAGATGTTATTCTTTGGCGTATTCTAAAAGATATTAAGAACGGTTTTTATATCGATGTGGGGGCAAACGACCCAGTTGAAAGTTCTGTCACTAAATGGTTTTATGAACAAGGTTGGCATGGCATCAATATAGAACCGGTTCAAGCTTATTATCAAAAACTATGTCAAGATCGACCGAGAGATGTAAATTTATGTTTAGGTGCCGGTGCTTCCGCTGGGGTGCTAACTTATTATGAGATTCCATCAACTGGCCTTTCAACTTTGGATGAAAATATTGCTAAGGGGCATAAAGATAGTGGGTTTGAGGTCTTTGAAAAGACGATTACAGTTAAAACTTTGACTGAAATTTGTGCTAAATATGTTGAAGGGGATATTCATTTTCTTAAAATAGATGTTGAAGGTGCTGAAGAAACTGTTATTCGTGGTATGGATTTTAAAAAGTTCCGACCTTGGGTTTTGTGCATCGAAGCGACATTACCTAATACTCAAATATTAGATGATGGGTGGGAAAAGCTTCTTTTGGCTCATAACTATGAATTTATATTTTTTGACGGACTAAGTAAGTATTATATTGCAAATGAACAAAAAGAACTTCTTAATCCATTAGGAAATAAAATTTTGCCGGCTAATGTATTTGATTCTTTTAAATTATACGGACAAGTACAAGCTGAACAGAATGCGGAAAATATATATAAAAATTTACAAGAACAAATAAAAAACTCGAACAATTTAAAAAATACGTTGGATAATACTTTGTTGAAAAATGAGTTATTTGTTGCTGAGTTAAAAAAACAAATAGATAGTTTAACATTTGACAATAGTAAAAAAGATAAATTAATAGAGCAATTGCAAGCTCAATTTAACGATAAAATAAAAGAATTTACTAGTCGCGAAGAGAGTTTGAAAACTGAATTTGAAGATAAGATAAAAGGATTTAATCTTAGGGAAGAATCTTTAAAGAAGGAATTACTCGCTCAAAGAGCATTAGCAGAAAGTGTTATTAACAGTCATTCATGGCGTCTTACAAAGCCATTTAGAGTGATTGCTTCTATATTAAAAAAGATATTTTAGGTTAATTGTATGATGAAATTGAACACATAAAAAATCCATAGTGAATACCGT
>ERZ791611.1418-NODE-1418-length-15539-cov-2.905451_pt1 | contig 15539 bp, 19 predicted proteins | sample MGYA00510275_ERZ791611 | MGnify/ENA primary metagenome ERZ791611 (study PRJEB30046, sample SAMN00791912) | human gut metagenome | study: EMG produced TPA metagenomics assembly of the A metagenome-wide association study of gut microbiota in type 2...
TGTCGCGCATGTATATCATTGGGGTGATACGCATATCAAAAACTTCGGCGCAGACCGCGCAAAGCTAATCAGCCCGGCAGGATCGGCGCTGCATCAAGATATTTGTTTCACGTTTCATCAGGATACGCCGGTGCTCGAGCCGGACATGCTGGAAACGATCTGGTGCGCGGCTACGCGCCGCACCAAGGCCGGCGTGCTGCTCGGCGAAAACGAGCGCATCCCCGTATATGAAGCGCTGCGCGCGGTGACGGCGAACGCCGCTTATCAGTACTTCGAGGAAAACGAAAAGGGCAGTATCGCCGTGGGCAAACGGGCCGATCTGGTAATCCTGGACCGGAACCCGCTGGCAGTACCGGCAATGGAACTGAAGAATATCAAGGTGCTGGAAACCATTAAGGACGGCCGGGCGCCCTCTGTCTCCCCCCACAGGGCGAGGAACAGCTGGCGGTAGTTTTCCTTCATCCCCTCGATGGAGGTGGCGGGGGAAAGCACCAGCACTTCTGCCCCCATCTGCTGGATCTTTACCAGGTCGTGCTCTGCCAAAGGGGTTTGGGTCAGCACCAAGGCAGGCTTTGCCCCGCGGATGGCGTCCAGGTCCGGCAACTGGGCAGTGCCGCAGAAGGCAGGGGAATCCTCCCAATCGGCAGTCAGCTCCTGGTCAAAGCTGCTGACCCCGGTCAGCCGGCCCGAGAGGCCCAAATCCTCCATCGTTCGGGTGAGCATGGGGGAGAGGGAGACGACAAAATCCGGCTGCTGTGCCAGGTTGGCGGTGCCTACGGTAATGGGGTAACTGGCCTCCTGGGTCTTGCCGGACTGGCCCAAATTGCAGGCGGTTAAGCCAAGGGCAACCGTTGCGGCCAGAAAAGCGCAGAGAAGTTTTTTCTGTTTCATAAAGGTCCCCTTTGTTTCATGGATGGTGGTGGATGGCGGAAGGGAAGCGGGAACCCGCCTTGCGGGGTCAAAATTCCCTCTTATTGTAAACCAGGATAAGAGGGCTGTCAATGAAAAGGCCGGTTTTCCACCGCCCGTGGGGATCTGGTGGAAAATCCTCTTTTTATAAAGTGGGGGAAAGGGCGAAAATTTTTGCGGCTCCCAGTGGGAAAATCGTCCCAAATCCGCCATACTAGATACCGATGACAAACGGACCGTTTCATGCTACAATATGAAATATAGAAATCTGGGGAGAATTTTCTGCCGGCCCCGTACAGCGCTTGTCCGGCGGCGAAGGCCCCACATGGAAGAGGTGGTTGCTGGCAGGGAACCCCTCTCCACAAATTCAAAGGAAAAGGTTGTGAAACAATGGCATACCCAATCACTATCGTGGATGGACGCCCTCAGCTGGATTCGTTGCCGGTGGGCAAAATTGTAAATTATCCCCTGGAAAAACGGGATTACCGCCCCTTTGCCCAGTTCCGCCTCTGCGTCAATGAGGAGGGGCTCCATCTCTACCTGTGGGCCTTTGAGCTGGAGGTCTCCCCCAAAAGCGTCCAGCGGGTCTGCCTGAACCTCTGTCCCGGCCAGAGAAAACACCTGGACCTCGCCCTCTTTGGCAATGGCTCTGCCCGCCTTTCCATCTGGGAGGGGGACAGGGTTCTGGAGGAGCAGCCGGTGGAGGTCCACCCTTTGTGCGGGGAGGACCTGCAAGGGGTGTATTGGGGCGGCCAATACCTGCTCCCCTGGGGGGAGATCCGGCGTATTTTTGGCCGGGATCAGTTTCAGCAAGGGGACACCGTCCGGGGAAACCTGTATAAAACCTGCGACGATGAGGCATATTTCCACCAGGGCTGTTTCTTCCCGGTGGATTTCCAGAGCATCGACCCTTATGGGGAAAGGTTCTTTGGGGAGTTTGCGTTTACCCGGTAAGAAAAATGGTCAGGACGGCAACTGCAAGGAGGAATACCCAATGAAAACGCTTATGAAACTCACTTTGACTGCCCTTGGGGCTGTCGCTTTGGCCTGCGGACTCATCAGCTTCGCCTATCAGGAGTCCAAAGACCGCTATGTGGTATTTGACGAACGGGAAGAGGATCTGTAGGACCAAGAAAGCAAGAAACCTCCCCAGGGGAATCTCTCCTGGGGAGGTTTTTCATTTACAGAAGCGCCCGGATAGAACTCACCACCTGGGGAGGCAGGGGGGAGGCGTCCACCGTCCGGTGGCAGTGGGCTTGATAGAGGGGGTACCGGGAGCGAAACAGCTCTTCCAGCTGGAGGGGGGTGCTGCGCCGGACAATGGGCCGGTCAGAATCCTTGACCCGGTGGTAACAGGTAGGGAAGTCCGCGTCCAGAAAGACCACCAGGGCGTGCTCTTTGGCCGCTTCCCAGTTGTCGGGGAAGGTGAACGCCCCACCGCCGGAGGCCACCACAAACCCTTCCAGGGAAGGGAGGCTGCCAAGGGCCTCCCGCTCCAATTGGCGGAAGATGTCCTCCCCTAAGGCGTCGAAAATCCGAGGGATAGGCATGCCAGCCCGCCGGGCGATCTCATCGTCCAGGTCGCAGAAGGGGCGGGAGAGGGCCTCGGCCAGCGCTTTGCCCACAGTGGTTTTGCCGCAGCCCATGAAGCCGCTGAGAACAATGGCTCTTTCTTGCATAAAATGCCCCCTTTCATCCCAATTTGCAGGCCCGGTGGTTAGTATACCACGGGTTTGGGCCGGGGGCAAGGGCTATTTCAGGGAAGCCGCCAGTTTCGCGAAGCTTTTGCCGTCCTCTACATTGAAAACAACGGCCTCCCGGTGGGTGCGGCGGATAAGGGTGGACAGCACCCGGCCAGGGCCCAGTTCCACAAAGGTGGTGAAGCCATCGGCTAGCATGGCTTCCACCTCTTCGGTGAACCGGACGGGGGAAACCATGTGGCGGCAGAGATATTCAGCGGGGGCATCAAGGGATTCCAACTTACCACCGGTCAGGTTGGAATAGAAAGGCAGGGCGAGGGGATGAAAATCCAGGGCTTGCAGGGCCTCTTCCAGTTCCTGGGCCGCGGGGGCCATCATCGTTGTGTGGAAGGCGCTCTGCACCGAGAGGCGGGCCGCTTTGGCCCCTTGGGCGGCCAGGGTGGCGGCGGCTTGGGCGGCGGGCCCTTCCTCACCGGCGATCACCGTCTGGCTGGGGGAGTTGAGGTTGACTGGAAGAACAAATCCGGGGGTCTCTTGGCAGACCCTGTCCACCGTTTCCAGATCGCTTCCCAAGATGGCAAACATGGCGCCCCGGGCCGATTGGGTAGCCCGGTCCATGGCCTTGGCACGGGCGGAGATAGCCCGCAGGCCGTCCTCCAGGGAGAGGGCCCCACCCACCGTCAGGGCGGCGTACTCCCCCAGGGAGTGGCCGGCTACCCCTTGGGGCGGAGGGCAGATCTCCTGGACCGCATAGTAGGCAGCCATGGAATGGGTATAAATCAAGGGCTGGGAATAGATGGTGCGGGAGATATCCTCCTCGCTGCCCTCAAAAGAGAGTTTGGCCACGTCGTAGCCCAGGATATCACCAGCGCACTCATACACTTGGCGGCAGGCGGGAAACTGCTCAAAGAGCTCCTTGCCCATGCCAGGGTACTGGGACCCCTGCCCACTGAATAAAAAGGCGGTTTTTGACATAAAACGATCCTCCTAAGATGATACACTGACCGTGTACACGGCCAGTGGGGAAGAACCCTCATTGTGCAGATGGTTGGAACCAAAACGTCAAATTGAAAATTGGCAGGATCTTCGCGGCACAATATTGCCAAAGAAACAGAGCGAAAATCCTTGTGGGACAAGCTTACAGAGGGAAACCTAGTCCGTCTCAAAACGGGAGACAACCCAGCAGGAAAAAGGCGGCGCAATAGGGCAAGATGTTGCGCAATTGTAACATTTTGCCTTGCCCAACGAAAAAGAGGTTGACAAACTTTGAATATCAAAGTATTATGGAAAAGAATTCCGCCTTTAGCGGAACATTTTTTGCAGGTAAACTTTGAACTTCAAACAATTTAGGGCTTGACAAATATTGTAACGGTTGTTACACTTTTTGTCAAGCTTCATTTTTAGAAAAGGAGGCAGGGTATGCAGGGAATACACATCAGCGCCATGGGGTGCTATCTGCCCGCCCAAGTGGTGAAGAATCAGGATTTTGAGCGGCTGGTGGAGACCAGCGACGAGTGGATCGTCTCCCACACCGGGGTGCGGGAGCGGCGGGTATCCAGCGGGGAACCCACCTGGTGGATGGGAGTCCTGGCGGCCAGAGACGCTTTGGAGCGGGGAAAGATAGATGCCGCTTCCATCGACTTGATATTGTTCACCACCGTGACCCCAGAATATTACACCCCGGCTCTGGCCTGTATCGCCCAGGCCCATTTGGGGGCCCACAATGCCTTTGCCCTGGATCTCAACTGTGCTTGTTCCGGTTTTGTGGCCGCTTTGGACATGGCCCGCCGGTATCTGTACACCGGAGGGGTGGACCGTGTCCTGATCATCAGCGCCGAGCGGCTTTCCGCCATCACCGATTACACCGACCGTTCCACCTGTGTCCTCTTTGGGGATGGGGCCTCTGCCTGTGTGGTGGAGCGGGGGGAAGGCCTTTATTCCTCCCATCTGTCCGCCGACGGCATGGGGGCGAGCTCTCTGTATGCTGCCCACGGGGAACCAGCGGAAAACCCCTTTGCCGACCCAGCCCTGGCGCCGGAAATGCCGGAGATTTTCCAGGGGGAGAAGCTCCACATGAACGGCAGGGAGGTCTACCGCTTTGCCACCAAGACAATGGCCCAGGAGGTTCGCGCCGCGTGTTTCCAGGCAGGGATTGAGGTGGAGGAGATAGATCTTGTAATCCCCCACCAGGCCAATGTTCGGATTGTGGAAACCGCTATGAAGCTGCTGGGTCTGCCCATGGAGCGGGCCTATTTGAATTTGGAGCAGCTGGGGAACACCTCCAGCGCCAGCATCCCTCTCGCCATGGACGAGGCCCTTCAAAAGGGTGCAATACAGCCGGGGATGCTTGTCTGTGCCGTGGGATTCGGCGCGGGGCTGACCAGCGGCGCGGTGCTGCTGCGCTGGGAGTAACGAGGAAAGAAGGAAATACGCCATGCTGAAAACCAAACTGACTGAGCTTCTGGGGATTGAGTACCCCATTTTCCAGGGCGGCATGTCCTGGATTGCCGACGCCAAACTGGCCGCGGCCGTATCCGAAGGGGGCGGCCTGGGCATCATCGCCGCCTCCAACGCCCCGGTGGAGGTGGTGCGGGAAATGGTCCGGGAGACCAAGTCCCTCACCGACAAGCCCTTTGGAGTCAACATTATGCTGATGAGCGACAACGCCCCGGCAGTAGCCCAAATGGTCATCGACGAGCAGGTAGCGGTGGTCACCACCGGTGCCGGAAACCCGGGCAAATACATCGAAGGTTGGAAGGCCGCGGGGATCAAGGTCATCCCGGTGGTGCCCACGGTGGCCCTGGCCCGCCGGATGGAGCGGGCAGGCGCCGACGCCGTCATCGCCGAAGGGACCGAGGCGGGCGGCCACATTGGGGAACTGACCACTATGGCCCTGGTGCCCCAGGTGGCGGATGCGGTGAACATCCCTGTCATTGCCGCCGGGGGGATTGCCGATGCCCGGGGGGTTTCGGCTGCCTTGATGCTGGGGGCAGAAGGGGTCCAGTTGGGGACTATCTTTATCTGTGCCCAGGAATCCCCTGCCCATCCCGACTATAAGCAATTGGTTTTAGATGCAAAGGACACCGACACGGTGGTCACCGGCCGGGCCAACGGCCATCCGGTGCGCTCCTTAAAAAATAAATTTACCCGCCGGATCCTGGAGATGGAGAAAGCGGATGCCGGGTTTGAAGCCATTGAGAACGCCACCGTCGGCTCCTACCGCAAAGCGGTGCAGGATGGCAACATGGAGGAGGGGACCTTCATGTCCGGCCAGATCGCCGGGATGGTCAAAGAGATTCAGCCTGCGGCGAAAATTGTGGGGGATCTGATGGCCTCCACCGAAGAATACCTGAAAACATTCACCGAGAAGAGGGGGATTACACTTGGCTAAAACAGCAATCGTCACCGGCTCCGGCCAGGGGATCGGCGCGGCCATCGCCCTGCGCCTTGCCAAAGAGGGATATAACGTCGCAGTCCACTGCCGCACACCGGAATCCTGCGCCCAGAAAGGGGAGCCTGTCGCAGAACAGTGCCGTTCTTTTGGGGTGGAAGCCCAGTGCTTTGCTGCCGACGTCTCCGACTTTGCCGCCTGCGAAACCCTGGTGAAAGAGGTCAAGGAGCGGTTTGGCTCCATCGACCTGCTGGTCAACAACGCGGGCATCACCCGGGATGGCCTCCTGGTGCGGATGAAGGAGGAGCAGTTCGACCAAGTCATCGCCTCCAACCTGAAAAGCGCCTTCAACATGATGCGCCACGCTGGATCGGTGATGATGCGCCAGAAAAGCGGTAAAATTGTCAACCTCTCCTCGGTGGTGGGCCTTTACGGCAACGCCGGGCAGGTCAACTACGCCGCCTCCAAGGCCGGCATTGTGGGGATGACCAAGTCCGCCGCCAAGGAGCTGGGGGCTCGGGGCATCACCGTCAACGCGGTGGCCCCCGGTTTTATTGACACCGCCATGACGAAGGATCTCCCCCAAGAGATGAAGGACACTGTCACCGCCACCACTGCCCTCAAGCGGTTTGGCTCGGCAGAGGAAGTGGCCGCCGCTGTGGCATTTCTCGCTTCGGAGGATGCCTCCTACATCACCGGCCAGGTGATTGAGGTGGACGGCGGCATGATGCTGTAAGAGAGAGGTAGGAAGAGCATGAGAAGAGTTGTCATCACAGGCATGGGCGCGGTGACACCCGCCGGCCTATCGGTGGACAGCCTGTGGGAGAGCGCCCGGCTGGGCCGCCCCCATTTCACGCCGCTGTCCAATTATTTCGACCCCAAGGACGTGGGGGTCAAGCTGGTCTCCGCCATTGAGGATTGGGACCCCGCCGCCTTCGGCATCGGCAAAAAAGACGCCCGCCGGATGGACCGGTACTGTCAGTTTGCCCTGGCCGCCGCCAAACAGGCCATGGCCGACGCCGGCTCCCTTTCGGACTTGGACCCCTACCGGGTGGGCGTAATCATCGGCAGCGGCATCGGCGGTTGTGACACCATCCAGGAGGAACACCGCAAAATGCTGGAAAAAGGGCCGGGGAAGGTATCGGTCTTCTTTGTCCCCATGATGATCGCCAACATGGCCCCCGGCACCGTTGCCATGGAGTTCGGCTACAAGGGAGCCAACTTCGCTGCGGTGACCGCCTGCGCCTCGGGCACCACTGCCATCGGCGAGGCGTTTCACGCCATCAAAAACAATTACTTAGACGCGGCCCTGGCCGGGGGGGCGGAGGCGACCATCAGCCTGCTGCCCATCGCCGGGTTTGACAATATGAAAACCCTCTGCACGGGGGAGGACCCCAACCGCCTTTCTATCCCCTTTGACAAGGAGCGGGGCGGCTTTGTCATCGGCGAGGGCTCCGGCATCCTGGTGCTGGAGGAACTGGAACACGCCAAAGCCCGGGGGGCTAAAATTTACGCAGAAGTGGTGGGCTATGGCGCCACCGCCGACGCCTACCACATGACCAGCCCCGACCCCGAGGGAAAGGGAACCGCCAAAGCCATGGAGTTCGCCTTGTCGGAAGCGGGCGTCGCCCCGGAGGCGGTGGATTACATCAATGCCCACGGCACCAGCACCCACCTGAATGACCTGGTGGAGACTGCTGCCATCAAACGGGTGTTTGGGGAGCATGCCTACCGGCTGGCCGTCAGCTCCACCAAGTCGGTGACCGGCCACATGCTGGGAGCGGCCGGTGGGGTGGAGGCCATCCTCACCGCCAAGGCCCTCCAGGAGGGAATTTTGCCCCCCACCGCCAATTTAGAGGTGCCCGACGAGGAGTGCGATCTGGACTACATCCCCAAAATGGCCCGGGAGAAACAGGCGGTATATGCCCTCTCCAACTCCCTGGGCTTCGGCGGGCAGAACGCCGCCCTTCTCTTGAAACATTGGGAGGAATAGACCATGAGCGAACTGAATTTCACCCCGGACTCCATCCGGGATTTGATCGAGCTGGTGTCTGAGAAGCACCTGTCCTCCTTTAAAATTGAACAGGGGGACTTTAAGCTGGAAATCCAGGGGGAACAGCGCCAAGCAACCCCGGTTCCGGCGGCTGTTGGGGCTGCGCCCATTCTCCAGGAAATTCCCCAAGGGGCTCCTCAGAAGCCCGCGGGCCGGGAGGTAAAAAGCCCCATTGTAGGGACCTTCTATTCCCGTCCTGCGCCGGAGAAGCCGGCCTTTGCGCCAGTGGGGTCCCAGGTGAAGAAGGGGGATACCCTCTATATTATAGAATCCATGAAGCTGATGAACGAGGTCGCCAGCGAGTTCGACGGGGTGGTGGCCGAATACTATGTCCAGGACGGCGACCCGGTGGAATACGGCCAGCCCATCCTGCGGCTGGAATAGGAGGCGCCCCATGCCGCTGTACAATCAGGAACAGATCAAGGAGATCATCCCCCACCGGGACCCCTTCCTCCTCATCGACACGGTGGAAGAATTGGAGCCCGGCATCCGGGTGGTGGCCACCAAGCACATCCGGGAGGATGAGGACTGGTTCCGGGGCCATTTCCCCGGCCACCCGGTGACCCCTGGCGTGCTGGTCATTGAGATGCTGGCCCAGGCCGGGGCGGTTTGCGCCCTCTCCCTGCCGGAGAACCAGGGCAAGCTGGCCCTCTTTGCCGGCATTGACAACGCCCGATTCCGCAAGCCGGTGGAGCCGGGGATGACCCTGCGCCTGGAGGTGGAGATGATCAAAAACCGGGGCTCCATCGGGGTGGGGAAAGCCACCGCCACCTGCGACGGCAAGCGGATGGTCACGGCGGAGATCACCTTTGCCTTGGGCGACCGGTAGCGGGAGGAAAAAGCCATGTTTTCCAAAGTGTTAATCGCCAACCGGGGGGAGATCGCGGTGCGGATCATCCGCACCTGCCGGGAGCTGGGCATCCCCACGGTGGCTGTCTGCTCCGAGGCGGACCGCACCGCCCTCCACGCCCAGATCGCCGATGAGACGGTCTGTGTGGGGCCCGCTCCCTCTAAGGACAGCTATTTGAATATGCAGTCGATCTTAGCCGCCTGCGACCTCTCCGGGGCGGATGCAGTCCACCCGGGCTTCGGCTTTTTGTCGGAGAACGCGGCCTTTGCCCGGCTGTGTGCCCGGTGCGGGGTGACCTTCATCGGCCCCAGTCCCGAGGCCATGGATGCTATGGGGGACAAGGCCCAGGCGAAAAAGACCATGAAGGCCGCCGGGGTTCCGGTGGTGCCCGGCTCCGACGGGGAGATTTCCTCGGTGGAGGAAGCCAAAAAGATCGCCGGGGAGATCGGTTACCCGGTGATGGTCAAAGCCAGCGCCGGGGGCGGCGGCCGGGGCATCCGGAAGGTCCTTTCCCCCGATGAGCTGGAAGGGGCTATCCTGGCCGCCAAACAGGAGGCGGGAAGTTTCTTCGGCAGCGACGGCATCTACCTGGAAAAGTTCATCGAAAACCCCCGTCACGTGGAAATCCAGATCCTCTGCGACCGGCAGGGGAACGCCGTCCACCTGGGGGAGCGGGACTGCTCCATGCAGCGCCGCAACCAAAAGGTACTGGAGGAATGCCCCAGCCCAGCGGTGGACGAACCCCTCCGCCAAAGGATGGGGGAAGCCGCCGTCAAAGCCGCCCTTGCGGTGGGCTATGAAGGGGCAGGGACCATCGAATTCCTTCTGGACCGGAGCGGCCATTTCTATTTTATGGAGATGAATACCCGCATCCAGGTGGAACACCCCATAACGGAAGCAGTGACCGGGGTGGACCTGGTGAAGCAGCAGATCCTCATCGCTGACGGCCACCCCCTCCCCTTTGCCCAGAAGGACATTGAGATGCGGGGCCACGCCATCGAGTGCCGGATCAACGCCGAGAACCCGGCCTTGGACTTCCGGCCCAGCCCCGGCAAGATCGAGGGGCTGTACCTGCCCGGCGGGCCTGGCATCCGCATCGACAGCGCGGTTTACGCGGGATATACCATCCCGCCCTACTACGATTCGATGATCGGCAAGCTGATCGCCTTCGCCCCCACCCGCAAGGAGGCCATCGCCAAGATGAAATGGGCCCTGGCGGAGTTTTTGGTGGATGGGGTGGACACCAACATCGAGTTTCAGCTTCAATTGATCGGCACCCCGGAGTTCCAATCGGGGGAGTACGACAACGGATATTTGATGAGCGGCCGGTTCCAATACCAGCCGTAACTGGAAGGAGGGATCCTAGGTGCTGCAAGATTTGTTCGGCAAGGTAAAAAAGCGGGCCGCCGTGGAGGGGAAGAAAAAGACCTCCGACATGGATGTGCCCCAGAACCTCTTGTTCCAATGCCCCAAGTGCCGGGCGGTGATGCTGATGGATGAGTTTGAGGAAAACGGCAAAGTCTGCCGCAAATGCGGCCACCACGCCCGCCTCACCGCTTGGGAGCGGATCCGCCTCACCGCCGACCCCGGCTCCTTCCGGGAGCTGGATGGCAGCCTGATGGCCTGCGACCCTATCGGCTTTGAGGATTACCCCCGCAAACTGGAGAATACCCGCCGGGCCACCGGCTTGTTGGACGCCGTGGTCACCGGGACCTGTTCCATCCAGGGAAGCCCTTGCGTCATCGGGGTGATGGACAGCCGGTTTATGATGGCCTCCATGGGTTCGGCCGCCGGGGAGCGGATCACCCGCGCCTTTGAAACCGCCTTGGAAAAGGGATTGCCCATCGTCTTCTTCACCGCCAGCGGCGGCGCACGGATGCAGGAGGGAATGCTCAGCTTGATGCAGATGGCCAAAACTGCCGGTGCGGCCAAGCGCCACAGCGACGCCGGCCTTTTGTATGTGACGGTGCTCACCGACCCCACCACCGGCGGGGTCACCGCCAGCTTTGCCTCCCTGGGGGACATCATCCTGGCAGAGCCCGGGGCCCTCATCGGGTTTGCGGGGAGAAGGGTCATCGAAGGGACCATCAAGCAAAAGCTGCCGGAGGATTTCCAATCGGCGGAGTTTTTGAGAAGCCACGGGTTTGTGGATGAAATCGTGAGCCGGGGGGAGCTGCGCCATGCGCTGGGCCACCTGCTGGCCCTGCACCGGGGAGGTGAGAGAAGATGACCACATGGGACCGGATTGAACTGATCCGAAGCAAAAACCGGCCCACCATCCGGGACTACATCCCCCTTTTGTTTGACGGCTTCGTGGAGCTCCACGGGGACCGGCTGTACGGGGACGATCCGGCCATCCTGGGGGGGATCGCCCGGTACCGGGGCACCCCGGTGACGGTGATCGGCCAGGTGAAGGGCCGCAACTTGGAGGAGAACAAGCGGGCCAACTTCGCCATGCCCCATCCCGAAGGGTACCGCAAAGCCCTGCGGCTGATGCGCCAGGCAGAGAAATTCCGCCGGCCGGTGATTTTGTTCATCGACACCCCCGGCGCCTTCTGCGACATGGAGTCGGAGGAGCGAGGTCAGGGTGAAGCCATCGCCCGGTGCCTCTATGAGATGATGACTCTAAAAACCCCCATCCTCTCCATCGTGCTGGGGGAGGGGGGCAGCGGCGGGGCTTTGGCCCTGGGGGTCTGCGACCAGCTGGCCATGATGGAAAACGCCGTCTATTCGGTGATTTCCCCCCGGGGCTGCGCCAGCATCCTCTGGAAAGACCCCTCCCGGGAGAAGGAGGCCGCCGAAATGCTGCGGATCACCGCCCAGGACCTATTGGAACTGGGGATCGCGGAAACCATCATCCCAGAACCGGAGACCCATGCCGACCCTGCCGGGATGGCCAGGGCCATCGACGATTACCTTTCTCAAACAATTTCAAATTATCTTAAAATTCCTATTGATAAATTGCTGCAAAACAGGTATGATAAGTTTCGTAAGATCGGCCAGTTCTTGGAATAGCCCGATCTAAGGCCAAAAAATGCTTTTCTGCAGCCATTTTTTCGCTGCACCCCCGGCGGCTCTGCCGCCATACAATTCCTAAGGTTTGCCGTGCGCCGGCAACTGGAATCACAGAAAATGTATCGAGGAGGAACCTGTATATGGTATTCGAGAAAGTAAAGGACATTTTGGTTGACCAGCTGGATGTGGAAGAAGGCGTTGTCACCATGGAGGCTTCCATCGCCGACGACCTGGGCGCTGATTCCCTGGACGTTGTGGACCTGGTCATGAGCCTGGAGGACGAGTTTGACATCGAGATCCCCGACGAGGAGATTGAGAACATCAAAACCGTCGGCGACGTCGTCAAGTACATCGAGGACAACATCGCCCAATAAGGGGATGTCAAGCCGTGGGGCGCACGCTGGTGCGCCCTTTTTTGTTGGCAAAAGAGGGATCCAAACCGGCCTGTGGCCTTGAATTTTGCTGGGGAACCCGATATAATGAAAGATATTCTATAAAAACCCATCGCAATTTGCGAGCGAACGATAAAAGAATCGGAGGAAACGCTATGGCAGAGCAAAAGAAGATGGTGGAAGCCATCACCTCAATGGATGTGGACTTCGCCAAATGGTACACCGACGTGGTGCGCAAGGCCGACCTGGCCGACTATTCCAGCGTCAAGGGGTGCACCATCATCCGGCCTTACGGCTGTGCAATCTGGGAAAATATCCGGGATATTTTGGATGGCATGTTCAAAGAGACCGGCCATGAAAACGTCATGATGCCCCTTCTCATCCCTGAAAGCCTGCTGCAGAAGGAGAAGGACCATGTGGAGGGCTTTGCCCCTGAAGTCGCCTGGGTTACCCAGGGCGGCCAAGAGAAGCTGACTGAGCGGCTGTGCGTCCGCCCCACCTCCGAGGTGCTGTTCTGCGAGCACTACTCCCACATCATCAACTCCTACCGGGATCTGCCCATGCTGTACAACCAGTGGTGTTCGGTGGTGCGGTGGGAGAAAACCCCCCGCCCCTTCCTGCGGACCACCGAGTTCTGGTGGCAGGAGGGCCACACCATGCATGAAACCGCTGAGGAGGCCATGGCCGAGACCGAGCAGATGCTGAACATCTACGCCCGGATGTGCGAGGAATACCTGGCCATCCCGGTGCTGAAAGGCCGCAAGACTGAGAAAGAGCAGTTCGCCGGCGCCCAGGCCACCTACACCATCGAGGCCATGATGCACGACGGCAAAGCCCTCCAGAGCGGCACCAGCCACTACTTCGGGGACGGCTTTGCCCGGGCCTTTGACATCACCTTCCAGGGCCAGGACAACAAACCCGCCTACCCCCACCAGACCTCCTGGGGCATGTCCACCCGGATCATCGGCGCCATCATCATGACCCATGGCGACGACAACGGCTTGGCCCTGCCTCCCGCGGTGGCCCCCATCCAGGTGGTCATCGTCCCCATCGCCCAGCACAAGGAGGGCGTTTTGGACAAAGCCGAAGAGCTCCGCAAGCGCCTCTCGGCCATCTGCCGGGTCAAGTGCGACGCCAGCGACAACAGCCCCGGCTGGAAGTTTGCCCAGTATGAGATGAAAGGCGTCCCCCTGCGGCTGGAGATCGGCCCCAAGGACATCGAAAACAACCAGTGTGTCCTGGTCCGCCGGGACAACCGGGAAAAAACCATCGTCCCCCTGGATCAGCTGGAGGAGAAAATCCCCGAGCTTTTGAAAGCCGTCCACGACGGCCTCTACCAGCGGGCCCTGGAGAACCGGGAGAACCGCACCTACACCGCCACCAGCATGGAGGAGATGATCCAGCTGGCCAACGAGAAATCCGGCTTTATCAAAGCCATGTGGTGCGGCGACTTGGAGTGCGAGATGAAGCTGAAAGAGCAGGCCGGCGTCACCAGCCGCTGCATGCCCTTTGAGCAGGAGCATCTCTCCGACGTGTGCGTCTGCTGCGGCAAGCCCGCCAAATCCATGGTGGTTTGGGGCAAAGCCTATTAAATAGAACCAAAAGGGAGCCCATCCACCGGATGGGCTCCCTTTTTTGCTTATTTGCTCTTCGCGGCCAAACCTTGGCATGCCTGTTTGAGGAATCAGCCCTTTTTCTCTGGGCTTTTTGCCTGGGGGAAAACCATTTTCTTCTCCCGGGCAGAGGGGGCTTTGTTGGCTTGGATGTACAGCTCGGCAGCCTCCTCCAGCTTGGGGAAGGCCCGCTGGGCTTGGCTCAATACGGAATTGATCCGCAAAAGGGTCATGGAGTGGATCGCCGCGGAGATCAAGCTGAACACAGCGGCTAAAGCTGCACAAAATACCACAGTGCGGCGCAGCTTCTTGGGCAGGCGGGGAGAGGGAACTTTACTCATCGGGAAAACCTCCTTTGGGGGTGGCTGCTTTGGTTGTTTCCCCTAGTATAGCACATGGCTGCGGCGAAATGAAGTCCCGGCGCCCTTATAGGAAGTTATCCATCAGGGTGATTTCACTGGTTTCATCGGGGCGGAGTTTGGTGTGGCGCTGAATCTCTCCATAGAGGTGCAGCTGAATCCGCTCGCAGAGCTCCCCGGCTACCAGCCCGGCGTAGGGCAGCATGCCATAAGGATCGGTATCGTTGCGGCGAATAGGTCTCAGGAGCCGTTTTTCAAAGGCGTGCAGCGCTCCTAGAAGGACTTCCAGTTCCCCACGGGTAAAGGGTATGGCCACTGGTTCATCGTTTTCCGGGTGATCCAAATGGTAATTCTTCCACTCCCGCAGGCGGCGGCAGGCCCGCAGATAGACCCTCCGGGCGACATCGGGGGAAAGGCCCAGCTCCTCAGCTACCCCTTTATAGCTCTTTTTTTGCTCTACCTTCCATTGGTAAACCTCTTTTTGCAATGGAGTGAGAATAGAAAGGTCTTGCTCCATCTTGCCAAACCTCCTTTTTTATAGGTATCGTGTCAGTTTACTTGTATTATAATTGAAAAATGTCAGAGATACAAGCTTTATAGTACTTAAAATAAGTACTTTCAACCAGATTTTCAATCTTAACAGTACATACTATCATATACTTAAAGGTAGGTGATGGTATGGCAAAGAAAGTTGGCGACCCGGAAATTATTTCTTCGTTGAGCAGCCGTGTTCGTTCTTTGAGAGAGGGAATGGGAATTTCAAGAGCGGATTTGGCAAAAGCAGTCGGTGTTACCGACTTTACCATTATGGAAATTGAGAAGGGTAGAAGAGGAGTATCAGTAACTACCCTTCGAGACCTAGCTAAGGCATTGGGCACAACGACTGATTACCTGCTCTCTGAGAGGGATCCTCTTTCAGATGTTCGTGAAGTTACGGCATTACTCGCCGCGCTGGAGCCGGTTTATCAAAAGGATGTTCTTACATCGGTGAAGGCCCAAATCCATTCCATCCGCACTGCCGAAAAACGCGCCCCTCAAGATGAAACAGACCAATAAGACCCATGGCCACCCAAACCTGGCTGTGGGTTTTCTTTTTTCTTCAGGGAAGGCTTCCCTGTAACCTAGCTTCCTGGGGCTTCCAGCCCCCGCACCCCCGGCCAGGCGCCTTTTTGCACGAAAAAGGCCCTGGACCCAAAAGCGTGTTTAAGGGGGAATAGGCAACCCTCGCGACACAGTGCAAGCCTATTCCCCCTTAAA
>ERZ791611.1420-NODE-1420-length-15520-cov-14.401423_pt1 | contig 15520 bp, 16 predicted proteins | sample MGYA00510275_ERZ791611 | MGnify/ENA primary metagenome ERZ791611 (study PRJEB30046, sample SAMN00791912) | human gut metagenome | study: EMG produced TPA metagenomics assembly of the A metagenome-wide association study of gut microbiota in type 2...
GATATTAAACGCTTCGACATTAAGGGCAAAGAGTTTCTTAGAACCTTAGGCAAATACTATATTGTGGATATGGGCCTTCGCAATTACTTACTCGGTTTTAGAAACCGCGACAGTGGTCACGCTATTGAAAACGTAGTGTACTTTGAGCTCCTGCGCCGCGGGTATGACGTTGCCATTGGCAAAGTGGGCACCGGGGAAATTGATTTCATAGCCACCAATGCCAACGAAAAGCTGTATATTCAGGTCACCGAATCCATGATGAGTGACACGGTGCGACAACGAGAACTGGCACCGCTTCAGAAAATTAACGACAACTACGAAAAAATTGTGCTTTCCCTCGATACGGGCTTGGACGCCTCCTATGAAGGCATAAAATCCTTGAATCTCATTGAATGGCTTATTTCAGAGTAAGCTACGCCATCACAATAACAAAAGAAGACCGTAATAACTGAGTGGCGTCTCTAGTTATTACGGTCTTTTTGTATTATGGAAAGGTAAGGTTTTGTAAAGGAAACTGTAAGGAATTCAGTAGTTTACTTAATGCTGTAGTGTAGTATACGATGTGTCTATCAAACGCGATCCAAAGCCTGGGACAAATCGTCGATTAAGTCGTCAGCGTTTTCAAGGCCAACGGAGATACGAATCATGTCCGGAGTTACGCCGGCAGCTTTCTGTTCTTCTTCGTTAAGCTGAGCGTGGGTCGTGCTGGCCGGATGAATTACCAAGGATTTAGCATCGGCAACGTTTGCCAAGTTGGAGAAGATCTGCAAAGCATCAACGAATTTAATGCCTTCTTCTTTGCCGCCCTTGATACCGAAGGTGAAGATACCGCCTACCCCTTTCGGATAGTATTTGTCGGCCAACGGTTTGTATTTGCTGTCTTCCAATTCCGGATAGTTAATCCAAGCAACTTTCGGATGGTTTTTGAGGAAGTTAACAACTTTACGAGCATTTTCTACGTGGCGTTCAACGCGCAAGGACAAGGTTTCAACGCCCTGTAAAATAAGCCATGCAGCGAGCGGAGTCAAAGCAGCGCCGGTATCGCGAAGGAGCTGGGCGCGAACTTTAACGGTGAACGGAATCGGCAAGTCGCCATATACCAAGCCGTTGTAGTGAGTGTCGCCTTCTACGAAGCCAGGGTAACGACCGCTTGCTTTGTAGTCGAATTTGCCGCTTTCAACGATAACACCGGCAATGGTAGTGCCGTGGCCGCCGAGGTACTTCGTAGCGGAATGAACAACTACGTCAGCGCCATGTTCGAACGGACGGATAAGGTACGGGGAACCGAAGGTGTTATCTACGATTAAAATAATGCCATGTTTGTGGGCAATGTCAGCAACAGCCTGAATATCAATGAGGTTGATGTTTGGGTTCCCGATAGATTCAATGTAAATAGCTTTTGTTTTGTCATCGATGTTCTCCTCAAATTCATTTAAATTATCCGGATTAACAAATTTGGTGGTAATGCCAAAACGCGGAAGCGTTGCACTGAAGAGGTTGTAAGTGCCGCCGTACAAGGTTGCTGCTGCAACGATGTTATCACCAGTGCTTGCTACGTTTTCAATAGCATACGCGATAGCTGCGGAGCCGGAGCCTACGCTCAATGCGCCTGCGCCGCCTTCCAATTCAGCGATACGAGCTTCCAACACATCGTTGGTCGGCGTACCCAAACGGGAGTAAATCCCGCCGGCATCTTTCAATGCGAAGCGATTAGCAGCCTGTTCAGCATCTTTGAATACATAGCTAGTAGTTTGGTAAATCGGCACTGCACGGGAACCGGTTTCGTCTAATTTGTGACCTGCGTGTAACTGAATGGTTTCGAATTTGTACTGTTTGCTCATAATGAAATCTCTCCTTTTCTCTACGTCGTTCTCACTCGACGCAATCCCTAAATACTCGTATATGCTTTCTATATGTTGTCAAAGTGACGGCCAGTCTCTCTCAATTACCGGCTATCTCTTTTCGTTTCATACGTTGAATTTGTTCAATAATATATGGTGTTTCCTGGTAAACGTAGTAGTTTAACCAGTTTGTAAATAACAATGTACTTGTTGACCGCCACCGTACTACCGGTTCCTTTTTCGGATCGTCTTGTGGGTAGTAGTTCTTCGGTATAGCGATGTCTAAGCCTAAGGCTACGTCGCGTTCATATTCACGCTGTAGCGTATCCCGGTCATATTCGGCATGTCCGAAGATAAAGATGTGTTTGTTGTCTCTGCTTCGAACAATCGAGGCCCCTGCCTCATCCGATACGGCTAACACCTCCAATTTCTCGTTTTTCTCAATTTCTTCTAACGGTACCGTCGTGTGTCTTGAGTGCGGCATGTAGAAAATTTCATCCATACCTCTCAGTAACATGGGCCGTTGATTCAACACCCGATTTTCAAAAACACCGAACATTTTCTTGTCCAGCGGAATTTTGTTAATCCCAAAGTGATGATAAATACCGGCTTGGGCGCCCCAGCAGATATACAGTGTGGAGTAAACGTGTGATTCGCCCCAGTCCATAATCTCTGTTAGCTCTTGCCAGTAGTTAACGTCTTCAAAAGGCATCTGCTCAACCGGTGCGCCGGTGATGATCATACCATCGAAGTACTTATCCTTAACATCTTCAAAGATTCGGTAAAATGATTTCAAGTACTCGCTGGACGTGTGCGTTGCCTTATGTGAAGCCGTGTGAACCAGTGTAATTTCGAGTTGCAGCGGTGTATTACTTAATGCTCTAAGAATTTGTGTTTCTGTAGTTTCCTTAGTAGGCATCAAATTCACGATTAAAATTTGCAATGGTCGAATGTCTTGTGTTTCGGCTCGTACCGTGTCCATAACGAATATGTTTTCTGCTGCCAGTTTCTGGATTGCCGGCAAATCTTTCACAACCGTAATGGGCATCCCTAATCCCTCCTAATCAATTTGTATTGGCTACCCGCCTGCCCCCACAATTGGGTAGCCCCTCTCTCTTTTTTCTCAAATCTGTTTGACCATAAAAAAACGTCCTTATTTGCATACGCAAACAAGGACGTCGTATAAACGTGATACCACCTTGATTCGAACACACCTCACGGATATGTTCCTCAACCGGTACGCCTTACGGATGAGTAAGGTTATACCGCGGCATTTTAACGGTTGCATCCGCCGAAGCTAAAGCATGGGCATTCCGCCTCGGATACTCCAAGACCATTTTCGCCGTATTCCTTTGCATCCCCTTTCACCTCACGGGACTCTCTGTAGCAACACCTTACGGGTACTTATCTTTTCATCGTCAATTCGTTGTGCTGTTTTCTCGATGTGATAACTATACCAGTTGACCAAGATTCTGTCAACAACAATTTTTTACATTTCTCGAAAACATGTGTCACGTGAGCAGAAACACCTAGTATTTATCTAGGTTTTTATGGGTAAAAAATTTTTCGCCACCAAGGCAAAAAAGAACCCTCATTTTCTAAAACTTAACATGAAGTTTCTAAAAAATGAGGGGTTCAATTATACACTAAGCGACGCTTTTTATGCGAATCGTGTAATCATGACTATTTGCCAACGCCTTTACCACCAACATTAATACGTACCATAGCACGCTGCAACGCATGCTGGGCACGCTGGATATCGATGTTGATATTCTTATCGGCTAAGCGGCGTTCGGCACGGTCTTTAGCCCGTTTAGCACGGTCTAGATCGATAGCCTCCGGCAATTCACAGTTAGGCGTAACGATGTTAACTTCATTGGCATTTACTTCCATGAAGCCACCGAATACAGCCAATTCATGCTTATCACCATTCGGCATTTCAATTTTCATCGGCCAAATACGCAAGGTTGCTACGAGCGGCGAGTGATTCGGCAAAATGCCCATATCGCCGGAACCAGTACGAGCTATGACAAAATGAACATCATCGCTAAATACTATTCTGTCAGGGGTAATAACATTCAGACGCATCGTGCTGACACTACTCATATGTTACGCCTCCTTCTCCAGCATTTCCTTTCCTTTGGCCACAGCTTCATCAATAGTACCAACCATGTAGAAAGCACCTTCCGGTAAATCATCATGTTTACCTTCAAGGATTTCTTTGAAGCCACGTAAGGTTTCTTTAAGCGGTACGTATTTCCCCGGGGAACCAGTGAAGACTTCGGCTACGAAGAACGGCTGGCTGAGGAAACGCTGAATCTTACGAGCGCGCGCAACGGTCAACTTATCTTCTTCCGACAATTCTTCCATCCCCAAGATAGCGATGATATCCTGTAAGTCTTTGTATTTCTGCAATACTTCCTGTACGCCGCGGGCAATGCGGTAATGTTCTTCACCAAGTACCAACGGGTCCAAGATACGGCTAGTGGAGTCCAACGGATCCACGGCCGGATAGATGCCTAATTCGGCAATGGAACGGCTCAATACGGTGGTCGCATCCAAGTGAGCGAACGTAGCAGCCGGCGCCGGGTCAGTCAAGTCATCGGCCGGCACATATACGGCCTGTACAGACGTTACAGAACCCTCTTTAGTGGACGTAATACGTTCCTGCAAAGCACCAACGTCATTAGCCAAAGTCGGCTGATAACCTACGGCAGACGGCATACGACCGAGCAATGCAGATACTTCGGAACCTGCCTGAATGAAACGGAAAATGTTATCGATGAAGAGCAACACGTCCTGTTTCTGAACATCACGGAAATATTCCGCCATGGTCAAACCAGTCAAGCCGACACGCATACGAGCTCCTGGCGGTTCGTTCATCTGGCCATATACCAAGGCCGTTTTGGAAATAACGCCGGATTCCTTCATTTCATTCCATAAGTCATTACCTTCACGAGTACGTTCGCCTACGCCGGAGAATACGGAGTAGCCGCCGTGTTCGGTAGCAATGTTGTGAATCAATTCCATGATCAATACGGTTTTACCTACACCGGCACCACCGAACAAACCAATTTTACCGCCTTTTACATACGGCGCAATCAAGTCAACGACTTTAATACCAGTTTCAAGGATGGTCGTTTCTGGAGCCAGATCATCAAATTTAGGAGCCGGACGATGAATTGGCCATTTTTCGGCAGCCTTAACCGGCGTGTCATCATGGTCAACTGTTTCGCCTAGAACGTTGAAAATACGGCCCAATACGCCGTCACCAACTGGCACGGAAATAGCAGCACCCGTGTCGACAGCATCCATACCGCGGGTTAAACCATCGGTAGAGCTCATAGCTACGGCACGAACCGTATCGTCGCCCAAATGCTGCATAACTTCAACGACGATGGTTTCTTCTTTACCTTCTTCGTTGGTCTTTTTAATATGAATTGCGTTGTAAATAGCCGGCAAGTTTCCCGCTGCAAAGAGAATGTCGACTACCGGTCCGATAACCTGTACAACTTTACCTATATTTGTACTCATGTAAGAGGTCTCTCCTCCTTCGTAGAATGCTACTGCAACGCATTAGCACCACCGACAATTTCGTTCAATTCGTTCGTAATGCCGGCTTGTCGTAATTTGTTGTATTCCAAGTTCAAGCTGCTAATCAACTCGCCTGCATTATCCGTAGCCGAGGTCATAGCCGTCATGCGCGCACCCAATTCGCTGGCTGCGGCCTGCAACAAAGCATTATATACCGTGATTTCCAAATACTTCGGCAATAACTCACCAAAGATTTCGCCTTCGCTAGGCTCAAAGTCATACAAAGCCGAGGATTTCACAGTTTCGCATTCCGGTGGCGCTACCGGCAAAAGCTGTACCGCTTTAACCGTTTGCGTCAAGGAGTTTACGAAATGGGTATATATCATTACCACGCGATCAATATCGCCCTTCAAGAATCGTTCCGTTACATCGGCTACGATCGCCTGTGCATCGGTATATTCCGGTTTGTCGGAAAATTCCGAATAGGACGAGGAAATGTGGAAGCCTTGATGCTTCATGTGTTCATAAGGCTTGCGGCCAACGGTGACCGTCGTCAACGCGTCGCGATTCATTTCACTAACTTCTTGCTTGAAGAATTTAATGAGATTGCTAGTGTAGGCACCAGCCAAGCCTTTATCGGCACCGATAAGCAAATAACCGGTCCGATTAACGGTTCGTTCCACCATCAGGGGATACCGCGACATGGAAGCACCTGCAATGCCATTCGCCACATTGCTCATAATCGCCCCTAGCTTTTCTGCATAAGGTTCAGTGGATTTTGCTTTAGTTTGTGCACGGCGCAATCGGGCAGAGGCCACCATTTTCATGGCTTTCGTAATCTGCTGCGTATTTTTTACAGATTTAATACGCTTACGTAAATCCTGTGCACTGCTCATCCGTTACGCCCCCTCTTTAATCAAGGTATGCGTTGCGCCGAAAGCATCGACACATTCAGTAATAGCTTTTTTCAACGTTTCTTCCGTAGCCGGTTCCAATTTCTTGGACGTAGCAATATCGGTCAAAATCGTCGGGTAGTTAGCCTTTACATAGCGGAGCAAATCATCCTGGAATGCCGGAACGTCTTCAACCTGAATGGTACTGAAATAACCGTTAACACCGGCATAGAGGCATACAACCTGTTCTTCAACCTTAAGCGGCGAATACTGCGGCTGTTTCAACATTTCTGTCAAACGAGCACCGCGGTCAAGCTGTGCCTTCGTGGATTTATCAAGGTCAGAACCGAACTGCGCAAACGCTGCCAATTCACGATACTGTGCCAAATCCAAACGAAGCTTACCTGCTACCTGCTTCATGGCTTTAATCTGCGCACTACCACCTACACGAGATACGGACAAGCCTACGTCAACGGCCGGACGAATCCCGGAATAGAACATATCAGTACCCAAGAAGATCTGACCATCGGTAATGGAAATTACGTTAGTCGGAATATAAGCCGAAACGTCGCCGGCCTGGGTTTCGATAATCGGCAATGCCGTAATGGAACCGCCACCTAATTCATCAGATAATTTAGCGGCACGTTCCAACAAACGGGAATGTAAATAGAATACATCGCCCGGATACGCTTCACGTCCTGGCGGACGACGGAGAAGCAAACTCATTGCACGGTATGCCGCTGCCTGTTTAGACAAGTCATCATATACGCACAATACGTGTTTACCCTGATACATGAAGTGTTCGCCCATTGCAACACCGGCATACGGTGCCAAGTACTGCATCGGCGCACCTTCAGAAGCACCGGCAGACAATACGATGGTATAGTCCATAGCGCCGGCTTCCTGCAATTTCTGTACTACACGTGCTACGGTAGATTCCTTCTGACCGATAGCTACGTAAATACAAATTACGTCCTGACCCTTCTGGTTCAAAATCGTATCGATAGCGATAGCTGTTTTACCGGTACCACGGTCACCGATGATTAATTCACGCTGACCACGTCCGATAGGTACCATGGCGTCAATAGCTTTCAAACCAGTCTGCAACGGTTCGAATACGGATTTACGATCCGCAATCCCCGGTGCCGGGAATTCAACCGGACGATAACCTTCGGCTTTAATGTCACCTTTGCCATCGATAGGCTGTCCCAAAGAGTTTACTACACGACCAATTAAGCCTTCGCCAACCGGTACCTGCATGATACGGCCGGTACGACGAACCTGGTCACCTTCTTTAATGAGGAAATCATCCCCTAACAATACGGCACCAACATTATCTAATTCCAAGTTAAGTACCATACCGTATACGCCATGCGGTAATTCTAACAATTCACCGGCCATGGCTTTTTCAAGACCGTAAATGTGTGCAATACCGTCCCCAACTTCGAGGACTGTGCCCACATCATCAACGTTAAGTTCCACATCGTAGTCCTGAATCTGCTGTTTAATTATGGCAGTTATTTCTTCAGGCTTCATTTTCATACTTAACCCTTCACCCCAATCTCAGTTGTTCCTGCTCGGAGCAGGTGTTTTTTCAAATCTTCTAACCGACGCGCCAAGCTGGCATCAATACGCGTATCGCCAACCTGTATTACGATACCGCCTACAATAGACGGATCAACCTTCGTTTCGAATACGTATTGCTTACCAGAAAGAGATTCCAATTTTTTGCGAAGCATAGCTTCCACATCAGCTGTCATAGGTTCACTGACGGTAACCTTTGCTTCTACAATACCTTTCGCCTCTCTGACGCGATGGATGAACTCTTTAATTGTGGCTCCGATGTAGCGCGCCCGTCCGCGCTTTACCATGACAAACAAAAAGTGGAGTGCCAATGTGCTTATCGAAGAACCGAAAATTTTGTTCAAAGTATCGCATTTTGCGTTCGCATCTAATGTTGGATACAGCAGCAACGTTCTCAGTTGCGGCTGCGAAGCGAAGACTTCGCCCACATAGGCCAAATCTGTTTCCAGCTGGTCCATCGTGTTCGTTTCCGAAGCCAATTCGAAGATAGCTGTGCTGTATTTATCTGTTACGATTTCTACGCCCATAGCTATCACCCTATCGCTTTACTGTCAAGCTTTGCAATGGCTTCCTTAACCAAGTCTTGGTTTGCCTGACTATCCATGTTTTTGGCAACAATTTTACCGGCAATGGCTACGGACAAGGTAACCATATCTTCCCGCATCTGTTGCATTGCTTTTTCACGTTCACGTGCAAGTTCCTGCCGAGCTTGTTCTTTTTCACGTTCCAGCTGCTCTTTTAACTCTTTAAGTTGAGCCTGCGTATTGATCTCAGCCTGTTTAACCGCTTTATCGATAATAGCCTGTGCTTCTGCTTTAGCACCAGCCAGCTGCGTTTCATAAGCCTGTTGCGTAGCCTTAGCGTTATCTAACGCTTCCTTTGCTTCAGCCAAATCAGTGGCAATGCGTTCGCGTCTTGCAGCCATCGCATTGAGCAACGGTTTATAACAGAACTTCGCCAAAATAGCAACTAAGATAAAGAAGTTTATAAATTGAACCAGCAACGTACCGTTTAATTCTACCAACGGCGTGACCCCCTCTTAATCATAATCTTCGAGTTACCCATTCAGGGTATGTTCAATTTACAGAACCGATTAGTGTAATTTACCAAACAACGTATCCGTGAATACGAGTACGATAGCAATAACGGTTGCAATAATCGGAATAGATTCAATCAAACCTACAGAGATAAACATGTTCGTCATAATTTTACCGCTCATTTCAGGCTGACGAGTCATACTTTCAATAGATTTACCGGTTACCAAACCATCACCAATACCTGCGCCAATTGCAGCTAAGCCGATTGCTAAGCCGCCCCCGATTGCACATGCTGCCAACAAAATTGCTTGTTCCATAAGTGAAACCCTCCTAAACTAACATTGAAATACCATAGCATCAATTCTGCTTAATGATTATCTCCTACAACCATTCCTAAGTAAGAGGTCGTAAGAATTGTGAATACAAACGCTTGCACCAAGCCAACAATCAAACTAAAGCCTAACCAAATAATAGGCGGGCCCCACGGTGCCAAATTGTACAGCAACTCCAGCATAATTTCACCGGCGATGATGTTACCAAATAGACGAAAGGCCAGTGTAACCGGTTTCGCTATTTCTTCTACCACATTAAAGATTACAAATACGGCAAAAGGTTGGAAGAAGTGTTTAAAATAACCTAACCCCTTTGCTTTAATACCTACGACCCACACAATAAGCGTGCTCGCCAAAGCCAAAGCAAATGTCGTATTCAAATCACTGGTCGGAGATTTCAGGATATGTGGACTAGGCAATAGACCTAATTCATTACTGATGAGGATAAACAAGAAGAAAGTAAAGAGCAAGGCACTAACACCACTAAAGTATTTGCCTAATGGCGCTTTCATCTGTCCTTCCAAAGCATCTAGCAATGCTTCCATTACGTTTTGTACACCCGAAGGAATTAACTTTGTTTTTCGGGTTGCAAAGTAGGTAATCACCAGTATAATCCCGAATGTAAGCCATGTCATATACAATGTATCCATGTTAAATGACATACCCCACATATGAACTATGCTATGCTGTCCTGCATGCATTTCCATAGTTTTTCACCTCCTTCCGACCACAACGCTCGACAGTCATGACGTATACGATTAACGGTTAAATCCCTGTTTCTCGATTTTCTTTTCCGGAGCTTATCGCTTCGGTAGGCATTGTATAGCGAGCCCACAAGCTTAGCGGGCGCCATACTAACAATCCGGCAATCATCGCCAAATAGTTAATGTCCTTAACCAGTAGCGTTGCCATCAGCGTGGAAAACGCCACCAAAGCCAATCGGCCGGCCAGACTCCATCGCACTGCCTTAACCGCAGCTCGTGGTGTCATATTTTTACATTTTTTCAACCGATAAGCTAACAATATTAAATATATACAAATCGTGCCGCCACCCCAGAGCCAGCCTGATATAAAACGGGCTCCGCCGGCAACGTAAAGTGCAATGGCAACAAACACGGTTACCAACACTTGCACGATGTATAAGCGTATTAAAAATCGAGTAAATTCTATCATCAATTCACTCCCTATTCCGTCACTGTCCGATTGCGCGACGATAAATAGTGTACATACCACCGGCGCCGCCTAGCAAACAGCCTAGTACGAGCAACCACGGTGCGGTGTCTAATAAAACATCCAAGCCATAGCCACAAGCGCCACCAAGACCGATTGATAACAAAAGAACAATCCCGGCAGAAAAGGCTATGCTAATCGCATCCGATAAGTCGCTCCCCCCTGGAGATTTCTTTTCGTTACCTGTTGGTTTTCTCACTCTATCGCCTCATTTCGACTGTTATCTTTTAAAGCAACACGTAACTGAGTTTCAATTAGGTGTCCACCTTGATAGATAAACTATATATCGAACTTCCTCTCCTATTATAGCGTACTGTGCAAAATATTGCTATTATTTGCTAGCTCACTTATTCGCTAACAGAAGCCTCATTTATCGCAAAAGTAGATATGCATCAAAGTTCAAAAAGCCAGTTATTATATAGCCAAAATCTATATTATCATATTTTTCTAAAACTATACCAAAATTGTAACCTTTATACCTCCTATAAAACACCGCTTACTATGATTATTAAGAATCATTGTTTCGGTATAAATTCACTATTTTTTTAATAAATTCCGTCCCAGGACGACAAAAACGCCGACCCAAGACACAGAAAATGTCCCAAGTCGGCGTTACCTGCCAAATCTATTGGCTAACATAGTAACATGACTATGCTAGAGGATATTCATTTCAAACTTCATTACTAAAAGTATTAGTAACCAAAGCGGCTCGGTTTCTTCGGATCACCTAAAAATTCGTGGCGCAATGCCTGTACGATACGTTCAGACGCCAAGCCATCACCGTACGGATTTACGGAGTTAGCCATAGCGTCGTACGCTTCCTGATTACTCAAGAGGCGACGTGCCGTTTCGTAAACGCCAATTTCATCGGTGCCTACAAGCTTAACAGTACCAGCGGTTACCGCTTCCGGGCGTTCCGTCGTGTTGCGCAGTACCAACACCGGTTTACCCATAGCAGGTGCTTCTTCCTGAATCCCGCCGGAATCCGTCAATACCAAATAGGACCGTGCCATTAAGTTAGCAAACGGTTCGTAGTCGAGCGGATCAATGAGATGGACGCGTTCTACATTGCCCAATTCTTCGCTTACAATCTGACGTACCTTCGGATTCTTATGAACCGGGAACACCACTTCGATGTCATCAAAGGTTTCCGTCAAGCGACGAATGGCTTTATATACATGGCGCATCGGTTCGCCCAAGTTTTCACGACGATGCGTGGTCACCAAGACGATGCGATGATTCTTATAATCTAAGCCGTTAAGGGATTCATCCGTAAACTGGTAATCGTCTTTAACGGTGGTATGCAACGCATCAATAACCGTATTGCCCGTTACATACAAATGAGAAGCGCCAACGTTTTCGCGGAGCAGGTTCTTTTCAGCGCCGCTAGTCGGTGCAAAGTGATAGGTTGCTAAAGAGCCTGTCAATTTTCGGTTCATTTCTTCCGGGAACGGCGAATAAATATTGCCCGTACGAAGGCCCGCTTCTACGTGGCCTACCGGAATTTCCTGGTAAAAGGAGGCTAAAGCGCCAGCAAAGGTCGTGGTCGTGTCACCATGTACCAACACTACGTCTGGCTGTGCTTCGGCTAATACCTCACGCAAACCCATCAATGCTTTCGTCGTCACATCGTATAAGGTCTGCCCTTGGCTCATAATATTGAGATCATAATCCGGCTTGATGTCGAACAAATCCAATACCTGGTCCAGCATTTCGCGATGCTGTGCCGTCACCGTTACAATGGCTTCCATGTCCGGTGCCGCTTCCAAGGCCTTTACCACCGGTGCCATCTTAATGGCTTCCGGCCTTGTTCCAAAAACTGTCATTACTTTTAGCATACTCTGCCTCCCAAAATCTCCGCGAGTTTCGCTTTATTTATTACCGTTTTTACCGGTTTCAGTCGTAGCGGGTCTATCCTTAGCCATAACGCCAATGCGATCGGCCATGAACACACAGACGATTAACATAAGCAAGACTAAGCCAATGCCTACCAAGGCATTAACACGGGTTACCACTACGGCCACACAGCCCAATACAGCTGTTACCGCATACATGAGCAATACAGCCTGCTTCTGCGACAAGCCCATTGCTAATAAGCGGTGATGAACGTGACCCTTATCCGGTTTAAATACCGGTCGACCATTAATGCGGCGACGGATAATAGCAAACGTCGTATCCAAAATCGGCAAGCCCAATACGATAACCGGCACTACTAACGAAATAGTAGCAGCCGTCTTAACTACGCCAATAACGGAAATGGATGCCATCGTATAGCCCAATAACATACTCCCCGTATCGCCCATAAAAATCTTGGCCGGATTGAAATTATAGCGCAAGAAACCGCAGGCTGCACCAGCCAATGCCAAGGTGAGCACCGCTAAATCGCGCTGTCCCAGCGATAAAAGCGCCGTAAAAATAGCCAAACAGGAAATTAACGATATACCGGCGGCCAAACCGTCCAAACCATCGATTAAATTGACAATATTCGTAAATCCGACAATCCAAAATACGGTTAACGGAATCGACAGATAGCCCAGATATATCATACCGCCCCAAGGAAGGGATATAAATTCTACCCGATCACCGGCCAACACTATAATGAGCGCCGCCAATATCTGTCCCAACAACTTAGTCTTAGGTCCGATTTGTTTTACATCATCCCAAATGCCGACAGCCACCAGCACTAGCGAACCAAGCAATAAGCCTTTTAGTCCGGAAGCGTCGCTGACACTATACCCGGCTGCTACGGCATAGCCTATAAAAATAGCCAAACCGCCAAGCCGCGGAATCGAACCGTGATGCACCTTACGGGCATCCGGCTTATCCATAGCGCCAATTCGTATCGCCAATATTTTAACTATCGGTGTAAATGCATAGGTAACCACTAACGCGATTACAAATGCCACTGCGTACACCGCCATCACAGCACCTCCTCGTGCCTACCTCTAATTTGTGAGGCTTCTGATCGGCGCCGGAATTCGGCCGCCGCGTTTGATAAACTCTTCAGCCCCATAAGGACTTACTTCAATAATAGGACAATACCCCAACAAGCCGCCGAATTCAACCATATCGCCAACTTGTTTGCCCGGTACAGGAATTAAACGTACCGCGGTGGTTTTATTATTAATCATGCCGATAGCTGCTTCGTCAGCAATAATTGCAGAAATCGTCGATGCCGACGTATCGCCAGGTACGGCAATCATATCAAGACCTACCGAGCATACACAGGTCATAGCTTCCAGCTTTTCAAGGCTGAGGCTACCAACGGATACAGCGTCAATCATACCTTTATCTTCGCTGACCGGGATGAAAGCGCCGCTCAAGCCGCCTACATGAGACGAAGCCATTAAGCCGCCTTTTTTCACCGCATCATTGAGCAAAGCCAACGCTGCCGTCGTACCGTGCGTCCCGCAGGACGTAATACCCATTTCTTCCAGTACGTGAGCAACCGAGTCGCCTACAGCCGGCGTCGGTGCTAACGACAAATCAATAATCCCAAACGGTTTGCCTAAGCGACGGGATGCTTCCTGCGCTACCAGCTGACCTACGCGGGTAATCTTGAAGGCTGTCCGTTTAATCGTCTCAGCGACTTCATCAAAAGGCTTACCGCGTACGGCTTCCAAGGCATGCTTAACAACGCCAGGACCACTAACGCCAACGCTAATCGTCGTCTGACCTTCCGTTACACCATGGAAAGCACCGGCCATGAACGGATTATCTTCTACCGGATTGCAGAAAATAACCAATTTCGCACAGCCAAAGGCATCATTATCAGCTGTAAGCTCAGCCGTTCGTTTTACAACGCGACCCATTTCTGCAACAGCATCCATGTTGATACCAGCCTTCGTAGAACCAATGCCTACAGAGCTACATACCAAATCCGTGGTTGCCAATGCTTCAGGAATAGACGCAATTAAGCGGCGGTCGCCTTCCGTATACCCTTTAGAAACCAATGCCGAAAAGCCGCCGATAAAGTTTACACCAATCGTCTTCGCAGCGCGGTCCAAGGCTTCTGCAACCGGCACATAGCTAATGAGGTCACTGCCGGCCGCTACCAACGAAATCGGCGTTACCGACACGCGTTTGTTGATAATCGGCACACCGTATTCCCGTTCAATGGCTTCACCGGTGGATACCAAATGCTCCGCTTCCTTAGTAATGTGATCATAAATACGATCGCACAATGTACGGCCATCCGTAGCAGTACATCCCAATAGGCTAATGCCCATTGTAATAGTACGCACGTCAAGCTTATTATCGTGAATCATACTATTGGTTTCCATGATATTTTCAATACTCAACATCTATATCACCTACCCAACTCGATGCATGCTGAGGAAAATATCTGCATGTTGTGCGCGAATCTGTACGCCTAAGCGTTCTTCTTCGACAGCCAAAGCCTTCTGCAATTCATCCAACGTATGCTTCCCCGAAGAATCGCACATCATAATCATGTTAAACACGCCGTCCAAAATCGTCTGATTAATCGACACAATGTTAACTTCATTTTCTGCTAAAACCGTAGCTACACGGGCGATAATGCCTACCCGGTCCATACCAACTACCGTTACAACCAATTTCATGTGACTCACCTTTTCCTGTTCAAGTTAGTTGCGTCTCTCTTTTTCCATCTGCACCCATATTGCAGATACAGAGTTATTATATCACAAAGCAACCGACTCTACCAACCGGCTACCGGCAGAAACCAATTCTTTCAATTCGGCTTCCCCGGAAAAGCTTTCGGCGTACACCTTGTACAGATTTTCCGTACCGGACGGACGAGCTACTACAAAGCCGGACGGCACCGTAATCTGCAAGCCACCGATGGCATAATCACCGAAGGCCGAATTCGTGCGAATCGCCGTAATCGGTTCACCGTTTAATTCTTTATCTTTAACGTCATCAGCACTCAATTTCTTCAGCGCCGTCTTAACTGCTAAGGTGCAAGGCGTGTCGACACGGGTGAAATAAGGCGTGCCATACTTGGCCGTTAATTCTTCGTATAATTCAGCCGGACTATGACCCGTAGTGGCCCACATTTCCATAGCCAAGAGGCCCATAATCATGCC
>ERZ791611.1422-NODE-1422-length-15502-cov-2.689390_pt1 | contig 15502 bp, 15 predicted proteins | sample MGYA00510275_ERZ791611 | MGnify/ENA primary metagenome ERZ791611 (study PRJEB30046, sample SAMN00791912) | human gut metagenome | study: EMG produced TPA metagenomics assembly of the A metagenome-wide association study of gut microbiota in type 2...
ACTTGGCAAGCGGACAGAGTACCTTCATGGTAGAGATGACAGAGGTTGCCAATATATTAAGAAATGCTACTTCAAAAAGTCTTATAATACTTGATGAAATAGGAAGAGGTACAAGTACATTTGATGGATTAAGTATAGCATGGGCTGTTGTTGAATATATAGCCAATACAAAAATTCTTGGGGCAAAGACACTTTTTGCAACACATTATCATGAACTTACAGAGCTTGAAGGAACGCTTGACGGAGTTAATAATTATTGCATAGCGGTTAAAGAATGTGGTGATGATATAGTATTCCTTCGTAAGATTATAAAGGGTGGAGCAGATAAAAGCTATGGTATACAAGTGGCTAAGCTCGCAGGAGTTCCGGAAACGGTACTTAACAGGGCTAAAGAGCTTGTTGCTGAGTTAAGTGATGCAGATATATCACAGAAGGCAAGGGATATAGCCCAATATTCAAAGAAACTTGAAAAAATGAATAATCAGTATAAAAAGATTAATGATTTAGAGGATAAACAGATGTCATTGTTTGATACGGTTAAAGATGATGACATTATATCGGATATTAAAGAACTTGATATAAGTAATATGACACCAATAGATGCGCTTAATACGTTATATAAGCTGCAGGGGAAGGTTAAAAACCGCTGGTAAATTAAGAAAATATATCTGATTAAAATGGATGATTATTCTGCTTTTGGTTGATAAATGCTATATGTGTGAATAAGGAAAGGAGACTGACGTTGGGAATTCAGCTGCTTGATCAGAATACAATTAATAAAATTGCTGCAGGAGAAGTTATAGAAAGACCTTCATCTGTTGTTAAAGAATTGGTTGAAAATGCTATAGATGCAGGGGCTAATGCAGTTACTGTTGAAATAAAGGAAGGTGGAATCTCATTTATAAGAGTTACAGATAATGGTTCTGGAATCAATAAAGATGAGATAGATATAGCATTTAAAAGACATGCGACAAGCAAGATAAAGTCAATAGAGGATCTGATAACAGTTTCATCTCTGGGATTCCGAGGTGAAGCACTTGCAAGTATAGCTGCAGTTTCACAGATAGAACTGATAACAAAGACACAAAAGAGTCTTACAGGTACAAGATATCTGTCTGAGGGTGGAAAGAAAATATCAGTTGAAGATATAGGTGCACCTGATGGTACTACATTTATTGTTAGAAATCTTTTCTTTAATACACCTGTAAGGAGAAAGTTTTTAAAGTCAGCAGCAACAGAAGCTGGTTATATTAATTCCCTGATGCAGTATCTGTCTTTATCACGTCCTGATATATCATTCAGATTTATTAATAATAACCAGAATAAGCTTCATACATCTGGAAATATGAAGCTTAAGGATATTATATATAATGTTTATGGAAGAGATATTACTGCGAATCTTTATGAAGTAAATAGTGCTGCTGAGAATATCAGGATAGAGGGTTATATAGGAAAACCGTTTGTGAATCGTGGTAACAGGGTATATGAGAACTATTATATAAATGGCAGATATATAAAGAGCAGTATAATAAACAGAGCGATTGAGGCTGGATATAAAGGTTTTATAATGCCACATAATTATCCGTTTACAGTTCTGCATTTTACGATTAATCCGGAAATCATAGATGTTAATGTACATCCTACTAAGATGGAGCTTAGATTTTCTAATAATGAATATGTATATAATTTTGTGTATGATACAATTCTTTCCACGTTAAAGGGAAAAGAGCTTGTTGCTGAGGTTGAAGCTGATGGACAGATAATGCAGAGGCTAAATAAGGAAAAAGAGCTGGAAATAAAAGAAACAAAAGCAGCATTTGGAATTGACAGAACAGAAGAAACTAAAAAAACGGTACAATTAAAACAAGAACCAAAGTCAGAACTAAAGCCGGAATTAAAGTCAGAAGTAAAGGTAGAATCAAAGCCGGAATTAAAGTCAGAAGTAAAGATAGAACCAGAATCGGAATCAAAGTCAGAACTAAAGCTGGAATCAACAAGAAAGATAGAATTACAAAAAGCTATGCCGGATGAAACAAAAACCAGACTCCCAGAACCATTTGAAACAAGAAGATCAGAGGCTATGGTAAAGGATGATGAACAAAAATATCAGGCAGAAGTTAAAGTAAAACCTGAACAGCTCTCGATGTTTAAGGATAAGCTTCTTGATGAGGATAATAAGGATAATTACAGAATAATAGGCCAGCTGTTTGATACTTACTGGCTGATAGAGTTTGAGGACAGATTTTATATGATGGATCAGCATGCTGCACATGAGAAGGTTCTTTATGAGAGAATGATGAAAAAAATCAGGGAAAAGCATATTGATACACAGATGATTATGCCACCTGTTATTCTTACACTTAATATGAATGAGGAAGAAGTACTTAAACAGAATATGCAGGTGTTTACTAAAATGGGTTATGAAATAGAAGAGTTTGGCGGTAGTGAGTATAAGGTTACAGGAATTCCGGCGGGATTTCCAAAGCTTGATTACAGACAGATGCTTATGGATCTTCTTGATGGACTTATGAGTGAAGGAAGAATGACTGATATGGATATCCTTACTGAAAAGGTTGCATCTATGTCGTGCAAAGCTGCAATAAAAGGTAATAATAAAATATCTTATAAGGAAGCAGAGGAACTTATGGATGAGCTTATGAAAGCAGATAATCCATATAATTGTCCACATGGAAGACCAACTCTTATAGTTATGAGCAAGTATGATATAGAAAGAAAATTCAAGAGAATTGTGTAAAACAGGTAAAAGACAGATTGTAGAAAGGTGTGGTTATTAACATGGAAAAACAGCCTTTAGTTATATTAACAGGTCCAACAGCGGTTGGAAAAACTTCTTTGTCTATAAGACTTGCAAAACAGATTGGAGCAGAAATTATAAGTGCAGATTCTATGCAGGTGTATAAGGGCATGGATATAGGAACTGCCAAGATAAAACAGGAAGAAATGCATGGAGTGAAGCATTATCTTATAGATGTTATGAATCCTGATGAGGAATTTAATATAACTATATTTAAAAAGATGGCATGCGAGGCGATTGATAAAATAAGAGCTAATGGGCATATACCGCTTATAGTTGGTGGTACTGGCTTTTACATTCAGTCAGTTCTTTATGATATACAGTTTGAAAATGAAGATAAAGATACTTCATATAGGGAAGAACTGTATGATATAGCAAGACGTGAAGGCGCAGAGTATCTTCATGATATGTTAAGAAAGATAGATGAAAAGTCAGCAGATGTAATCCATTACAATAATGTTAAGAGAGTTGCAAGAGCTATCGAATATTATAAACAGACAGGTAAGAAAATATCTGAGCATAATGAGGAACAGCAGAAAAAAGAATCACCTTATAACTATGTATATTTTGTTTTGAATGATGATAGAAAGCTGCTGTATGACAGAATTAACCTGAGGGTTGACCAGATGTTTGATGAAGGACTTGTTGATGAGGTTAAGAGACTGAAAGAGAGTGGTATAGATAGAGATGCCACATCAATGCAGGCAATAGGATATAAGGAAGTACTTGATTATCTTGATGGCTTATGTACTCTTGAACAACTGAAGGAAAATATTAAAAACAATACAAGACATTTTTCAAAAAGACAGATAACATGGTTTAAAAGGGAAAAAGACATTGAATGGCTTAATCTTGACGAGTTTGGCCATGATAAGGAAAAACTGTTATCATATATGCTTCAGATACTGATGGACAAGAATATAGTTGCACAATAGACAGAATAAGTATAAAGTATGTTAAAGAATTTATGCTGAAAGCAAAAGAAAGAGGAAAAATATGAAAAATATGTACTGTGAACATCTTGGCATAAGTGAGGATGTGTATAATTATGGTCAGAATGTTATTAAAGAACTTAAGGAAAGATTTGATAGAATAGATGAAATAGCAGAGTATAACCAGCTGAAGGTGCTTAGCGCAATGCAGAAGAATAAGGTTGCAGAGATGCATCTGTATGGAACAAGTGGGTATGGTTATAACGATGAAGGAAGGGATACTCTTGAGAGAATATATGCTGATATATTTAAAACAGAGGATGCACTTGTAAGACCTCAGATAATATGCGGTACTCATGCACTTAATGTGGCGATATCATCTAATCTTCGACCTGGTGATGAGCTTTTATCGCCAGTTGGCAAGCCATATGATACTATGGATGAGATTATAGGAATAAGACCATCTAAAGGAAGTCTTGCTGAATATAATATAAGTTATAGGCAGGTTGACCTTCTGCCTGATGGAAGTTTTGATTATGAAGGTATAAGAAAAGCTATCAATGAAAAGACAAAGCTTGTAACTATACAGCGTTCAAAAGGATATGCCCAAAGACCGACACTTTCAGTTGAAAGAATTGGAGAACTTATTAAGTTTATTAAAGACATTAAACCGGAAGTCATATGTATGGTTGATAACTGCTATGGTGAGTTTGTTGAAAAGATAGAACCATCAGAGGTCGGGGCTGATATGGTAGTTGGTTCACTTATTAAGAATCCAGGCGGTGGACTTGCACCTTGTGGAGGATATATTGCAGGACGAAAGGACTGCATAGAACAGGCAGCATACAGACTTTCATCTCCAGGTCTTGGCAAAGAGGTTGGTGCAACAATAAATGTAAATAAAGATTTCTATCAGGGTCTGTTCCTTGCACCTACTGTTGTTGCTGGAGCATTAAAGGGTGCTATATTTGCAGCTAATGTATATGAAAAGGCTGGATTTAGATGTATACCTGATGCCAAAGAAGAAAGATATGATATTATACAGGCTGTAGAACTTGGGACTAAAGAGGGGCTTGTAGCTTTCTGCAAAGGCATACAGGCAGCAGCACCGGTTGACAGCTTTGTAACGCCTGAACCATGGGCTATGCCTGGATATGATTCTGATGTTATTATGGCAGCAGGTGCATTCGTACAGGGTTCATCTATTGAGCTTAGTGCAGATGGTCCAGTAAAGGAACCATATGCTGTTTATTTCCAGGGCGGACTTACATGGTACCATGCGAAATTCGGTATTATGATGAGTATGCAGAAAATGTATGAAAAGGGACTTCTTAAGATTAATTAATTGTGATATACTATTTTAGGTTATTTTGGAATATTTTATTATGCCTAAGTGGTTGTATTCCGATAGAAATACTGATAAAATAATTGCGTACGTGTTACTGATACGTGCGGGAATGGAGTAGCATGAGTAATATTTCCAAGTATAAGAATGGATGGTTTCTTATATTATTTATTCTTATAGGTATCGTGCTTGGTGGTCTGATAGCAGAGGTTACAGCAGGGATACCTGCTCTTAGCTGGTTAGGATATGGACAGACATTTGGAGTAGGAGCATTAGAAAGTCCGGTTATTCTTAATCTGGGATTTATGGTACTTACTTTTTCTATCCAGCTTAGGATAACAATAGCAAGTATTATTGGCGTTATACTGGCTATTATAGCTTATAAAGTTATATAAGATAAGGCTTATCGATATTTTATGAGTGATAATTTAATATGTGAAAAAGATGAAATAAAGGATCTTATGCCGTATGAAAAGTGTATGGAGTTTGGTGCAGGCAGTCTTACAGATACTGAGCTTGTTGCAGCTATTATAAAGACAGGTACAGCAGGCAAAACAGCAAAGAATCTCGCAGAGGATATACTTAACAGTGCTGGTAGTAAAGGATTGCCTGGCATTATAGATATGTCAGTACAGGAGCTTATGGATATAAAAGGCATAGGTATGGCTAAAGCAGCACAGCTAAAGTGCATATGTGAACTATCAAGGCGTATTGCCAAAAGGCAGGCTGCTATGAGGCTTAAGTTCTCATCGCCTGATACCATAGCAGGGTATTATATGGAGGATATGAGGTATCTGACAAAAGAAAGACTGATACTTATTATGCTTGACAGCAGGCTGGGATTAATCAGTGATATTGTCCTTTCAATTGGCACAGTCAACAGTTCCCTTGTATCACCATCGGAGGTGTTTTACGAGGCATGCAGAAACAAAGCGGTAAGCATAGTACTTGTGCATAATCATCCAAGTGGTGATTCCAATCCAAGCAGACAGGATATTGAAGTTACAGACAAGATAAGTAAGGCTGGTGAGATTCTGGGAATTCATCTTATAGATCATATAATTATTGGAGATAATAATTACACAAGTTTAAAAGAATATGGCTGTATAGGATAGGATTACAATTATGCAGCAGCTATTCACATACATGAAAGGAAGAAAATTATGTCTAACGTATATGGTATTGATATTGGCACAAGTAATTTTAAAATGTGCTGCAAGGATAAGGATGCAATCCTTAATGAAAAAAATATAATAGCAATTGCTAACAAAAAAGATCTTCTTGCTTTTGGCGATGAAGCATATGAAATGTATGAAAAGGCACCAGAGAATATAGAGGTTTCTTTCCCTGTAAAGTTCGGTGTGATAGCAGATATAGAGAATATGCAGACTTTATTACTGAATTTTTTTAACAAGGTTAACGATGATAAGAAAAAGGTCGCGCTTGTTGAAGTTCGGATCGCCCATGAGGTCGATCGTCGAGCGGCGCTCGTCGCCGTACTCCTCGCGGATGTTCTCGACGCATTCCTGGCAGGCGTGGCGACCTCCGGATTCTGGGATGCATCCTTGTATCCGGCGGTACAGGAAGCTGTTGAGCCAAGATTTGCCGGTTCTGCGTTAATCGGGATCAAGGCATTCGTATCCGTATCCGGCATTATCTATCCATTGATGGCCGTACATTTCTCCAACTCCGGGAACTGGCACATCAATGTATGGATTCCGCTTGTGATGTCCGTTGTATGCGTCGTACTGGCAGTCATTGCTCCATTTGCCTATGACGATGATATGAAAGAGACGGTAAAGACCGCGGATGGCGAGACGAAGAACGCGGCTCAGGCCGAGATCGACGCGGCAAAAGCCAGCATGCTGGTTAAGCCGAATGGATTGGTAAACTTTATTACTATGTTCTATGGATTCCTGTGCATGTTCATCATGTATGGCGCGCAGCAATATACCAAGGCCTTTGGCATGACAAACTGCGGACTGACGGAAATGCAGGCGGCAGGCATGACATCCATCTATACGGTTGGCTCGATCATTGCCGTCGTATTCTGGGCAATCATGATGGGCAAGCTGAAATGGAATCCGCTGAAGGTAGTTCTGATTGATTCCGTGTTTACGGCAGTTGCGCTGGCGATCGTGCTTCTTGTAAAGAATGTAGGAGTCATCTATGTAGCGATTGCCCTGCTTGGATTCTTTGCGGCCGGCGGAGCGCTTCAGACAGGACTTGGCGTACGCCAGCTGATGTGCCCGGGCCCGAAGGGAAGAAATACCGGAATCTACTATACATGGATGGGACTGGCAAGCTGCTTCCTTCCATACATCGTATCCGCAATGACCAAGTCTATCGGCGAGACGTCAGCCATCTACACGATGATGGGCCTGCTGCTTGCAGCATCCGTTATCGCGACGGTGATGATGTTCTATCTGGTGGGACAGCATAAGAAAATATTTGGAAAGAGCGCAATGTCGGAATAATCCGTGCGTCACTCTGCCTTTGGTTCCAAAGGCAGAGTTCCTTATTGACTTGATTTGTTAAAAAATAGACGAAAGAAGATTAAGGAGGGTACTCGATCATGAGTGCAAGAAGAGCGAGAAAATCAAATGAACTCCCTTATATTCCTCTTGGGCCTTTCCAATGGAGAATACCAGGCGTACATTACCGCGTGGAATATGTGGAGTTCTTTCAAGGACTGATTCTGGGAGCGACAGCTCTTAGTTCAATCCCATACTTGACAGACTATCTGGGGCTGCCCTATGAACTGGCATGGAGCTGCGTTATTCTGGAAGTGGCCTTATACATGCTTCACGGCTGGCTGGGAGATCCCGTGGTGCCTGGCTGGATCACGCCAACGCTGCCATTTACCTTAGCGTTCATCAGCGGGTTCGAAAAAGGGCCGCAGCGCATCCAGGCGATGATCGCCGTACAACTTCTGGTGGCATTCATATTCTTGTTTATGGGTGTCACGAAACTGGCAGACAAGTTTGTAAGAAGCGTCCCGACCTCGGTCAAGGGGGGAATCCTTCTCGCTGCGCCGATTACCGTTATTCAGGGACAGTTAGAAGAAGGCAGCCAGCTGCTGACGGCTCCCGTAGCGACGCTGGCAGGAACTCTGCTTCTGGCATTCTTAAGCTTCTCGCCCTTCTGCGAGAAGAAGAGAGGGAAATATAAGATTCTGGATGTGATGGCTAAGTATGGAAACCTGTTCCCATACCTGATCGCCATGCTTCTTGGCGTGGCCCTGGGAGAACTGGCGAAGCCCGTTCTGGAGATGGGGTCAGTCATTAGAATTCCAGATTTTTCGAATATGTTCCATACAGTCAGCGTATTCGCGGTAGGGTTCCCGCCGCTGTCCATGTTTATTAAGGCATTGCCGCTTGCACTGATCTGCTATGTCCTGGCGTTCGGAGACTTTGTAACCAGCGAGACACTGGTAAAAGAAGCGCAGGAGAGCAGGGATGACGAGTATATTGACTTTAATTCCAGCCGCTCCAACCTGATCAGCGGCCTCCGGAACCTGATCCTTGCCATATTCGCGCCATTTCCGCCGCTGTCCGGCCCATTGTGGGTTGGCATGACGGTTTCCGTCGCAATGCGTTACCGGGAAGGAAAGAAGGCCATGAAGTCCTTGATCGGAGGAATGAGTTCCTTTCGTATGGCTACCTTCTTAAGCGTGATCCTGGTGCCGATCGTATCCTTCATGAAGCCGATCATGGGCGTAGGATCCGCCATCACGCTGCTGTTCCAGGCTTATGTCTGCGCAAGGATCGGCATGGAATACTGCAAGTCCAACACAGACAAGAGTATTGCCGGGATCATGGCTGCGGTGCTGGCATTTAAAGGATCCGGCTGGGCGCTTCTGGTGGGCTTTGCCCTTAACTTCATTCTGTCTAACATGGAATTCCAGAAGAAGAGCCTGGGCGTTCCTACGACGGAAGAACTGGAAGCCATTGATCGCAAGAGAGATGAGGAAATCCGCCGCATGGCCATCGAAAGAACGGCAGAAGCGTGGAAAGAGGAGTAAAGCACTCCTCTTATAACGCCTGATGCACGGTATGGAGAACCTGGTACAGTTCCTCTGCGCCAATCTGGCCGGGAGCGGATGCCTTAGAGCCGGAGCCAAAGGTCAGGCAGGAGCCGAATACCTCGCAGGAGATACGGCTGATGCTGCCAAGCCCTGACATGGACATGGTGATGATGGGCCTGTCAGCGTAGCAGGAAGCCATCTCTTCCGTGGCGGCAAGCAAGGTCAGGACATCCTTGCGGCTCTTTGGCATGACGGCAATCTTAGGAATGTCAGCCCCCATGTCCTGCATCTTGCGCAGCCGAAAGACGATGTCTGATTTGGCCGGCGTTTTGTCAAAGTCATGGTTGGAGCCAATGACTTTGGCGCCACAGGCATGGATGGACGCGATCATGTCCCGGACATCTTCGTCGCCTGTGAATATCTCCACATCGATAAGGTCTGCATGACCTGAGGCAGCCACTGCCTTATTGAGCGCAATGTATGTTTCCCTGGGCATGCCGTGGACTCCGCCTTCCTTCACTGTACGGAAGGTGGCAAGAAGCGGCATGTCCTTTAATAGACTTCTGAGATTCGATAGCACGTCCAGTACCTTGTCCGTATCTTCCACATCTTCGTACCAGTCCATGCGCCATTCCATCAGATCCATGTGCATATTCCTATATTGCCCGGCGAAAGACAATATCTCATCCCGGGTCTTTCCCACATTGGGAATGCAGATGGCGGGAATGCCCGCGCCTAATTCCAGATTTCTTACTTTTACCGTATTCATAGAGTCTCTCCTTTTCGTTGCTGTATCTATTGCTTGTGCTGCTGTTATTGTAATATCAATAGGAAGGGAAAGTCAAATTACAATTATTTAGAGAAATGATAGTCTGCGCCTATAAAAACTTAGTCTAAAACCGGAATATGCGGCATACATTGATATCAGCATAACAAGGGGGTATTAGAATGAATACGTTTCAGTTGTACAAAGATATACAAGCCAGAACAAATGGAGAGATATACATAGGAGTGGTGGGACCGGTAAGGACAGGGAAGTCCACATTTATCAAACGTTTCATGGATATGCTGGTACTCCCTCATATGGAGGATGAGAACGGCAAGGCGCGGACCAAGGATGAATTGCCGCAGTCTGCCTCCGGGCGCACCATCATGACCACAGAGCCCAAATTCGTGCCAAAAGAAGCGGCGCAGATCAAACTTTCGGATGATGTGACGGTCAATGTCCGTCTGATCGACTGTGTCGGCTATATGGTAGACGGCGCTTCCGGACACGTGGAAGGCAATGAAGAACGCATGGTGAAGACGCCCTGGTTCGACTATGAGATCCCATTTACAAAAGCGGCCACCATCGGAACGCGCAAGGTCATCCACGACCATGCCACCATAGGCATCGTGGTAACCACGGACGGCAGCATTACCGATATCCCGCGGGAGGGGTATAAGGAGGCGGAAGAAAAGACCATCCGGGAACTGCAGAACATCGGAAAGCCTTTCGTCGTGCTGGTGAATTCCAAGAAGCCTTTTAATGACGAGGCGAGAGGGGTGGCAGCGGAACTGGAAGCAAACTTTGGCGTCAAAGCCATGCCGGTAAACTGCGAACAGTTAAAAGAAGAGGATATCTACCAGATCATGGAAGCGGTGCTGTATGAATTCCCGGTATCGGAAGTGCAGTTCTTTATTCCCAAGTGGGTGGAGATGCTTCCAAGGGATCATAGAATCAAGCAGGATATGCTGGTACATATTAAAGAAGTTATGGATCGGTTCGGCGAGATCAAGGACGCAGCCGCGGGAATTCAGACGCCGGATAGTCCTTATATTGACGAGATGAAGGTAGACCAGATCGAAATGGATACCGGATGCGTGAGAGTTCGGATCAGCGTGGCGGACCGGTTCTACTACGAGATGCTCAGCGAACTGACGGGCACCCATATTGCGGGCCAGTATGAGCTGATTGCGGCCATGCGGGATCTATCCCGGTTAAAGGAAGAGTATGAAGGCGTGCGGGATGCATTTACAGCGGTGCGCATGAAGGGCTACGGCGTAGTTAGCCCCAAGAAGGAAGAAATCGTGCTGGAAGAGCCTGCCATCATCAAGCAGGGGAATAAGTTCGGCGTAAAGATTCATTCCGAGGCTCCGTCCATCCATCTGATCCGCGCCAATATCGAGACGGAGATAGCGCCTATCGTGGGAAGCGAGCAGCAGGCAGAAGACCTGATCCGCTATATCAAGGATGCCAAGGAGAGCGAGGGAGGCATCTGGAGTACGAATATTTTTGGCAAATCCATCGAAGAACTGGTGATGGATGGCATGCAGAATAAAATGGCAATGATCAATGACGAGAGCCAGGAAAAACTGCAGGATACCATGCAGAAAATCGTCAATGACAGCAACGGCGGGCTGGTGTGCATCATCATCTAGGCCCGGATGCAGGTTCATTTGACTCTGGTCATCAAGTTGTATATAGTATACTTATACAAAAAGTGTCCGGGAAGTTTGCAGGGCAGCAAGGCGAAGGAGGAATAGGAATGAAGAAGGTACTGGTGACGGGCGCGACCCAGGGGATGGGGCTTGAGACGCTGATACGGCTAGCGGGGCAAGGATATGAGGTGCATTTTACCTACCGCAGGTCCGAAGAAAAGGCAAAGGAACTGATGGAACGGTATCCGGGGCAGGTCTACGGACACAAGCTGGATCAGGGAAAGGCAGAAGAGATCGAGAAGGCGGATTTCCTGACCGAGCATGAGTGGTATGGCGTAATCTTTAACGCCGCCTTAGGCTCCGGGACGGTCAAAGAGTATACGGAGGAAGGCGGCCTTCTGAACGCCCAGGAGGACCTGGCGCTTATGACCGTGAATGCGCTGGGCCCGCTATGGATCTATAAGAAGATACAAGGCATGCTGGAAAAGAAGACGGAGAAGACGAAGATCGTATTCCTGTCCTCGGTAAACGGAGGAATCAGCGCATTTCCGAAATTTACGCCCAGCGACGGCATGAGCAAGGCGGCCGTGGCTTTCCTTGCCAGGCAGGTGGCGGTGGAGAACACCCACACGCCCATCGACGTATTCTGCATCTGTCCAGGGTCGGTGGAGACGCCCATGTTCTATTCCAGCACCCTTCAGTGGATGTCCCCGGAGGAACGCAGGAAGTTCGATGAGTCGCAGGCAAAGAAGCGGCTTACCAGGCCAGAAGAGATCGCTTACTGGGTGTGCGAGCTGATGAAGGATGAATCCACCGTTCTGCATGGGGCGATGATCGATGCCACCATGGGGCTGGGAGTGCGGCCCGGGATTCTGACGGATGCGGGGAAGTAAAGGTAAAAATGGCGTCAGGGGTAGAACCTGACGCTTTTTTTTGCTATAATAACCGGGATAGTCTTTACACAAATGAGAGAAGGAAAAGTTATGAGTGCAAAAATATTAAAGCAGCTGGGGATCATCCTGGCAATCTGCCTTGCGGCGGAATTCATCGTGTCGCTGCTGCCGATCGCATTTCCAAGCAGCGTTATGGCAATCCTGATTCTGGCGCTTCTGCTGTTTACGAAGATACTGAAAGAAGAGCATATCCGGGAGACCGGAGACTTCCTGCTGTCGAATATGGCGCTGGTGTTCGTGCCGATTTCAATCGGCATGGTGGAAGATTTCGGGCTGCTGAAAGGCCAGCTGGCAGGATTCTTGATCGTGGTGTGCATCTCGCTGGTGATGACATTTCTGGGAACCTATGCCAGCGTGCGTATCGTGCAGATGTGCATGAAGAGGCTGGCGGGGAAGGGAGGACAGGCAGATGAGTAGTCTATGGTCCAATCCTTTGTTTGGCATCCTGCTGTCGGTGATGGCATTCTATATTGGAGGCGTGGCCGCAAGGAAGGCCAGGACGCCCATCGCCAACCCGCTTCTGATTGCCATGGTGATCTGCGTGCTGGTGCTCAAGATCCTGCATATATCCTATGATGACTACATGGAAGGCGCCCAGTTTGTCTCCATGTTCCTGGTGCCCGTGACAGCCATGCTGGGACTGTCCATCTACCGCCAGAGAAAGGTGCTCAAAGAGCAGTTTTTTCCTATCGTGATCGGCTGCCTGATGGGAAGCCTCCTATCTATGGGAAGCACGGTGGCATTATGCAGGCTGCTGGCCCTGCACGCAGACATGATGCACTCCCTGCTTCCAAAGTCGGTGACCACGGCGATCGCGCTGGATGTGTCATCCCAGCTTGGAGGGATAGAGTCCATTACCATGATGGCGGTCATTATCTGCGGGACGGGAGGCGCCATCCTCCATCCATTTATTATCAAGATGCTGAAACTAAAGGATCCGGTGGCCATCGGCGTGGCATTTGGAACGGCCAGCCACGCGATCGGGACGTCCAAGGCGCTTGAGATGGGGGAAGTAGAAGGAGCCGTAAGCGGAGTAGCAATGGGAGTTGCAGGAATCTGCACCGTAATCATTGCATTATTTTTGTAAAAGGGTTAATATTCTAATAGAAAACAACAGAGAAAAGTATGGAGGTACAGTATGAGGGTCGCAATTATTACAGCAAACACAGACATATACAGAGGCAGGGAAGAAAATGAAAGTGGAGAAGTAATTAAGAAGATTGTAGAGGAGGCAGGGCTTGAGATCGTATTCATGCGGGCATTGCCTACAGACCGGAAGGTACTGTCAACAGTGATGCAGAGGATGGCCGACAATCATCTGACAGACTTGATCCTGACCACGGGAGGTGCCGGATGCGGCCCTATGGACTGCACGCCGGAGGCTACCATGGACGTTGTTGAACGGCCGCTTCTAGGGATACCGGAGGCAATGCGGGCGCACACCATGAAGCTCACCAAGCGTTCCATGCTCAACCGGGCCGCAGCGGGAATCCGCCAGGATGTGCTGATCGTGAATCTCCCAGGCAAGGCCGGGGCGGTAAAAGAAAGCCTCAGATATCTGCTTCCCGAACTGGTACATGCTGTGAATGTGATCAAGGGAGAGGCATAAAAATGAAAATTACGTATCTGGAACACAGTGGATTTACAATCGAGCATGAAGACGTGGTCATGATATTTGATTACTATAAGGGGCGGCTTCCAGATATACCTGCAGAGAAAAAAGTGTATGTATTCGCAAGCCATGGGCATTATGATCATTTTAAGCGGAAGATATTCCGGTGGTCGGATGCATATGAGAATGTCAAATATATTCTGTCCAGCGATATTACGGACCGAGGGCCAAAAGGCAGAACGATCTATCTGGAGCCCCGCAAGGAGATCGAATTGGATGGGATGAAGATCCGGACGCTTCGCTCTACGGATGAGGGCGTGGCGTTCTTTGTGCGCTTCAAAGAGATGACCATATTCCACGCGGGGGATCTGAACTGGTGGCACTGGGAGGATGAAAGCGAGGCCTACAATGAGATGATGCGCCGCAATTATCAGTATGAGATAGGCAAGATCGAGGGCGAAAGGATTGACGCAGCGTTCCTTCCTCTGGATCTTCGCCAGGGCGAACAGTTTTTCTGGGGAATGGACTATTTCATGCGGCATACGGATACGAGTCATGTATTCCCAATGCATATGTGGGGGAGATATGAGGCTTATGAGCGTCTGATGGAACGGCCGGAATCGGAAGGATACCGGCAGAAGGTCATGCATATCACCAGGACGCAGCAGGTGTTTGAACTGGAAGAGAGGAAGGAGTAGGAAGATGCAGGTAAAGATATATACGGACGGGGCGGCGAGGGGCAACCCGGATGGGCCTGGAGGCTACGGCACGGTTCTGGAGTATGTGGATTCCAAGGGGGAATTACATACCCGGGAACTGTCCCAAGGCTATAAGCGGACCACCAACAACCGTATGGAACTGATGGCAGTGATCGCCGGGCTGGAGGCGCTTAACCGGCCCTGCCAGGTGGAACTGTATTCCGATTCGAAATATGTGGTGGACGCATTCAACCAGCACTGGATTGACGGATGGATCAAGAAGGGCTGGAAGAGGGGAAAGAATGAGCCGGTGAAGAATATTGACCTGTGGCAGAGGCTTCTGAAGGCGAAGGCCCCCCACCAGGTTCAGTTCATCTGGGTCAAAGGCCATGACGGGCATCCCCAGAATGAGCGGTGCGATACATTGGCAACCACGGCTGCCGACGGGGATGCGCTGATCGAGGATGAAGGAACCCCTGCATAAATCATATTTTATTTGTTTTTTGGAAAAAATTATGATATAGTAACCAAGGCAAGTAAGACAAGTAATCGCAGCTGCAAGCGCCGAAAGGCCGCAGGTGAGGAAAGTCCGGGCTTCACAGGGCAGGATGCCGGATAACGTCCGGTGGAGGCAACTCCAAGGCTAGTGCAACAGAAATATACCGCCATAGCGAAAGTTATGGTAAGGGTGGAAAGGCA
>ERZ791611.1434-NODE-1434-length-15356-cov-3.282792_pt1 | contig 15356 bp, 12 predicted proteins | sample MGYA00510275_ERZ791611 | MGnify/ENA primary metagenome ERZ791611 (study PRJEB30046, sample SAMN00791912) | human gut metagenome | study: EMG produced TPA metagenomics assembly of the A metagenome-wide association study of gut microbiota in type 2...
TATACTCCATTACAGCCTTATTAACCAACCTTTTAAATAGTCTTTGGTAGTAAAATGGTGATAAATTAGCTGCATTTGCTAAATCATCAATAGATATTTCTTCTGAATCAGAAGAAATTTTTATAGAAAAAATATTGAATATCAGGTAGAACTTGTGTATAATGAACTTACAAAATAACGTATATTATTTTAGAAAAAACTAAAATAAAAACCAAAAAACACCAATCATGGAGGTAAAAATGACTAAGCTAGTAATTAATCCATCAAAAAAACAAAGCAAAATCAACAAAGAGATTTACGGACATTTCTCTGAACATCTTGGAAGATGTATCTATGAAGGAATCTATGTAGGTGAGAATTCTCCGATTCCAAATAAGAACGGAATGCGTACAGATGTAGTAGAAGCCCTGAAACATATCAAAATCCCGGTGCTTCGCTGGCCGGGTGGATGCTTCGCAGATGAATACCACTGGAAAGATGGTATCGGACCGAAAGAGACACGTAAAAAAATGATTAATACACATTGGGGCGGTGTGGTAGAAGATAACAGTTTTGGTACTCATGAATTCTTTGAACTTTGCGAGCAGCTTGGATGCGAGGCTTATGTAAATGGAAATCTGGGAAGCGGAACCGTACAGGAAATGTCCGAATGGGTAGAGTATATCACTTTTGAGGGCGTTTCCCCGATGGCTGACCTTCGTAAGAAAAATGGTCATGAGAAACCATGGAAATTGGATTTCTTTGGCGTTGGAAACGAGAACTGGGGATGTGGCGGAAACATGAATCCTGATTTCTATGCAAATGAATACCGCCGTTACCAGACTTATGTCCGCAATTACCATCCAGATCATCCGATTCACAAAATCTGCTGTGGTGCAAATGTAGATGATTATGAATGGACATCTGAAGTATTAAAGACTACACATAATCATTGCCTGAAAGAACTTCACGGAAATATGGATGGCCTTTCTCTTCATTATTATGTACATCCGGAAGGATGGGAAATCAAGGGAAGTGCAACTGATTTTGATGATAAAGTATGGTATAAGAGTCTGAATAAGGCACTGTTCATGGAAACTCTTATCGAACGTCATGGACACATCATGGATGAGTATGATCCGGAGAAAAAGATCGGTATGATTGTTGATGAATGGGGTGCATGGTACACCGTAGAACCGGGAACCAATCCGGGATTTTTGTATCAGCAGAATACAATGAGAGATGCTCTGATCGCGGGTATTACTCTGAACATCTTTAACAAACACAGCGACAGAGTTAAAATGGCAAACCTTGCGCAGATTGTAAACGTGCTTCAGTCTGTTATTCTTACAGACGGCGCAGATATGATTCTGACACCAACTTATCATGTATTTGATATGTATAAATATCATCAGGATGCGATGCTTGTAGACAGCTCTATCGAGACAGAAACTATCGGTGTGGAAGAAGAATGGAAGGTACCAAACCTTACAGAATCCGTATCTGTAGCGGAAGACGGAACTGTACATATCACACTGACAAACCTTTCCCTTGAGAAAGATTATGAAATCAGAACAATTCTTACAGACTATCAGGTGAACGAAGTAAAAGGTGAGATCGTACATGGGGAAATGCATGAAATGAACACCTTCGAGACACCGGATCAGGTTCGTGTGAAAGAATTTAATGAAGTTGAAAAGACAGCAGAGGGAATTAAATTCACAATTCCTAAATGCAGTGTTCTTCACCTGGAAGTGAGATAATAAAAACAATCAGTAGATTTAGGGAGAAAAGGTATGAACGGGAAGCTGCGTGTGTGCAGGAAATGTCTGCCCGGACAGAATAACGAGGAATCTTTTTATGAAGATCTGTCGCGATACATTCAGCGTATGGATGAAGAACTGAAAGTGGACCAGCAGACCTATGAAAAAAGGCTGAACATATGCAGTACCTGTGACCGGTTAATGAATGGGATGTGCAGGCTCTGCGGGTGTTTTGTGGAGCTGAGAGCTGTACAGAAGGTGCGAAAATGTCCGGATCTTCCGGCAAAATGGGAGGCGCAGAAATGAAAGACGGTTTCAGAGAAAGTTTATTAAATAAAGTGAAAGTAACAGATAAGTTCTGGCAGGGATACCAGGAATTGGTGATGGATACAGTCATTCCTTATCAGGAAAAAATATTAAATGATGAGATTCCGGGAGTAGAAAAAAGCCATGCGCTGGCAAACTTCCGTATTGCAGCAGGACTGGAAGAAGGCGAATTTTATGGCATGGTTTTTCAGGACAGTGATGTTGCGAAATGGCTGGAAGGCGTAGCATATGCACTGGAAGTACGTCCCGATCCGGAACTGGAAGAACGTGCAGATAAAGTAATTGAGATTATTGAAAAGGCACAGCAGGAAGATGGTTATCTGAATACTTTTTTCACTATCAAAGAACCGGAACACCGCTGGCAGAACCTGCAGGAATGCCATGAATTATACTGTGCAGGCCATATGATGGAGGCTGCGGCAGCCTACTATGAAGTGACAGGCAAAGATCGTCTGCTTCATGTTATGGAGCGCATGGCAGAACATATTGAGAAACGTTTTGGGACAGAAAAAGGCAAGGAACCGGGAATTCCTGGACATCAGGAAATTGAACTGGGACTCCTGCGTCTTTATGAAGCAACGGGCAAAGAAAACTACAGAAACCTGGCCAGATATTTCATTGAACAGCGTGGAAAGGACCCGGATTATTTTGTAAAGGAAAAAGAAAAAAGAGGCTGGGTTCATTTCGATATGGATGTGAATAACAGAGAATACAATCAGGCACATGCGACTGTCTATGAGCAGAAAGAAGCAGTAGGGCACAGTGTCCGTGCAGTATATATGTATACGGCAATGGCAGAACTGGCTTCTCTTTATAAGGATGAGAAACTTTATCAGGCATGCTGTGACCTCTGGGAAAATATGACTGAAAAGAGAATGTACATCACAGGCGGTATCGGCAGTACGGTAGACGGAGAAGCTTTTACGATTGATTATGATCTGCCGAATGATACGGTTTATGCCGAAACCTGTGCATCTATCGGATTGGTATTTTTTGCGAGAAAAATGCTTGATAATGTGATGGATGGACGTTATGCGGATGTGATGGAGCGTGCGCTTTACAATGGAATTATCAGTGGAATGCAACTTGATGGAAAGAGATTTTTCTATGTAAATCCGCTGGAAACAGAACCGGGAGTGAGTGGAAAATTATATGGACATAAGCATGTACTGCCGGAACGTCCGGGCTGGTATACCTGTGCATGTTGCCCTCCGAATGTGGTTCGTCTTCTGATGTCTCTGGGAAAATATCTGTGGAGCGAGACAGAGGATGGTGTGTATTCTCATATTCCGGCAGGGACAGAGGCACATTTTGACAAGATGGATGTAACGGTGGAAAGTAATTATCCATGGGATGGTAAAGTGACCTATCATGTGACCGGAAAAACAGAGGAAGAAACCATTCTGGGAATTCATATTCCATCCTGGGCGCGTCCGGGCTCTGTTCAGGTGCGCATCAATGGAAAAGTGGAAAATATCAGTGTAGATGTGGAAAAAGGTTATCTGATTCTGAAACGAGTGTGGGAAAAAGACGAAGTAGAGGTTGTTTTCCCAATGCGAATCCGTAAGATTTATGCAAATCTGAAGGTGAGAGAAGATGCAGGTTGCGTGGCATTTATGCGCGGACCGATCGTTTATTGTTTTGAGGGTGTGGATAATCCGGGACTGCTTCAGTCCTATCATATTTTTGAGGATGCAAAAGCAGAGGCAGAAGTCTGCGAGGAAGGCCTTCTGGAAGGCTGCGTTCTTCTGAAAATCAAAGCCCGTAAACTGGAAACAGTAGGGGATTCGCTGTACAGTGAGGTGGCACCTGTGAGAACACTGGCAACATTGACAGCTGTACCGTATTACACATGGGGGAACCGCGGAGAAAACCAGATGAGAGTCTGGATGCGCGGAGAATGACAAAATACACGGCATCTGGGTGCGTTACAAAGAGTAGAATTATGGGAATATCCGATTGACTAAAATGAAAAAGACAGGGAAATTTGTGAAAATCCGCAATTCCCTGTCTTTTTGTAATACTATGTTTTTGCGATGATATGTCTTTTTTGCAATGATACATTTTGGTGTAGTGATACATCTTTTGGATGTGTGACTATACGTTTGGCGTGTAATGCACTTTTACATTGATATCCTGATTATAGTTTCCGAAATCTTTACCAAAGAGTGTCAGTCCGCCAATATTCTGGGATGGCTCATCCACCTGGAAGCGGAATACAATATCATCCTGGGAGGTGAAAGTAAGCTGCTGGGTGTTGACATCTGAAATCTTCAAACCGTCAATAAAAGTACCATGTCGGTCAATGACCAACATCTTTAAGAGACCGTACTGATTCCAGTTCGGAAACCACCAGTCAGGCGTAAACATTCCATGAACATCACCAAAGTCTCCTGGGCTTGTCCATGTTCCAACTTTCGTATTGTTCAGGAAAAATGAAATATCGGAAGGCCAGTCGCTGTTAACACCAGGTGCTTCTGAACTGATTTCAAAAGAGAGGGTCAGACGGTCAATCTTCTGCCCTGGTGGAAGCATATTTGGAATACGGTAATCGATAAATCCGCGTCCAAACCATAAAATTCTGGCATCTACATGGCTTGGATGAGCAAAATAACGGGGATCATCTACCTCGCCGATCAGGTTCTCGGTAGTGGAAAGACCGCAGGTCGGATAAACAGAGTAATTAAAATAATTGCCGATCGGAATATCAATAGAATAACTGTTCTCAGCCGGACTTTCGTTGTTAGTGGCAACATCTACCAGAATCTTATCGACATTGATACGGCAGACTTTCTGGTTGCCGTGACCGGAATGCTCTGGCAGGATAGCGAGAATTCCGGTTTCTTCCAGTTTCTTTACATGGCTGGTCAGGGCGCCGTTGGTGATTCCCAGACTGGCAGCCAGTTCATTCATGTTCATTTCCTGATGTTCAAGAAGCGTTTGGATCAGTCGTACGCGAATCTCAGAACCAAGTGCCTTGAAGACAGGAACCGCCTGTTCCAGACTTTTAATATATAACATAACGGATTTCCCTTTCTGATTTATAAGTTTATGGTAAATTATAGCGAATATGAAAAAAATGTGCAATGCAAAGAAAGAAAAAATATAGTTGCTATTTTCTAAAAAATGCGTTACAATTTTAAATATATAAAAAATACTTTATATAAATCTAAAATAAAAATGAAAACAAAGACAAATGAACGAAAAAAGGGGGACACAGACAATGAGTGAAGAACTTAAGTACAATGAGCCATGGATTTTACAGAGAGCAGACCCATATGTATACCGCCATACAGATGGAAATTATTATTTTACAGCATCCGTACCGGCTTATGACCGTATCGTACTGAGAAGAAGCGAAACTCTGGCAGGACTGAAAGACGCGGAAGAAGTAACAGTCTGGGAGAAACATAAAAAAGGAATTATGAGCGAACATATCTGGGCACCGGAACTCCATTATCTGGATGGTAAATGGTACATTTATTTTGCCGGTGGAGATAAGGACGATATCTGGGCAATCCGTCCATATGTGCTGGAATGTGCCGATGCAGATCCGATTACAGGAACCTGGACAGAGAAGGGCAAAATGGGACGTGCCAATGAGGACGAATTTTCTTTTGAAGCATTTTCCCTGGATGCAACTGTATTTGAAAATAAGGGAAAGCATTACTATGTATGGGCAGAAAAAGTCGGTGTAGGCAAACAGATTTCCAATCTTTATATTGGCGAAATGGAATCCCCGTACAAACTGAGAACGGTTCAGGTATTGCTTACCACACCAGATTATGACTGGGAGAGAGTTGGATTCTGGGTAAATGAAGGCCCAGCAGTGATTCACCATGACGGAAAAATCTATCTGACTTATTCTGCATCTGAAACAGGTATCGCGTACTGCATGGGAATGCTGACAGTAGATGAGGATTCTGATCTTCTTGATCCGAAATCATGGACAAAGGAACGCTATCCTGTTCTTTGTACAGATGAATCTCGAGAAATCTATGGCCCGGGACATAATTCTTTCACGGTAGACGAAGAAGGAAATCCGATTATGGTTTACCATGCAAGAACAGAGGCAGAGATCATAGGCGATCCGCTGTATAATCCAAACCGCCATGCGATGCTGATGAAAATTCGCTGGGATGAAAAGACGGGAGCGCCGGTATTTTCTTACGAGGATTAAGAAATAACGTAACTGTTCAGTATCCTTGCAGGATGAGAAACGACTGAATAGTAACAGGATAATAAATAATCAATATGGGATAAACATTTGGAAAATTGGAGAATGGTATGAGAAAAAAATGGGGTATGATCCTGGGTCTGACTGGCATGATGATTCTGGGATCACAGGGAATATATGCTGCGGAAACTGCTGACAGTACTGCGGAAACTGCTGAAGCAGAAAGTACAGAACCCGCAGATGATGTGGAAATGAAAGAAACAGATAAAGATATGGAAAATACAGTTGATATTGAAAGCCGGATAAAAAAAGGTGGCTTCTCTGCAGGGGGTTCCGTACACGATCCGTCCATCATCAAGGATAACGGAACTTACTATATTTTTGGCTCCCACATGGAGTCTGCGAAGTCCACAGACCTGAGGAACTGGACCAGTTTTTCATCAGGAGTAAATGTGCAGAATCCATTGTTTGATAACCTTTTCGACGGAGAAGAAGAAGGAAATCCGGCAGCTTTTACCTATGTGGGAAAGAATGAAGAAGGCGGTTATTCCGTATGGGCACCAGATGTGATCTACAATAAAAAGATGGGAAAATATGTGATGTATTTCTGTACCACATCCTCTTATGTGAAATCCAATATCTGTTTCGCAACTGCAGACAATATCGAAGGTCCGTATCACTACGAGGATACTTTTCTGTATTCCGGATACAGCTACCATGATGTTAAAGATGGCAGTCTCGAAGAACTGATGGGAACTGACCCACGCCCATATACAGCGGCAGCTTATGACAACAATAACTGGCCAAACTGTATCGATCCGGATGTTTTTTATGACGAAGACGGACGGATGTGGATGGTATATGGTTCATGGTCCGGGGGTATTTTCCTGATTGAGATTGATGAAGGAACCGGATACCCGATCTATCCGGAAGCAGATGAAGAAAACCATGTAGACAGTTATTATGGCAAGAAGCTTCTTGGTGGTTATCACAATTCCATTGAAGGTCCGCATATCATGTATGATAAGACCAGTGGATATTATTATCTGTTCTTATCCTACGGAAATCTTCAGGCGAAAGGTGGCTACCAGATGCGTCTGTTCCGCTGCGATACAGTAGACGGCACTTATACAGATGCAGCAGGAAAAGATATGTATCTCTTTGTGGAACACAAAGACCATGGACTGAAAATGATGGGAAATTATACTTTCCCAAGTCTTACCCAGACCTACATGGCACCAGGCGGACAGACTGCATTTGAGGATGAAGACGGCAAACTGTATCTGGTTTACCATCAGAGATTTGCCAAAACAGGAGAACTTCATGAGCCGCGTGTTCACCAATTGTTCCGCACTAAAGATGGCTGGCTGGTTGCCGCGCCTTTTGCGACCAGTGGAGAGACTTTAAAAGAAGACGGATATGTGGCAGACGAGATTCAGGGAGTCTATTATCTGGTGAATCATGGAACAGATATCTCTGATAAAGTACATAAACCACAGAAGATTCAGCTCAATGCGGACGGAACAGTTACAGGCGAAGAACTGGATGGAACATGGAGCGCAGAGGAAGGCACACCATATATTGACGTGACTCTTGGCGAAACTACCTATACAGGTGTCGTTCTAGAAATGACTGATGAGGCAGGTAATGATACGATGTGCTTCAGTGCGAAAGGTGAAAATAATGAAACAATCTGGGGTGTGAAATATCTTTTTCCGTGATTTAACCGAATCAAGTAAGTCTCCTGTTTCAACTGCGAATATCCGATTGACTCAGGTATTCTCAGGATGATATCCGATGGTAATCTGGATATGCTGATTATAATCTCCGAATCCTGCACCAAAAAGAGTGCATCCGCCGGGATGCTCTGCACCCGGTAAAACGGAAAATCGAAACTTCATAACAGACTGATCGGTAAGGGCAAGCTGTCTGGTGGAAACATCAGACAGCTTTTCTGCGTCCAGAAAAGTTCCTTCCGAAGTGATTGTCAGTTTTTTCAACAGACCATACTGATTCAGGAACGGAAACCACCAGGAAGGATTATATTTTCCTTTTCGGTCACCGTAATCCCCTGGGCTTGTCCAGGTGCCGAGAATCACTCCGTTTAGGGAAAATGTAATATCAGAAGGCCAGACATTACAAAATCTGGGGGCTTCTGAACTAATTTCAAAAGAAATCGTAAGTTCTTCGATCACACTGCGGTCAGGAATAAAATTTGGCAGAATATATTCCAGATATCCGGTAGTAAACCAGACGATACGTGCCTGGTAACTACTGGGATGTACGAAATAGCGAGGCTGATCCAGTTGTCCCACAAAGGAAGTAGCGGTGGCCATTCCACAGGTAGGAGTTACAGAAAAATCAGAAAAATGTCCCACGCCGATCTCTGCACTGTAAATCTGAAGGTCGGGACCGGACAAAGTCATATTTACCAGAAGCTGATCCCAGTCTTTGACGAAATAGCAGCGTTTCTGTGTGCCGTGAGTCAGAGACTCATCTCTGAATTCAATAAGTCCTGCTTCCTCAAGTAAAACCAGATGAGGGGACAAAGTAGTGACCGGAAGCTGCAGATTTTGTGCAAGTTGCTTAATGTTTAAACCCTCTTTTTCCTGAATAAGACGCAGGATTTTGACACGGACAGGAGATCCAAGAGCTTTGAAGATCATAAGACCATCTGTTACAGAATAGGATTTCAAATCAAAAACCTCCTTTTTACGGCTTGTTTTCGCATATTCTGACGGATTTCTTCGTAGATTATACTAAACAAGAAGTTTTAGAAAAATACGTTTTGATTATTAATTCTATCATAAAAATAGTCAAAAAGACAGTGAAAATTAGCTAAAAAGTAGTGAGAATGACGAAGAAATGACAAATATTTATTTTGGATTTATCTAAAATAATAAAAATAAATCAAAAATATATTGACATTTACAGGAATAAATTATATAATATCAACATAAACCGGAGCGAAAAAGAAAAAAGTTGTGCAAAATGCCCATAACGAAACAGTGGACTGCATATTTTAAAAAAACACGAATTGATTATGAAGTTTGTACAATAGCATCATTGGAACCGGAAGAGCGCAAAGAAACCAAAAAAAGGAGGATTTTTTTATGAAGAGAAGAAAATTGTTCGCGTTGCTTATGACTGCAGCTATGGCAGTATCCAGCATGAGTATGGCAGTGAATGTCTTCGCAGAAGAAGACACAACAGAAGAAGCTGCTGACAGCGAAGAACCGGCTGAGGGAGAACCTACTGCAGTTACAACCGTAGGTCCTGATGATGGAACAAAATACGAGATGTGGTCATTCGTAGACTTGCATAACGAATTCTACGGCAAAATGGTAGAGAAATGGAATGAGGAGAACCCTGACAAACAGATTCAGATTACATTCAGTACTTATCCATACTCTGACATGCATAACAAATTAATGATGTCCTTACAGGCTGGTTCAGGTGCTCCTGACCTTTGCGACATCGAGATCGGACAGTTCCCGAACTATTCTGGTGATGACAGCCCTCTGTACTCCATGAATGATGCACTTGCTCCATATGAAGACACAATGGTACAGTCCAGACTTGATGTTTATTCCAAGGCTGATGGAACAAGACTTGGCGTTCCTTTCCATGTAGGTGCAACAGTTATGTACTGGAATGCAGATCTTCTTGAATCTTATGGATTAGATTACAAATCTGTAAAGACATGGGATGATTACACCAAACTTGGTGAAGAATTAAAAGAAGCTTCCAACGGTGAAGTGTACTTAACATCTGTTGATACAGGCGGTGTTGACTGGATGTGGCTTGCAATGGCTGAGAACGGTGAAGACTGGACAGGCGGTCCGGACGGAACAGTAAATGTTCAGCTTGATTCCGTAAAAGAAATGCTTACAATGCAGCAGAACTGGTTAAACGATGGAATCGCAATGGTATCCACAGACGGACATGTTGACCTTGAAGCTGGTTTCTCCAACATCATGGACGGCAAGATTGCTTCCTTCCCGAAAGCTATGTGGTATATGAGCCGTTTCAAAGATTACATGCCGGAAATGGAAGGCAAATATGACATCACAACATGCCCTGTATTTGAAGAAGGACAGAAATGCTCCGTTGGTATCGGCGGTACAGGTACAGTTGTAACTAATCAGTGTGAAAATCCGGAACTTGCAGCTGAATGGCTTGCATGGGCAAAATGCTCTGAAGAAGGTGAAAACCTGATCTGGAATGAACTTGGATTTGACGTTTGTAACACAGCATTATGGTCTGATGAAGCATTTGCTTATGACGAATCCAATGTTTATAACACATTCTTCCGTGTAAAACCATATGAAGTTCTGAATGAACTTGCTGAAAATGATGCAATCGGAACTATTTACACAACAAAGAATTCACCGACACTGAATGACTACATGTGCACAACAACTCTGAACAATGTATTAGAGGATGGCATGGATGTAGATGAAGCACTTCAGGATGCTCAGGATTATCTTGATTTCGAGTGCGAATAATAAGATAACTGTTCACTGATTAAGTGAATAATGAAATGGGAACTGTAAGAAATCTGCAATTGTGAAGATACTGAATGATTGCAAAAAACTGCAGAAACCGAAGTGATATGGGAGGCCAGGGAATCGCATTCCCTGACCTCCTTTACTGTTATCCTGACAGAAAATGAGATCCACAATAATCTAAATAATGGAAATTTCTGTATGAGGATCTGATTTTTTGTCAGGATGACTGTAAGATAAAAAGACAACGTTCTGTCTTGAATCAGTTCAATTTTAAATCATTAAAATAATGAAAAGGAAGAGGAGGAATTCATTGTGAATAAAGTGAAAAAGATGCTCTATTCTCAGAAGGTAGCACCGTACGTATTCGTACTTCCGTTTGTTGTCAGCCTTCTGATCTTCTGGTTATATCCACTCATCAGCGGTATTGTAATGAGTTTTCAGGATATTTCCTTTGGTGGTTCTCAGTGGGTTGGATTAAAACATTACCAGAAACTTGCTTCTGATAAGTTCTTTAAAACAGCCGTATTCAACAGTGTGGAATATATGCTTCTGACACTGCTTTTGCTGATTCCCATCCCAATGATGCTTGCGGTACTGATGGAAAGCCGTCTGACCAAAGCAAAAGGTGTATGGAAAGTGATCATGTACATTCCGGCACTGACATCTGTAGTTATTTCCGGTATGTTATTCCGACTGATGTTCTCAGAAGGTGATAACGGACAGATGAACCAGTTAATGCATTTACTGGGCAATGCAAGCATTCCGTGGTTAAAAGCAAAAACTACCGGATGGGTAGCACTGCTATTACTCTGTATGTGGAGATGGACCGGTGTTAACATGCTGTATTTTATTTCTGGATTAAAGAGTATTGATACTTCTCTTTATGAGTCTGCAGACATTGACGGTGCCAATGCAAAACAGAAATTCTGGTATGTGACATTACCGCTTCTGAAACCAACAACTATCTATGTTATCACAATCTCCGTATACGCAGGTCTTTCCATGTTCCTTGAGAGCTTTATGCTGTGGAATGGTAACTCCTCACCAAAGAACATTGGTCTTACAATCGTAGGATATCTGTATAAACGTGGTATTGAGAAAAACGATATGGGTTATGCGTGTGCCGTAGGCATGGTACTTCTGGTCATTGCCCTGGCTATCAATGTTGTTCAGCTTGTGGCAACAGGAACATTCAAGAAGGAGGAAAAGTGATATGGTAAAAACAGATGCGCCAAAAACAATGGCATCAAATCATAAAGTTGCGACTGTATTGTCCACAGGACTGTTTGCTGTTCTGTGTGTGCTGATTGCGTTCCCGCTTCTTGCCGGATTCTTCGCTTCCTTCCAGGAAGGCCGTGAAGTTGTTATGAAAGGTATGTCCCTGAATCTTGATTTTTCCAAGATGCATCTGGATAATTACAAATACCTTTTCTCCGGAAATGAAGACTCCCGTAAATACTTCATGTGGTATAAAAACAGTCTGATCCTTACATTGATCACAGTAGTTCTGACACTGCTGGTATGCTATTTCATCGCATATGGACTGACCATGTACAAATTTAAACTTCAGGGATTCTTATTCTTCCTGGTAATTGCAACGATGTGCGTTCCTTTTGAAATTCTGATGCTTCCTCTTTATAATGAAGTTACAACGCTGGGAATCATCAATACAAGAGCTGGCGTTATCCTGCCCGGACTATGTGGAGCCTCGACGATTTTCTTCTTCAAGCAGTATATGCAGAGTCTTCCGAAAGAACTTCTGGATGCAGGAAGAATTGACGGATGTACAGAGTATGGTATCAGTGTGAAAATTATGATGCCAATCACAAAACCGGCATTCGCATCTATGGCAATCCTGTGTGCAATGGGTTCCTGGAACAATATGTTATGGCCGATGTTAGTATTCCGTGATACAAGCAAGTTTACACTTCAGATCGGTCTGAACACACTGCTGACACCTTACGGAAACAACTACAACCTGCTGATTGCCGGTTCTATGTTCGGTATTCTTCCAATCCTGATTATCTACTTGATCTTCCAGAGATACCTGATTGATGGTATGACATCTGGCGCGGTTAAGGGTTAATTTTGAATTTATTTTAATGAACGGAGGTTCAAGTTCTATGGCAAAACAGGCAAAAATGGTAGTGGACAAAGCGTTCTCCATTTCAAAAATTGACAAGAGAATTTACGGTTCTTTTATTGAGCATCTTGGAAGAGCTGTATACGATGGAATTTATCAGCCGGGACATCCGCTTTCCAATGCGGACGGATTCCGCAAAGATGTAATCGATCTGGTAAAAGAACTGGATGTACCGATCGTACGTTACCCAGGTGGAAACTTCGTATCTAACTTTTACTGGGAAGACAGCGTAGGTCCGGTTGAGGAAAGGCCTCACAGACTGGAACTTGCATGGAGAAGCCTTGAGAAAAATGAAGTAGGTCTTCATGAGTTTAAGAAATGGGCAGATGCAGCCAATTCAGAAGTAATGATGGCAGTAAATCTTGGAACAAGAGGAATCACAGATGCCTGCAACCTTCTGGAATACTGCAACCATCCGGGCGGAACAAAATACAGCGATCTTCGTATCAAACATGGACAGAAAGATCCATATGGATTTAAAACCTGGTGTCTTGGAAATGAAATGGATGGTCCTTGGCAGATCGGACATAAGACTATGGATGAGTATGGCAGACTGGCAGAAGAAACTGCCAAAGCAATGAAACTGATCGACCCGTCCATCGAATTTGTTGTATGTGGAAGCTCTAATCAGGAAATGTCTACTTTTGCGCTCTGGGAAGATCATGTACTGAGTCATACTTATGATTATGTAGATTATTTATCTCTTCATACATATTATGGAAATCGCTCTGATGACAGTAATGATTTCCTTGCCAAATCCGATGATATGGATGAATTTATCCGCACGATCATCGCAACCTGTGATTATGTAAAAGCGAAAAAACGTAGCAAAAAGAATATGTATCTCAGCTTTGATGAATGGAATGTATGGTATCATTCCAATGCAGCTGACAATGACATTACAGAGAACCATCCATGGCAGGTGGCACCGTCGCTTCTTGAGGATATCTACAACTTTGAAGATGCCCTGCTGGTAGGTCTGATGCTGATCGTGCTTATTCGTCATTCTGACAGAGTTAAAGTAGCGTGCCTGGCACAGTTGATCAATGTTATTGCTCCGATCATGACAGATCCAAATGGTGGTGGTTCCTGGAAACAGACAATCTTCTATCCGTTTATGCATGCTTCCAAATATGGCCGTGGCGTTGCCCTTCAGCCAGTAATCTCATCCACAGAGCATGAGACAAGCGGACATGGAAGTATCGCAGATGTGGAAGCAGTTGCTGTTTATAATGAAGAAAAAGAAGAAGTTACTATTTTCGCAGTAAACAGAAACCTGAAAGAAGATGTCGTTCTGAACACAGATGTAAGAAGTTTCGAAGACTACAGAGTAGCTGAGCATATCGTGCTCGAAAGCGACGACCTGAAAGTAGTTAACGCATTTGGACAGGAAAATGTAAAACCAAAAACAACACAGCAGACAACTATGGACAACGGAGAACTGACAAGTATGCTTCACAAAGCTTCATGGAACGTGATTCGTCTGGTGAAAGATGAGAATTAAGTAAAAATTTAGATTTTGCATACCTGAAAATAAGTAAAAACAACAGGACTGTATGAAAAAACATACAGTCCTGTTATTTTTGGCTATATAATGATGGTATCTGTTTATTTGGCTGATATAGGTAGAGATTCTGTTTTTGAGGCGAATATTTGCCGGGCTTATTTGTTCAGATGAGACTGAAGCGTTTGTATGGTATATTCATGCAGCGCTTCTTTTTTGCTTCTGTCAATCTGAAGATAGCGTGCATAAAGTACATCCAAAACCAGTAAAATCGGAAACTGTGGAGAAATGATATTTCCATATTCCAGATGCTTCATGCTGGCGAAAATCAGTGTCTCATCACAGAATTCCTGATAAGTGTTAAATTCTGAAATCTCAAAACTGGGAATATTTTCTTCAGGAGCGGGAATAAGGCTCTTCTTATATTCATAAATGAATTGCTGTTATGGAAGTCTGAAGCCAAAACAGACAAAGCTATTGCAGATGGTCTTGGTGTTAGCGTGAATACTGTCCGTCGCTGTATTGACCGTTATCTTAACAGCGGAATTAACCTTGCTATATTTGATGATGAACGTTCCGGCCGCCCGGCTGAAATTACTGACGATGCAAAATCATGGATTGTCAGTATAACCTGCCAAAAGCCCTGTAATCTTGGCTATGCCGCAGAATTATGGACGTTGGCAGCACTCACAAACACATACAGGCACATGCTGAAGAAGCCGGCTATCCACGTTTAAAAACGGTTACAAAACCATGGCTTCAAAAATATCTCAAAAAGACGGAGATTAAGCCGTTCAAAATCAAGTATTATCTTGAACGAGAAGATTCTGAATCATCATACCGGACAACGGGCATTTGACACATACTATTTCGTATGATGAAAAACCCGGCATTCAGGCTGTTGTCGACAAATACCCCGACCATAATCCAACAGAGGAAAACGGTTATATCT
>ERZ791611.1457-NODE-1457-length-15103-cov-2.532828_pt1 | contig 15103 bp, 9 predicted proteins | sample MGYA00510275_ERZ791611 | MGnify/ENA primary metagenome ERZ791611 (study PRJEB30046, sample SAMN00791912) | human gut metagenome | study: EMG produced TPA metagenomics assembly of the A metagenome-wide association study of gut microbiota in type 2...
TCCGGTCGTGGACAACGCGGCAACTCTTGGGAATCAGATTCCGGTAAGAATCTTCTTTTCAGCATCGTCATCTTCCCTGAATTCCTGGAAGCACGACGCCAGTTTCTCATTTCACAGATTATTTCTTTGGCTATTAAGGAAGAACTGGATACCTATACCACCGATATCTCTATCAAATGGCCGAACGATATTTATTGGAAAGAAAAGAAAATATGTGGAATGTTGAAAGAAAACGATCTGATGGGACGGAACATCAGTCAAAGTATAGCAGGGATTGGAATCAATATTAATCAGGAAACGTTTCACAGTTTTGCCCCTAATCCTGTTTCACTGCGACAAATTACAGGAAAAGAGTTCGATCTATTTGAAATACTGAAGAACATCGTATTGCGTATCCAATCTTATTATAGTTTACTTAAAAAAGGCAATACGGAATCAATAGTCTGCCAATATGAAATGTCTCTTTTCAGAAAGGAAGGAATGCATCGTTTTAAAGATGCCAACGGTGAATTTCTTGCACGAATCATTTGTGTAGAACCCGAAGGAAGATTAATACTGGAAGATGAAATACTAAACAAAAGAGGCTATATCTTTAAGGAGGTGGAATATTTACTGAAATAATCATCACTTAACAAACTATTATTGCTACATTGTGTTGAAAAAATAAATATATTTGTGAATTAGCAACCTTATAAAAAATGAGAAAAATGACGAAAGCTCAATTCGGCCTACATATATGGATAGGAATATTCCTTTGTTTATTTAGCGTGTCTTGTTCAGATGATGATACAGATTCGATAAAAGGAGACGATGATGATACGGATCTTAGCATAAATCATTGGATAGAGAAAAAATTGCGTAACGATTATTTATGGTATAATGAGTTACCAGCAACTAACAAAATAGATTACACAGCCGACCCTGAAACTTTCTTTTATTCATTGCTCAGTCTGAACGATGGCAAAACAAGGAATGGAAAACACCTCTACTACTATTCTTACATGGAGAAGAATAAAGATTATAAAACACGTACCAGTATTGATGCAGACAATACCTATGGAATGGAATTTACATTGTTTAATATAGTAGATGGAAATAACAAACCTTTAGGATATTATTATGCCCGAGTAGTGTATATTCTACCCAATAGCCCTGCACATGCAGCCGGTTTGGAACGAGGAGATTGGATTATAGGTATAGATGGAAAAAATAATATAAAAGAAGGAAATTACAAGGCCCTATTGAATGGTTCTGCTTCTCAATGGATTATAAAACACAATTCAGAAACTAAGACAATTGCCATAGGAGCTTCTACGGCAGTCGAAGATAATCCGTTATATTATCATGACGTACTTACGTTTGGAGATAAGAAAATAGGCTATCTGGTTTACAACCATTTCACTCCGGGGCCAACGGGCGTAGATGATCGTACTTATGATGAAGAAATGAAAACCATATTTGCCGATTTCCAATCAAAAGGAGTGAACGAATTTGTATTAGATTTGCGCTATAACGGGGGCGGTTATGAACATTCGGCCAATATGCTAGCAGGACTTTTGATTTCCGAAGAGTACAAAGATAAAGTCTTTGGTATTTTTTCCAACAACAAAGGGAAAGTGACACACACCAGATATTTCAATACGGAAACTGGAGGAACGACAGGCTATTTGAAGCTTAATTCTAATCGCATTTATATCTTAACAAGTGAAAATACCGCATCATCCTCAGAATTGGTTATCAGCAGTTTGGAACCCTTCATGAATATCATACTCATCGGTGAATTAACAGAAGGGAAAAATGTCGGAATGCAGAAGTATTCAGATGATCAATATGAATGGGCGTATTGGCCTATTACTACAAAAGTTACCAATGCTGTACATTCAGACTATAGTGCCGGATTTACCCCCGATTACGATTGGAACGAGTTTAATTTAGCCCAAAATCCAGAAGACACTTTGCTCCCTTTAGGCAGCTCTGATGAGTTTATGTTAAACAAGGCCATTACTCTGATAACGGGAACCAATCGGAATACAAGAAACATAACAATGTCGTCTCAAACAATACAAAGAAGCCAACCTATATATCAATCGATAGATCGCCATACTACTGGTGGAGTGCTACTTTGTCCGATTGAGATGGAATAAAAATACCTTGAGAATAGAAAAAGAGGTGAACCACCTAGCGATTCACCTCTTTTTCTATTCTCAATATCTTATCCAATGTCTTTTGAGCTTCTGTCGATGGAAAACGTAGAACAACTTTCTGTAAAGAGTTACGCGCTTTCTCATACCGGGTAGTAAACAACTTCGATAATCCATCCCGATAGCGGGCATACTGCATTTTAGTGGGAGAAGGAAGTTTTTTGTAATCCGTTTCTAACTTTTTCTTCTCCTGCTCTGCCATCAAATAATAATAGTTTCCTAAAAAGATATTAGCAGCCAGATTATCCGCATCGAGTTGCAATATTTTTTCGTACATACGCAAAGCATCTTTTTCTTGTCCGCGGCACACTTGCATTTCCGCACATGTTTCCAAACAATCTACATTATTTGGGTCCTTTTGCAGCAACTCTTTGTAGAACAAATAAGCTTTGTCGTAATTCCGTTTCTTTTTATAGGCGAGAGCTAATTCAGTAGCCAGTTTGGAGCTAATTTCACTATTCTTGTCCACATTCGTCCAATAATACATTTCCGTACGGTCTATATTCAGAGGAATAGTCTGCCGGAAATAGCTCACAGCCTGTCCATTCTGCCCAGCCTCAATGGCGGCAGATACTTTCTGCAACATCTCATCAACCGACTGTGCATTCAGCGCCAGCGGCAGTGAGAATAAAGAGATAAGAAAAATAGTTAAGGTCCTCATAATCCATCTGATTGCTATTTAGTTCGTGATTCACAAAGATACAACAAAAAAAATAAAAAATGTACCTTTGTGGACGAAAAGAACAATCAATTTGATAAAAGTGTTTCTATAAAATGATAGATAAAAAACAATCCTCCGAAAACAGACGAATATTACGGATAGCCATACCATCGATTATATCAAATATTACCGTCCCGCTACTGGGACTTATCGATGTTACCATCGTAGGACACCTCGGTTCTCCGGCCTACATTGGAGCCATCGCTGTAGGGGGAATGTTATTTAATATTATCTATTGGATTTTCGGATTCCTACGCATGGGGACGAGTGGCATGACCTCACAAGCGTATGGGCAGCATGATCTAAATGAAATCACCCGGTTACTGTTACGTTCCGTTGGCGTAGGATTGTTTATAGCTCTTTGCCTGTTGATACTCCAATACCCTATCCTGAAATTGGCATTCACTCTGATACAAACCACACCGGAAGTCGAGCAGCTGGCAACCACTTATTTCTATATCTGTATCTGGGGAGCTCCCGCCACATTAGGACTTTATGGATTCGCCGGTTGGTTTATCGGAATGCAGAATTCACGCTTTCCCATGTATATCGCTATTACCCAAAATATTGTCAATATTGTAGCCAGCCTATCCTTTGTCTACTTGCTGGATATGAAAGTGGCAGGAGTGGCAACAGGAACTTTAATAGCCCAATATGCAGGTTTCTTCATGGCCATATTGCTATATATGCGCTATTATAGTGCACTAAGAAAGCGGATCGTATGGAAAGAAATTATACAGAAACAAGCCATGTACCGTTTCTTCCAAGTCAACCGGGACATCTTCTTCCGTACCCTTTGCCTGGTTGTGGTCACCATGTTTTTCACCTCTGCAGGAGCCGCCCAAGGAGAAATTGTATTAGCCGTAAACACCTTGCTCATGCAACTATTCACTCTGTTTTCTTACATCATGGACGGATTTGCTTATGCCGGTGAAGCACTGGCCGGCCGTTACATAGGTGCCAAGAATCAAACAGCCTTACGCAACACTGTACATCACCTTTTCTATTGGGGATTGGGTCTTTCATTGATATTCACCATCCTTTATGCAATCGGTGGAAAAGAATTTCTTGGCCTACTAACCAATGACACTTCAGTAATCAACGCTTCAGACACTTATTTTTACTGGGCACTTATCATTCCACTAGCTGGCTTTTCCGCTTTCCTGTGGGATGGAGTATTTATTGGTGCCACCGCTACCCGTCAGATGCTTTACTCCATGTTAGTCGCTTCCGCCAGCTTCTTCGGAGTATATTACGCTTTCCATCCTCTCCTGGGAAATCACGCCCTGTGGCTGGCTTTTCTCATTTATCTTTCCCTGCGAGGGGTTGTACAAACCTTTTTGGGAAGGCAAATAATAAAAAAAGTAATCGCATCCCAGTGAGGCTATCCGATAAATTATCTCTATATTTGCGGTAAACAATAAAAAGCAAAAGGTATGGCAAAGTATAAAAGAATCTTACTAAAGCTCAGTGGAGAGAGCTTGATGGGCGAAAAGCAATACGGCATTGACGAAAAAAGACTGGCAGAATATGCTCAACAAATCAAAGAAATCCACGAACAAGGGGCACAGATTGGTATCGTCATCGGAGGAGGTAATATATTCCGCGGATTAAGCGGAGCCAATAAAGGTTTTGACCGTGTGAAAGGTGACCAAATGGGAATGTTGGCTACCGTTATCAATAGCCTCGCTCTAAGTTCTGCTCTTGTGGCTACCGGTGTAAAAGCACGTGTATTGACAGCAGTACGGATGGAACCTATCGGTGAATTCTACAGTAAATGGAAAGCCATCGAATGTATGGAAAACGGTGAAGTGGTCATCATGTCTGCAGGAACAGGAAATCCTTTCTTTACTACAGATACCGGTTCTTCACTTAGAGGAATAGAAATCGAAGCAGACGTTATGCTGAAAGGTACTCGCGTAGATGGCATTTACACAGCTGATCCTGAAAAAGATCCTACCGCAACCAAATTCGATGATATTACGTATGATGAAGTGTTGAAACGTGGTCTGAAAGTTATGGATTTAACTGCGACTTGTATGTGCAAAGAAAATAACCTGCCTATCGTCGTATTTGATATGGACACAGTAGGTAACTTAAAGAAAGTAATCAGCGGAGAAGAGATAGGTACGTTAGTACACAACTAATCAGAAAATAAAAAGTGTGAATTTCGCTGTATAGCTTTGATAAAAACTACTATTGCAAAATTCGCACTTTGTCTTTCTTTTCAAATATTATATCGAAACGAATACCTATTTATCAAAATACTGGATCAAATCATACGCATTAAAATTCAATTCGCGGGCAAAGAAAGATAAATAAGGAAACAACTGATAAGAGTTATCATAAAGACCCTTATTGGCAGGTTTCGACGAATTATCCGTACCATCATCATCCTGATATTTAAACCAATGCCATCCGATACAATTCTTAGCCTCAAGCAATCCTAATGTAAAATGCTGATAAGCATAAGCCCTCTCATTTTGTGTAGGAACAGAATACCCGGCTCCCGACTGGTTATTCAGATCGGAATCCTCCACCCCTTTCGTATAAAACTCACTTACAAGAAACGGCTTATCCGCCCAACTTGCCCAGTCTGCAATCGCTGTTGTCAGTTCGGGACTCCAACGGCTATAATAGTTGATAGAAATGACATCACAATATTTTCCGGCAGCTCTCATCACTCCCTCCATATATTTAGGAGTTCCATGCAATCGAGTCCCCAGATAAAGCAGCTTATCATCTACTTTCATCACTGCCTCTTTCACTGCTTTATAATATTTCTCTGCTACGATACCTGCAAACTCATTATTCAAGGCATCCGTCACACTTTGCACGCCCTTGGAATCCATAAAGCCTTTTGCCGCAACATAAGCCGGATCATTCGAACTGTTGATAGCCAAGAAACGATCCAAAATCCGGGAACTGTTTGAAGAGAAGTTTATCTCATTATCCGAAAAGAACCCCAAGACATTAGGATCACGCAAATAATCTGCGAAAGCACTACCTGCCAAATATGAATCACACCATTCGGCCCATCCATTATAAAACACAAGACCTGCAGCATTATCATCGCTTCCTCCGGGATAATTATAAGACTTCTCACTCTTGAACTGGCTTAGAAAAGCAAATGAAGGCGCCAAAGTCAACGGACTGCTCGGATTAGAAGCATTATGAATCTGAATCAGTGAATAAGTACCTGTACAAAAGGCACCTGTACCATGAAAGCCAATCTCGCTCAATTCACGTTGAGTAGTAGACAGCCATTTCTCATCAGTTCCAAACCTACTATTCCAAGCCGCTTTATTACGACTGGAAGTCCCCTTACGCAAAGAAGTCGCACTGCGTTCCAGATGTAAACAACCTTCCGGATCAACCAACCACCAACGTCCATCTATCTTCTTCGTATAAAACCTGCCCGTAGCTGCTTGTTTCGGAAGCGTTGTCGAACTTCCATATTTATTCACCGACTCCTGATACGCTTTCAATGTCTTAATAGCCGGTTTATATCCATCCATATAAGCAATAATACGTGTATTCCCCGTTGTCCAACTGGATATGGGAGGATAAGCACTGGAATACTTGACACTGATAGGGCGATACATATTGGCATTTAATGACGGAGCATATACCACAGAGGCTCCAGGAACGGGTAAATCTTCCGGGTATTCCGACTCCACATCTCCCCCACCCATCACTATATCAGGAGGCATAAAATTAGGGTCCTTATCATCATCATCCGTACAAGAAACCATAGGAATAGAAGTTATAAACAGTAAAGCTCCCAGTATAAATATTTTTTTCATGGTATGTATTTTATTGATTGTTATTTGATTGTTGATCGAACCAGTCGGCTAAACGATAGGCATTGATATTCAATTCTTTCATAGCATCGGCCAACGGTTTATAAAGATTGTATTCATTATCTATCAGTCCCTTGTTAGAGTCCAGGTTCGAAGGATCTGCCCCTTTTGCTGTCGGATCATTATCCTGATAACGAAACCAGTGCCATCCGACACAATTTCCACTTTCCAATAATCCTAAAACAAAATGCTGATAGGCATATCCACGCTCCTGTTGAGTTTGAACGGTAAAACCTGCTCCTGTCGTATTCGCCAGTCCGGAATCCATTCCTTTCGTATAAAATTCCGTAATGATGAAAGGCTTTTGAGCCCATTCTCCCCAATGTTTCATGGTCTTTTCACTCGGCGTCCACGCTCCATAGTAGTTAATTGCAACAACATCACAATACCTGCCTGCCGCTTCCACAATCTGGCGGATAAACTTCGGTTTTCCATGTAAACGACTGCCTAGATAGAGATGATTGGGATCATACTTCCGAATCGCTTCCGATACTACTTTATAATATCGTTCAGCTACCACCCCTGCAAACTCCTCCCGGTGCTCATCGGTTATTTGCTGCAAAGTAATTCCCTGCTTTTTCAACCAGGATTCCGCATACACTCTTCCCGGATCACCAGGGTTCTGTAAAGTCAGATAACCTTCCAGATTCTTGGGTCCGAACGGAAGTTCATTATCCGAAAAATAACCAATGATGTTTTTATCCATTTTATTCGCAACCAGTTTTTGTGCCATCTCATCGCAATAAGTCTCGAATTCCGGGTCAAAAACGAAAATACACTGATTAGGATATCCCGTGTTACCAGGCAACTGATAAGTTCCTCCCCGTTTCTTACCATATCCGCTCATCAAGTTGAGAATGATTGAGCGGGTCAAGACCTCCTTGTGGGATGCATTGTAAGAAGCAATCGCCTCTTCGTTACTCCAAGAGCCCGTACCGGAAAAGCCCAGTGAATGAATCATCTGTGCTGTTCTTTCGATCCATTTTTCTTCCGTACCAAATTTGTCCAGCATCGCTTGTTTATTGCGTTCGGAAGTCCCCAAACGTACTCCAACCACCACTTTCTGCAAATGCCGATATCCGTCGGGATCAATCATCCACCAACGATTTCCAATACGTTCTACTCTAAAAAATCCAGTAGCCCGGTGTTTCGGAGCATCCCAATCACTTCCATACTCATTTACATGCACTTTATCAGTAGCTTTAAAACCATCCAATTGAGCAATGGTACGGGTATCATACTCCTTCCATGGAAGATCTTTCTGTCCTTTCACCCACGGACGGGCAGTGACCTTAAATGTACGTCCCTGCCCATAACCCAACTGGGATAACAGCAGTAAAAACAATATAACTATACTATTTTTCATCTTCTAATATTCTTTTACGATTCGTATTGCATTTAAAATAGGCACAGACTCTACCGCTCCAAAACGAACGACAAGCCCTTTTCCCTGTGAAACCGGAACAATATACTTTTTAATGACCGCACGTTCGGAACCGTATTCTTCTGCAATATTCATTTGCCCGGCAACAGATACCCCATTTATATCCACAGAAAATACCCGGTTTGCATACTCCTCTTTCACCACATCATTTCCTAAATTATACACCAAAGCCTCTCTCTTATTTTCAGAAGTAAGTTCCGTCCAATACAAATATACAGCATAGACACCATCCGGCACATCCGCTTTAAAGGCCTCAATACCTACCCGTTGCGTCTGAAAGATAGGATCCTGATCCGTTCCCAGTATATCAGTGTCGCTGGCAGGCAAAGAACCGTAACGAGTCTTGTTCGGAGCCACTTCTCCGCCAATATATCCCCATGAGCCTTTTTCATAAGCCTGTTCCGGTATCCAACACAGTTCTGCTGTCCGATCCTCGAAATAACGTTGAGCACCCAGTAATACATTGACTTCCGTAAAGCCGTTCTTCACATTGACACATTGGAAATTGCAAACATACTGGTCACGATATTCGCGTCCCTCTTTTTCAATTACAGCATCTACCACATTTTCTCCGTTGATAAAAGGAATATCCACAGAAACGACCTTATCCGATACCGGATATACTCCCAAACTCTTTCCATTTAAAAAGACTTCCACCTTATCTGCATTGGTATACACCTTCAAAGGTTGCGTACAGCTCTTTCCATCCCGACTGGCTCCTGCCCTGTTCTTCCACGATTTAGAAGCAATGTGCAGGACAGGTGCCTCTTTCAGATAAGCCTGATAAAGATAATATCCATCTTTACGTTCTCTATCCATACTTACCAACCCTTTATTGTTCACATGAGGCATAGCGTTTCTTCTGGCTTCGGAATAAAAATCATTCAAGTTCCAAACCATAGCTCCCACGATATAATCCCTCTTTAGAATTTCAGGCAAGTAATGTTCGTGGTAGATGGAACCAAATTCACAACTAAAATCAAACCGCATCGGCGAAAAAGAGTGAATACGAGTATCCACATCCGCCCCATATTCGGTAATGAGCAACGGTTTGTGAGGAAACTCCCTGTGAAGTTCTTCCAGTTTCTCTTCAAATCCACTCAAGCTACCACCATACCATCCATTATAAAGATTAAAACCCAATAGCATCGGTAATTCTGCAATTCCTGCTTCCTGATAGATTTGAGAAGTAGAATGACAAGGCAACATGGTATAGCGTTCCGAATCCAGACTTCTGATCTGCGCCTCAATCGCCGAAGCTATTTGATGAAGGAATGTCATGTAGTCCGCCCGTTCCGTCCTATTTTCCGGATTAAAAGGAGGACGCAAAAGCACTTCATTCATATAAGCCCAAATAATAACAGATGGATAATTATAGTTCTGACAAACCATCTCTGTCACCTGTTCCACGCAATTATCCATAAATGCCTTACTTTGAGTGATGGCATTCACTACTGGAATTTCAACCGAAGTCAATAGTCCTAACTTATCACACATCTGCATCACAACCGGATCTTGCGGATAATGAGCCACTCGCAGGAAATTACTTCCCATATCCTTACTCAACTGTACATCCCGGATATGCATTTCATCCCGCAAAGCATTTCCCATTCCTTTGTAATCCTGATGCCGACTGGTACCAATCAATTTCCGATATTTCCCATTCAAGAAAAAACCTTTCTCCGCATCAAAACGATATTCACGAATTCCCAGCGGATTGACAACACAATCGAGCACCTCCTCTTTTTTATTCTTCAGACGGCTATATACCTTATACATATAAGGAGAGTCTACATCCCAACGTTTAGGCTGCGTAATAGCCATGAGCGATTCAAAAGCTACATTCTTTTCTTCTGCCTTCACATTTACTTTCTTTTGTGAAAGTGCTACTCTATTACCATCTGCATCCAAAATCTCCGTTTCAAGAATCAATGATTGATTACTCTTCAAAGCATTAGACAAGAATGTCTTTACTGAAATATCTGCTTGCAAATCCGTAATCTTCGATGCTTTGAGATACACCCCACTAGAAGCGTAATGAGTAGTAGACAGTTGCACAGGAGAAGTATACACCAGATAAACATCCCGATAGATTCCCCCGAAGAAAGTAAAGTCCGCTGAAAGAGGAGCAATATCCGGATTATGCGAGTTGTCAACGCTCACAGCTATCAGATTGCGTCCGGCATGAACATAATCAGTCACGTCAAACGTAAAAGCGGAATAACCACCTTTATGATTTCCAACAAACGTTCCATTCACAAACACATTCGTTTCCTGATTGGCTCCCTCAAAACTAAGATAGACTCTTTGTTCGGGGATCAGTTCCTCCACAGCCACCACTTTCCTGTACCAGCCTTTTCCCCGGAAATAACCGGGAATTTCATCATCTGCATCTTTTGCATTCCACGTATGAGGAATGGAAACGTCAGTCCAACCGGAAATATCAAAGTCAGCAGTAGAGGCATCTCCCTCAAAGAGGGAGAACTTCCAACCGTCATTAATCGTTTGCGTCACACGCTGACTATAAACCGTGCCGGTCATAACCAGTAACAAACAGGCTAAAATTATTTTTGGATATACCTTATACATACTTAATACCATTATTTCGAGATTGAACGGACTGCACGAACAAATCTTTTACCGTCTTTTTTAGCATTCGATTTATCCCAGGCAAGCGGTTTTCCAAAACGTACATAAAATGCGCTTGTACCGCTCGATGTTTCACGACTAGCCCAATAGGAATCTCCGGTAGCAGATGCTGCTGCCGTATTCATGATAGTTCCTCCCGCACCAGTAATCACTTGATCCCAAGCTGTACGGTTTGCTTTCTCAAAATCGGTAATCGCATCCGGGTTATTCTCCGTTGCATCTGCCACTGCAGTCCCATTATAAGTTTCAAACATCTGTTCCAAATCCGTTCTCGTAGGCCAATACCATCCGGAACCTTTATCCATACAATATTTAAGAGCGGGCATTTCTGCTGCATTCGGCAATGCTGCCAACGCAGTAGTATTTGCCAGGCCATTGTCATTGGATAAAGTTAAACCGGTAGAAGCCGGAGAGCTTGCCGTAGACCATGCCAGATTCTCTCTGTCCAACGACATAATCTTAGCCTTACCACGATTAGTGCCATCTACCCAGAACACAATGCCTCCTTTTAACGAACCATTATCCGCAATCACCTGTCCCACCGCAAACTCGGAACTTAAAAGCCCTCTTTGTGTAATAGTAACTTCTTGTTTAGGTGCATTCGCTCCGCTTCCGGCTATTACCGTAGCAGTCGTTACCCGGTTAGAACTATTCAAATTAGGCGATAATGTCCAGAAATAAAGAGTTTTACTTGTTATATCAACATACGCTTTCACCCAAGACTCATCAGTTATATTTACTGTAAATTCTGTTTCATCAGAAATCATCGTTATTCCTTCTGATTTCGTCACAGCATCAGGAGTAATAGTCACGGCATTTGTGCTTAATTCGAGAGAAGCGCCTCCTTCAGCCGCAACATTCTGATTCACCGTTACCTCCACCGACTTAGCGGCTGTGCCAGTACCGGCTGTAACCGTAGCAACAGTCGTACGAACATCGCCAGTGGTATTTTTAGATTTTGCCTTGAACGTAACTGTTGTGCCCGAAATAGTATACGAAAGCCAGGAATCATTTGCCAAAGCCACACTAAATACCGTTTTATTGGATGTCAATGTCACATTTGCTTCCGCTTCATTAGCTCCTTCCAATGTCACAGGATTTGGATTAACCGTCAATGTTGCCGGTTCTTCAGGATAAGTATAATCACCGATTGTACGCATACATCTTACAAAACGGTTGGTAGCTGTTTTATTTCCTGCATCAGCTCCCGATTTACCGAAACGTACCCAATAAGCTTGATTACCTGCTGCGTTTTCCGTACTCGACCAATAGCTTTCGCCATTGCCCGAACCGGCAGCTTCGTTCATCACATCACCTTGTAAATCAGTCAACATCTTATCAAATGCAGCACGTGCCGCCTTCTCTACTTCCGTCAGTTTATCAGGTACGGCTGAAACAAAATCCGGATCAGCATGTCCAACACCATTATAGGCATCAAACAATTCCCATAATTCATCGCGGGCAGGCAGATACCACCCGTCACCCAATGACTGGCAATATGCTACCGCATCATTTGCCGACGGAGAAGTGAACAAGGCAGAATTAGCATATCCGTTGACAGTGGAAGGGCTTTTGACCAAGGGCGAAAAGGTTTTCGACTAAAGGCATTCCCTCCCTGACGTTTCACTGAAACCGCTTTTCCTACCATATTATCCGAAGGATCCACCCAGAAAATCATACCGATACCCTCATCCACACTTTGTCCTATCTTCAAAGAAAGATCCGGTTCTTTAGAATCCTGGGTAACCGTCACTTCTACTGTATATGAGCCGCAAGTCAGTTTCACGACAGCCGTTCTTGCATCTTCACCATCATTTTGTGTCAAGGCCGTGTAGACAACACTTTTTGAACTTACATCTACAGAAAGCCATTCTGCTTCGTACTGTGCAACAACCTGACCGACATTGGTATATAACAGCGACGTAACAGAAGAACCCGCCGCTTTCGCCAAATTTACTTTTGTATCTTTACAATTAAATTCAGGCATCACGCGTACCGATGCATCATCGACACAGGAAAGTAACCCCAGATTTAAAATCAATAAGAAGTATATTATTTTTTTCATATTCATTCATGTTTTACAGATAATCAATCGCTTAATACCAGTTCTCATTCTGTGGGAAATTCTCTTTCCCCATCAAGTCAATCTGTTCCTGTGGAATAGGCCAACATTCGTGCTTTCCAACCACAAAACTGGTACGGCATTCCGCATAATCTTTATCCAGATAAGGGTTTTCAGCCTTCGTCTCGCCATAATGCGCTTTCACTCTTTCGCCCAAGAGTCCCAAACGTTTCAACAAAGGCCAGCGAACGCCTTCAAAATTCAACTCACGGGCATATTCATCCAAAAGTATATCCTGTGTCAGAGGACCTGCAAATTTATCATTTCCCGCACGTTCCCATGTTTTATTGTAACAGCGCAAAGCATCTGTACTCATACCTCCGTCACGACGCATATATGCCTCTGCCGCCATTAAGTAAGTTTCTGCCAGTCGATAGACAATCAGATCCTTGAAACCCGTTGTCCGGTCCGGATTATCAGCCATCGTCCATTGGTCAAAGTATTTTTTCGACATAAAATGCAGTGTTTCACAATAGCTGGAACTCTGTGTAAGAGGAATCAATTCTCCATATTTAGGAGAAGTAGGGTCATTGTATTTGAAACGGTGAACAAACAACTCATTATATCGCGTATCTTTTGCCTGATCGTACAGACTCAACAGATAGGTATTCGGATAAATACGTCCCCAACCATATCCACCCTGATCGGCCGTATTGATACAACCTGAAATTTTATTGATTCGGGTAGTGGTTTGAATAGAGACACGATGTCCGGCAACCGGAGTTCCGGAACCACCTCCACCCAAGTTTTGTGAATATTGGAAACTCCATAACACTTCCGGAGATTTCAAATCTGCCCCATTAAATACATTCTCGGCTTTCTTTTCCATCGAGTAGATGCCTTCCTGCTTAAAGATATCCTCACATTCCTCAATGGCTGTATCCCAATCTGACTCCCACATGGCAACCTGTGCACGAACATGCTTGGCAGTAGCTTTTGTTACCCGTCCATACAATACATTTCCATTATTTTGAGGAAGCGACCAGTCCAGCCCTTTCATGGCATCGTCCAAGTCAGTTGTAATCAGCGTCATCAGTTCTTCGTGAGAAGCAGGTTTGTATTCCCGTTTCAGATTGTCGACGGTGGTCGGGGTGATATTCAGATAAAGACGGTCAAAGCGTTTCCAGAGTTCAAAATAGCTCCGTCCTCTGAAGAATTTCGCTTCACTCCATGCATGGAGCACATCGCTGTCATCCAGTCCCAGGGCTTCTGCGGCTACAATAATTTCATTTGCTTTTCCAATAATACCATAGTGATGTTTCCAGAACTTATTGACATCCCCAGTACTTGGAGTAAAACTCGTGTTCAAACGTCCGATTGAAGTAGAAACACCTGCTCTAAGTATCGCAATATCCGTATTAAAGTCACACATAGTAACGATGTACAGATTGGATTCATTATTATCCGCTCCACCCGGCAATTCACGAGCTAGGGAGTACAGACCTGTAACAGCTGTATTCAACCCTTCGGGAGTAGTGAACAGATAATTGTTCGTCACGTCTGTCTTTGATTCCAGATTTAATAAATCCGAGCAGGAAGCGGTCAACATTCCGCAGATGACAAAGGCTGTATATATTAACTTTTTCATAAGGATTCTTTATTTTAGAATGAAACATTGACACCAAACACATATTGTCTGGACTCCGGATAAGACCCGGGAGTCAGTTCGGGACTATAAGACTTAAATTCCGTAAATGTCAGCAAGTTAGTAGCAGTTGCATACAGACGTAATTTATGAATCGGAGTATTCTTCAATAGTCTGGCCGGGAAAGTATATCCCAATTGTAAGGTGCGTAAACGGATATAAGATGCATCCTGAATAGCGATGGCACTCAAATAAGCAGGGTCTGCGCTATAAGAAGGACGCGGGAATTCGTTCGATGGATTGAACGGAGTCCAATAATCCACCTTCACTCCATTCAGTTTTCCACGCAAAGAACCTCCGGAATTATAGTCATACAAATAACTATTCTTTATCTTTCTGCCGGAAACTCCATACCAATCCATGAACAAGTCAAATCCTTTCCAGTTCCATGTGGAAGAAAGAGCAACCGGGTTCAACGGTGTGACCACTTGCAGGAAGTTGTCGGAAGCATTATTCTT
>ERZ791611.1459-NODE-1459-length-15081-cov-2.462265_pt1 | contig 15081 bp, 21 predicted proteins | sample MGYA00510275_ERZ791611 | MGnify/ENA primary metagenome ERZ791611 (study PRJEB30046, sample SAMN00791912) | human gut metagenome | study: EMG produced TPA metagenomics assembly of the A metagenome-wide association study of gut microbiota in type 2...
TGGCTTATTTTCCGCTTGCCCATATCACTTTCCCTCCAAAACTTCTTCTGCACCTGCCAGCAGCCGTCTTAATCTCCTAATCTCCATATCCAGGATCTCTCTTCCTTCTTCCGTCAGTTCATACATCCTGCGCCGGTCAGAATCCTCTGTGCTGCCCTTGCTTTCTACGATCCAGCCCTTCTTTGTCATATTTCCGGTTGCCCCATACATCGTGCCTGATCCGATCTTTACTTCCCCTGCAGACAATTCTTTTGTCCGCTGCATGATTCCATATCCATGATTCGGTCCATTTGCCAGGCAAAGCAGAATGTAGAAATAACTTTCCGTTAAAGGCTCTACTTTCTTACCCATCTGTCCAGACTCCTTTTCTTAAAGTTCTTTAACTTCATATATTTTTCTTGGGGCAGTATCCCGATGAATTCCAGGCAGATAGAAAGCCCCAGCAGCGCTCCTGAGGCGAATTCCGGGATCGGCCCTACGGATTTTGCGCAAAGTGTCAGGGAAAACAACAGGATACCTATATATAATTCTTTTCTCATATCTAATTCCTCCTCATATATCGCCAGACGCTATGTCGCCTCACGACTTATTTTTCTATATCGTACCACGACATATGTCGTCTGTCAACATAGTTTTATTAAAAAAAGAAAACAGCTGCACAATGCAACTGTTTTAAACTGCTTTTTTACTGAATAATCTCTTTTACATCCTTGATCAAGGATATCCGGAACAACCTCTGCAGCACCTTCTTCCCCTTCTTAGAAGTGATCAGCACCCAGTCATCATCAGAATCTGCCACAATGCCTCTTACACTGTATGCAATATCCAGATATAGCAAGGCTCCATCTACGACAAACTCGCACTGCCTGCCATGAAGCCCCCTTAAAAGTTCCGCAAAAGTTTCCCGGGACTTGCCCCCGTCCTCCTTAGCCTTATCTTTTTTTAGCGTGTGTATTTCATAGAAGCACAATATGCTAAACACGAGCGCCACGCAAGCGATAAATCCTACCATCTACTCGTCCTCCATGATCTGAAATCCCTTGACTGCCGATATTTCAATCAGTTTGACCACCGTTTCCCTCTGCCTTAAGGTATTTTCTTTTCTCCGCTCATACTCAACGCGGATCCATTCCTCGTTCACATCGAGGACTCTTGGCTTGGTATATCCTTCCAGATCCAGCACCAGAGACATATCATCGCAGTCTATAACGCATCGCTTGCCTATCAGCATCTGGAGCAGATGATGGTCTTTTCTCCTATTAGTACTCTCATCTTTCTCTTCTTTCAATACGATCTCCACGTCATTTCCCACCAGATCATCCATACTGACATGGTAGAGTCTTGCCAGTTCTGCCGCCTTATCAAGAGCCGGCGTTGCCTGGCCGCATTCCCAGTTGGATATGGTCTGTCTGGTCACGGACAGCAAGTCCGCTACTTCCTGCTGACTGTAGCCTTGTTTCTTTCTTAGTTTTATTAATTTTTCTTCAAGCATATGTATACCTCATTACTTTCAAATGCATGCTCATATTGTAATATATGCCTGTATTTTTGGCTAGCAATTATCTTTGGAATCTTTGCAAAAGATCTTTTGCAAAATAAGTTTTTCTAAGGAAATCTTGAATCTTTCATCATCTTCTTTGGTTCTTTTCGCCGGCCCCTTCAGATGATGCCTGCTCTTTTCCCTACGTGCTTTCTTAGCCATATGACGCTCCATCAGAAGCAGATCGATATTCTCGTCTGTGTACCATTTTCCACTCTGATGGATTCCATATGCGCCCTTTCCCAGCGCCATGGCCGCCACTCCATAATCCTGGGTCACCACGATGTCGCCCTCCTTTAACTGGCTGATCAGGGCGAAGTCCACTGCATCCGCCCCTGCTCCTACGACTTCTACCTGGCTGTAGGAGGACTTCAGCACATGATTCGTATCACAGAATAATTTACAGGGAAGATCGTATTTTTCTGCCATTTCCTCAACTCCCGCCACCACCGGGCAGGCATCCGCATCTACCAGTATCCTCGCCATAACTGATCCCTCCTATATAAATGGCAGCGACTGCTGCTCATATTCCTGCTCCTTCTTAAGCGCTGCCGGGATCCTGCCAAGCAGGAATTCCAGGCAGTCATCGTCATGCAGCCAGTTTTCTAGTTCCTCCTGCTCCAGTATCAACGGCATCCTGTCGTGAACGCCGGACACGGAATCATTGGCTTTCGTAGTCACGATAATAAAATGCTCCTTGTCCTCAAAAAGCTGATAGAAGCCTGCCATATACAGTACCGGCGAATCCTCTCTGCAAAAGGTCACCTTATTCTTGGACTGATCCCATTCATAAAAATGGCTGGCCGGAACCACGCAGCGCCGATTACGGATGCTGTCCCGAAACAGGGGACGTTCCATTGCCGTCTCCGCCCTGGCATTAATCAAAAGTCCCTTGCCACGGCTCTGCGGAAATCCCCAGCACATCATTCTCGTCTGCGCTCCATCTTCGCCTCTTACTAATACGGCGGCCTCCTGGGAAGGATATACATCCCCAGTCTTGATCTGGCTGATTCCCCTTCGGGATGTAATGTCTTCTAGTTTTTCAGAAACATAGTCTCCTATATAATATCTGCCGCACATGCCTTTGTCCCTCCATTCTCAGGTTCTTGCTAAAAAGAGTAACATCATGAATACGATGCTACTCCTGTCTTATGATTATATCCATTATATTGAACTTTCAACCCCGGCTTTCGCACAGATATCCTCCAGGCAGCATCTATCACAGAATGGCTTTGTCCTGGCCGTGCAGATATCTCTTCCGTGATATACCAGCCGGTGGCAGAAATCGCTCCCTTCCTCCGGTGGAATGATCTTCCACAGTGCCATTTCCACTTTCTTTGGATCCTTGATTCCATCCACAAGGCCGATACGGTTGGTCAGGCGGATGCAGTGGGTATCCGTCACGATGGCAGGCTCGCCAAAGACATCCCCCATGATCAAGTTAGCGCTTTTTCTTCCGACTCCCGGAAGTTTTAGCAGCGCGTTAAAATCTCTCGGAATCTTGCCGTCATACTCTTCTTTTAATATCTTCATACAGGCGCTGATATCCCTGGCCTTGCTCTTTCCAAGCCCGCAGGGCCTTACTATCCTTTCAATATCTTCTACGTCTGCCGCGGCCAGCGCCTCCACATCCGGGTATCTGGCATACAGATCTTCCACCACGACATTTACCCTGGCATCCGTACACTGGGCCGCCAGACGGACGCTGACCAGAAGTTTCCATGCCTGGTCATAGTCCAGGGTACATCCGGCATCCGGATATTCCTTTTTCAGACGCTCTATCACTTCTATTGCTAATTGTTCTTTCGTCATACCTTACTCCTTATCTTTCTGGTAAATATGAATCATAACACCGTCTTTTTCGATAATAGCATGCCAGATCCGCCTTGTCCAGACATAGCTCTCCATCTGCTTCTGCTATTACGCTGTCCCGGCATCTATGATATAATAAATCTTAAGTTCAAGCATAGCAGAAAGAGAGATTTATGATATGGAAAGACCAGATTATTATTATATCATGGCATTCGATACCACGACCGATGCCATACAGGCGGAAAAGCATGCAAAGGAACGGATAAAAGCGGCCATCATGCCTATTCCGGGCGCCATCAGCAGCGGCTGCGGGCTGGCGCTAAGATTTATGGACGAAAATGAAGAAAGCATCCTTGCCTTCTGCAAGGATGCCCCCGTCAATGGCCATCTATATAAACTGTTTACCCAAAAGGTAGATGGACATCACCCTGTCTTCCTTATAATGTGATCACCTGATCAACGCCGGCTGGCGCAAGCGCTGCGTATACATTAGGGAAACAGCCGATTCCTGCCGGCGCGACAAGCTTATCCGCAATATCCCTCTGATAGCAGCAGCGGTCGCAGGCCATAAGCAGCATGCCTGTCTTCTCGCTTATCGCCTGCAGCCTGGCGGCAATATCACAGCCCTCTACCAGCATATAGGCATTGTCAAAGAAAAACATCATGCCTGCCACCTCTGCGCCATGGCGGTCTTCCTCTAACTGCGGGATAATCATCGTCTCAAGAATTTCCCTTGCATGTTCTGATTCCAATAAGTAAGCTACTTTCATTCTTTTTGTACCTCCTGTTTTTTCTATGTATACTTCAAATGTCGCTTTCGCCTCTTCCACTGCTCTATCCATGTCTGCCTTAATCACGGAAGCAGCATCCAGCTCCATATCCGTAACGTATTGGTCGAATTCTGCACTGCTGCAGAAAAAATTCATGACATTTCAGCAGGATCCTGCCCAGTTGGAAAGTTCCCCCAGCGGGAACGTCAACGCATGCAGATTCTTTGGCGAATACTCCGCGACTTTTCCGTCCACGATCCTTATATGTACCGGCTCATTGCAGGAAGCGCACGCAGAATGTATCTCCGTGTCCTGATGGAACGTAAATGCAGCGCCTATGGCATCTATCGCGCACATAGCCGTAAACTCCCTTCCATCCTGAAGGGTCACATGGTGGCTGGTCTGCAGTGCGGATACCGGATAAATAAAGTTTACATTCCTCTCTTCATCGATTACCATTCCATCCTTTTTTAGCAGGCATTCTATAATCTCCTCATATTCTTTTTGATCCATCCCAAGCGCTTTTAACGTCTGCGTCATATCCTGATCCAGATGGTATGGCCTTTGATGATCCACAATAAACTGAATGATATATAATCTCAGTTCATTCTGCCTTTCGGTAAATTTTTTATGTATATTCTGATCCATTTTCCTAAGTCTCCATTATCCTTTCTCTCAATTATGCGGATGTGCCCATCGCCTCCCTAAGCGGTTCCTTTCCACTCTCCACGCCTTGGATAAATTCCATAATATCCTTGTCCTCCTGGGTAAATACGCCTCCATCCAATGCAGACTTCAGTATCTCGGTCAGATGGTCTACATATGCATGGTATTCTGGCGTCGTGCGGTCTCTTGGCCTTGGAAGGTCAATCTTTACGTCTTCCAGTATCTTTCCGTGATTCCTGGACATGACGATCACCCGGTCGCTTAGATATATGGATTCATCTACATCATGGGTAACCATAAGAGATGTCGTCTTCTTTTGTCCCAGGATGTTTTCTAACTGTACCTGAAGAAGCTGGCGCATCTGGAAATCCACAGCCCCTAAAGGCTCGTCCATCAGAAGCACCTTGGGGTCGCAGGCCAGCGCCCGCAGCAGAGCCACTCTTTGCTTCATGCCTCCTGATATCTCGTGGATATAATAATGCTCATACTCCGTCAGCTGCGCCATTTCCAGCAGTTCTTTGAGCCGCTCTTTTCTCTGGTTCTTCGGTATCTTCATCTTCCGCATAGGATATTCAATATTCTCTCCCACCTTAAGCCATGGAAACAAGGCATAATTCTGGAACATAAACGCCCTGTCCGGCCCCGGTTTTTCCACTTTGGCGCCATTGACCTTTATGACTCCGTCCGTCGCCTTCTGGAACCCCGCAATGATGGTAAGCGTAGTCGTCTTCCCGCATCCCGAAGGTCCGAGCAAGGATACGAACTGCCCTTCTTCCACTTCAAAGTTCACATCTTTTAATACTTCATTTTCTGGCTCGCCTTTTCTTCTTCCTTTAAAACTTTTTGAAATTCCCTGCACTGAAATTGACATTCTAATCTACTCCTGTCTCTTCTAATGTTAAAAACTTTATATTCTTATTTTCCAGCCATTCTTCTTTTACGCCCATCACCCGGGCCAGATAGCCGCTATTGCTCAAACGCGATACCGCCCGGTTATAACTGTGGATAAAATCCTGGAATGCCTCTGTCTTTTCGAATTCCTTATCTACCACCAGTACATAGGATATATAATCCGTATCTGACAGCGGCATATTCTGATAATCCGGCACTTTAGCCGCCTTCGTAATGTCCAGGATCGCTGCGTCTACCTGCTCATCCTCCAATGCGTACAGGATTCCTTTCTGGGTAATCTCATTGAATCCCTGGATCTGTGGATACGTTTCCTGAGCCAGCACCTTGGATTTTTCTCTGCCCTGCGTCACCGCAAGGTTCTCTACATTCTCCCAGTGTTCCTTATATACGATAGTCTCGCCGTTCATAATCACTGGACCATATATCTCTACATCCTGATTCTGCATCACCGTATGCCTGGCAATATGGGTACAGTAAAATCCCACATTAATCTCCTTGGCATTCATTGCCCACTGCGCCGTATTGCTACAGCAATCCTGAAAAGAAGAACTCTGAAGCGTTCTGGAAACTTTATAGTCCTTTAATGCCTCAACCGTTTCATCCATTAAAACTCCTGATATATCATCGCCGGCGCCTATCTTTATCTCAGCCTCCTTGTTCCACCGCTTTTCTTTTGGAAGGAACAATACTGCTCCAAGCCCGGCTGCCAAAAAGACGATCAGCATTATAACGATTGCTCTCTGAATCTTCATGACTTATGCCACACACTGCTTTCCGGCCTTGCCTTTGATAATTTTGAAAAGAGAATACAGCGCATAGCATACGAGTATTCCGCTGCATAAATTCTGTATCCAGCCTGGCATGACTACGATCATTTTATTCGCATAGGATATAGTATGCTGTGTCTGATCATAATTCAGCACTGGTGTAAATCCCGGCATCAGAAGCCTGTTTGTAATATAGCCGACAATGTTGGAAATAACCACCACCATTCCAAAATACATAAACATAGCTCTCTTCCCGATCGTCTTGCTTATGGTAAGAAGTTCCGGAATGTTCGTCCCGGCTCCAGCCATCAGAAATGTGATGGCCACTCCTGGCGCCGCGCCGCTTGCCACCAATGCGGCAATAAACGGAATATGCCCGACCGCGCACACATACATCAGCGCCGCGACCACCGTAATCCCAAATAAAGATACGAACCCTGGATTCCCCAGATAATCTTGAATAAAAGACTGCGGCACGATATTAAACAGCACGCCTGCGATCAGCATACCCGTTACGGTATACTTGCTGATCGTCACGCTGAGTTCCGTCAAAGACCAGCGAAGCCCTGATTTTATCTTCTCCCAGAACCCCGGCTCCTCGAATTCCAGCTGTATCATGGGCTCGCTTCCATCCTCCTCATCGGTATCGATCTGAATCGCCGCCTCATCTTTCTGCCTTTTCATTTCTATATGTAGTTCATCTTTGGCAAATCTATTTGCTACAATTCCGATAATCATCGGCGCTACAAATCCGGTAATCAGATATATGATAGCCACTTCCTTGCCCAAAAGGCCAAACGCAAGCAGAAGGGCAATCGGATTGATCATCGGCGTGCTCGTCATAAATGCAAGCGTAGGTCCCAGATACGCGCCGCTATAATACATGCTGATTCCAAGCGGAATCGTACCACAGCTGCAGATCGGTATAAACATTCCTGATATCGTGGTCCAAAAGACGCCGCTCACCCTCGATGATCCAATTGCCGTTTTCTGTACCTTCTCAGGCTTCAAAAATTCATGCAGCACTCCTGCAACGATAAAACTAAATATCATCCACCCCGATGAACTATTCAGCATATTCCATGAAGAATTCAGAATCCTGAGTATAAAATTTCCAAAATCCACTAGCATGACTCCAGCGCCTCCTTAAAAGCTTTGCGCACTGCCGGCTTTGTAAGCTTCGTGACGGCTTTCTTTTCATTGATCACCAGCATGCTCTTCGTAACCGCCCCATATTTTGGAATATAGTCAAAGTCTTTTCCTGCACGGTATATCTTTACATGCACCTTGCCCTCATATTCCTTCTCCAGAACTTGAACCAAGTCCCCAAACACCTCGCATCATGCACATGCGCTGATATATTCAATACATGGTTTCTCCATTTTCCCACCCTTTTCTAAATTAAATATTTGTACAAGCAACCTCATTATATCTGTTGATCTGCTTTTTTTGTTTCTTTATTAAAAATCCTAATATTAACAAATATTAATATTTTATTCCTTAATAATCCTACTTTCCGCTTATTGATTTTGTTATGATTTTCTTACTGATTTTGGAAGAAAGGAGGAAATATATTGGAAGAAAATCATGACCAGCAGGTAGATCGGATGCGAGCCGCCACGAATGCCGGCGACCGGGGCAGATGGCGCAAATTCGGGGGCAAGAACCGAAATGTCGCGGCGCTTATCGGTCTGGCAGTCATCTGTATCATCTGGTTTGCCGCTGCACACATTGTAGATAAGCCTTTCTTGTTTCCGTATCTGGAAGATGTGTTCAAGGAGGTGGGATTCTCTCTTACGGATCTGTACGTGCTACGCAATCTTGGAATAACCATGAGAAGAGTACTAACGGGATCGCTCTATGCGTTCATCATTGGATTCCCTCTGGGGATGCTGATGGGATACTCCCCCCAGATTCTAAAGGCCTTGTCTCCTTTTATGAATTCGTTAAGGCAGGTTCCGATTATGGCATGGGTTCCTCTTGCAATCGTATGGTTCGGCATCGGAGATGGGCCAACCATTTTCCTGATTGCATTCAGCGGCATCTTCACTATCATTCTGAACACCATATCCGGAGTGCAGGACATCAGCAAAGATTATTATCATGCTGCAAGGTCTATGGGAGCGAATACTTTCGGCGTCATCAAAGATGTCGTCCTTCCCGGCTCCCTTCCCGGAGTACTGACCGGACTCAGGCTTGCCGTAGGACTGGGCTGGATGTCCGTCATATGAGCGGAGTTCATCGCGACCAGTGCCGGATTCGGCTACTGCATGGTGGAAGCCCAGGCAAAGATGCAGACAGAAAAAGTAATTGCCTATATGGTAATTGCCGGACTGATCGGCTTCTTAATTGACACATTGATGGTCCTGGCAGAAAAGGTCCTGCTGAAATGGAGGGCTCAATAGATAGCATAAAGAGGCATGGCCACCAGATTGCCTGCTATCGCAGAAAATACAGGAAACAAAAAAGACAGATCTGCACTCTAAGAGATCTGTCTTTTTACGTCCAAACAATCTATATATTCTGGCAGAACTGTCTCAAGATCTTGATAACGCTCGTCACTGGAAGCGTCATCATCCTATCCTTGTGGTACAGCAGATATAACTGCCTGTTTGTATCTATCTCCGGAAACTCGAATTTCAATATCTTCCCTTGCGCGACCGAATCTTTAACTGCAAGGCTGCTGATGAATGCAACTCCAATTCCCTGCTCCACTCCTCTTTTTACCATCTCGCTGGTTTCAGCCTGCAACGCCACTTTTAAAGGCCTGGTATCCAGATTCAGCGCCCGCTCGATACTCTCTGAGGCAAGCCTGGTTCCGCTTCCTGACTCCCTCAGCACATACGTCTCCTGCCTCAGCCTGTCGATAGGAAACTTCCCCTTCATATTCTGGTATTCCTCCGTATTTGGCGTCGCAAGTACAATCCTGTCTTTTGCCAATGGCTGGCACATGCATTTGTCATTATTGCTTCTGATGCTCCCAATTCCTATATCTGTCTCAAAATGTAAGATTGACTGCAGTACCTCGGCGCTGTCCCCTTCGGATATCCTGTAATTGATATCCGGGTATGCCTTCCTTGAATACGCAAAAAACTGCGGAAGGATATAATTGCCGGGAACCGAAGACGTAGCGATTGACACGGTTCCTTTTATTTCCATTTCATTCTTGTGTATCTGTGCAAGCGCCTCGCTCTCCGTTTCAAGAAGCCGCATTGCGAAGGGATAGAAGATAACGCCTGCATCGGACAGAATCACATCCTTGGTTGAACGCACCAGCAGCTGGACTCCCAGTTCCGATTCCAATCCGCGATTACGACCCCAGCCTACCAGAGCTACCCCACGACCCGGATCAAATTGAACAGGTGTTGCTGAACATCGTCCGTAATGCGCTGCAGGCTCTGGGGCCGGAAGGGGGCGAAATTATTCTTCGCACCCGCACCGCTTTCCAGCTGACGCTGCACGGGGTGCGTTATCGCCTCGCCGCCCGCATCGACGTTGAAGATAATGGCCCGGGTATTCCGCCCCATCTCCAGGATACGCTGTTCTATCCGATGGTCAGCGGCCGCGAAGGCGGTACCGGCCTGGGCTTATCTATCGCCCGTAGCCTTATCGATCAGCACTCCGGCAAAATTGAATTCACCAGCTGGCCGGGTCATACCGAATTTTCGGTATACCTGCCTATTCGGAAGTAGAGGTGTTTATGCAACGAGGGATAGCCTGGATCGTTGATGACGATAGCTCCATCCGCTGGGTGCTTGAACGCGCGCTCACCGGAGCCGGCTTGAGCTGCACAACGTTCGAAAGCGGCAATGAGGTGCTAGATGCCCTCACCACCAAAACCCCGGATGTACTGCTGTCAGATATCCGTATGCCGGGAATGGATGGTCTGGCGCTGCTCAAACAGATTAAGCAGCGCCATCCAATGCTTCCGGTCATCATAATGACCGCGCATTCCGATCTGGACGCCGCGGTCAGCGCTTATCAGCAGGGCGCGTTTGATTATTTGCCCAAACCTTTTGATATCGATGAAGCCGTCGCCCTCGTCGACCGGGCGATAAGCCACTATCAAGAGCAGCAGCAGCCGCGAAATGCGCCGATAAGTAGCCCAACCGCCGACATCATCGGCGAAGCGCCAGCCATGCAGGATGTCTTTCGCATTATTGGCCGCCTGTCGCGCTCATCCATCAGCGTGCTGATCAATGGTGAATCCGGTACCGGTAAAGAGCTTGTCGCACATGCCCTGCATCGCCATAGTCCACGCTCAAAAGCGCCGTTTATCGCGCTGAATATGGCGGCGATCCCCAAGGACCTGATTGAGTCCGAGCTGTTCGGCCATGAAAAAGGAGCCTTTACCGGCGCCAATACCGTCCGTCAGGGTCGCTTTGAACAGGCTGACGGCGGCACGCTGTTCCTCGATGAAATTGGCGATATGCCGCTGGATGTCCAGACTCGTCTGCTGCGCGTTCTGGCGGATGGCCAGTTTTATCGCGTGGGCGGCTACGCGCCGGTGAAGGTCGATGTGCGGATCATCGCCGCCACCCACCAGAACCTGGAACAGCGCGTGCAGGAGGGGAAATTTCGTGAAGATTTGTTCCACCGCCTGAACGTCATCCGGGTGCATTTACCGCCGCTGCGTGAGCGCCGGGAAGATATTCCACGCCTGGCCCGCCATTTTCTGCAGATAGCCGCCCGCGAGCTCGGCGTTGAAGCCAAACAGCTGCATCCGGAAACGGAGACAGCGCTGACCCGCCTGGCGTGGCCGGGCAACGTTCGCCAGCTGGAAAACACCTGTCGCTGGCTCACCGTCATGGCCGCCGGCCAGGAGGTGCTGACGCAGGATCTGCCGAGCGAACTGTTTGAGACCACGATTCCTGATAGCCCAACGCAGATGCAGCCTGACAGCTGGGCGACGCTGCTGGGTCAGTGGGCCGATCGGGCGTTGCGATCCGGTCATCAAAACCTGCTCTCAGAAGCGCAACCCGAAATGGAACGCACGCTGCTGACGACCGCCCTGCGTCATACTCAGGGACATAAACAGGAGGCTGCGCGCCTGCTGGGATGGGGTCGTAATACCCTGACGCGTAAGCTAAAAGAGTTGGGTATGGAGTAGGGTTCAACAGCATGATGAAAAATAGCCGATCGGCGCAAAGTGCTGCTATTTTGTACTTTACTGTTCCGATGAGTTGAGTATGATCGTGCCCGGCATTAGGGGAGAGCATCATGTTTGAATCACTGGTGAGTATGATATCGAGCGGCGCCGCTGCGAGTCACACGCCACAAACGGCAGTCGCTGCCGTGCTGTGCGCTGCGCTGGTCGGGCTGTTCAGCTAATTGTTCCCCCTCTCCTGCGGGAGAGGGGGAAAATATTAAATAACCCGTGAGAACTGCTGCATCCGGGCCTTTTGCCGTAGGTAGGCATCAAAGCACATACAGATGTTGCGGATCAGCAGGCGGCCTTTCGCCGTCACCTGAATGACCTTATCATCCACAGCCACCAGCCCGTCATGCGCCAGCGGCGCCAGCAGCTTCAGATCCTCGGCGAAATAAGACGCAAAATCCACGTCCCACTGCGCCTCGACCGCCGCGATATCCAGCTGGAAGTTACAGATCAACGCTTTAATCACGTCGCGACGCAGACAGTCATCGCGAGTTAACGCGATCCCGCGCCACAGGGCGTTCCCTTGCTCTGCTACCTGCTGGTAGTACTGCTTGAGCTCTTTTTGGTTCTGGGCGTAGCTGTCGCCAATCATGCTGATCGCGGACACGCCCATCCCCAGCAAATCGGTATCGCCCTGAGTGGTGTAGCCCTGGAAATTACGATGCAGTACGCCGTGACGTTGCGCGACCGCTAATTCATCATCGGGACGGGCGAAATGGTCCATGCCGATAAACTGATAGCCTGCCGTCGTCAGCGAGCCGATGGTTTCCTGCAGGATCTCCAGCTTCTGCTCAGCGGAGGGCAGATCGGCATCTTTAATTTTGCGCTGTGCGGCAAAGAGCGTGGGCAGATGCGCATAGTTAAACACGCTCAGGCGGTCAGGATTGAGCTCGGCGACCTTTTGCAGGGTAAAGGCGAAGCTCTCCGGCGTTTGCTTCGGCAGGCCATAAATGAGGTCGATATTGGTCGAGGTAAAACCAATCTCCCGCGCATGGTTGAGCAAATCAAAGATGAACGCTTCGTCCTGCTCACGGTTAACCAGACGCTGAACCTCTTTATTGAAGTCCTGTACGCCCATACTCAGGCGGTTGAAACCCTCAGCGCGTAAATGATCGAGGACATCCAGCTCGATTTCACGCGGATCGACCTCGATGGAGATCTCGGCTTCGGCGCTGAAATGAAAATGGGTACGCAACAGATCCATCAGGCGACTGATTTGCGCCTTATTGAGATAAGTTGGCGTGCCGCCCCCCCAGTGCAGTTGCTTCACCTGGCGAGTGGCAAACAGCGGCGCGCGGTGGATGATCTCCTGTTCAAGGACATCGAGATATTGATCGGCCTTATGCTGCTGGCGGGTGACTATCTTATTGCAGCCGCAGAAATAACACAGCTTATGGCAAAACGGGATATGCACGTACAGCGACAGGGGACGCTGTGGGTAACGGGCCACAGCGGCATCGAATTCCGCCGCGCCAAATTGCGGTGAAAACTCCAGCGCGGTGGGATACGAGGTATAGCGCGGCCCGGAATAGTTATATTTCTGGATCAGGGCCAGATCCCAGTCGATTATCTGCTCAGACATGCTCACTCCTTCCGATGGTGCCGCCGACGGGTACGCCGTCCCGGCCCCACCGCACCGCGGGTCATGAGCCGGTTGCGCAGCCATTTCTGACGCCGCGACAACCGTCGTAGTTTAACGAATAACCACAGCAGATAACATATAACCAGAAGGGTTATAAGGAGTACCGGGAATCCGATGGGATGCAAATGTTAGTTTCCACCCTTCAGCAGACGCATCATATCTTCCTGACGCTCTTCCTCTTCTTCATCTTCATCATCGTAAGAGAGGCCGAGCTGCTGCATCAGCTCATCAATGCGATCCAGTTTGGCGTCCACCCAGCTCTGCTCTTCAGCATTAAGGGTGCCGCCCTCTTCCAGACGTTCCAGCAGCGCGTCCAGGCGCTCATCATTCTCCAGCAACTCCAGCTCAGCCTGCGGTGAAAGCATAGGTTTCTCGCTCTTTGGTTTATGCTGCTTGGGGGCTGGAGCGCTGCTTTCGCTCACGCCCAGCGGGATGGGTTTTTTGCTGCCCACGCGTGGATCTTGCGCCTGGCGCTGTTTTTTACCTGCTGAAGCCGCATCGCCGCCGTTCGCGCGACTGCCTGCCGCGTGGCCACGATGTTTCTTCTGCCGTTTGCGATCGCGAGCTTCCTGATTTAACTCTTCACGCGACTTGCGGCCGGATTTGCCACGGGTGGCGGATGTCGGTTTTTTCATGATGTGTAATCTTCAGACAGTAGTATTCAGTATAGAATTGAGGCGGAATCTAGCAGAAAGCAAGCAAAGAAAAAAGGCGACAGATTACTCTGTCGCCTTTTTCCTCACTGACCACCCTTAACGGGCTCTTCTTTCCCTGTTCGCTAACGACTCACCCTGTCTTTCCCTTAGCGTCCAACGGTCCCTGTTTCTTCCTTTTCCCTGTAAAACGTCTCCAAGACGCGCGTCATCCTGACTATCCTGTGGTCTTCGCCTCCTGGCGCTTCCTGACTCCTCGTCCTGAGTCCTAATCCTTTCAGCATCCCCGCCGTTGTGTATTACTTTACCTTGTTGACAAAAATCGACAACCAGTCTGGCAGTTAAAAATCTATTTTCAGAATTCTCTATTTATATAATTGATTAATTTTCAATATTTTAAATATGTTTTGTCTTATTTTCCTCAGGTATGTCCTATACAAAGAATAGTCAATGTCTCACAAACCATATGGTTTTTACTTACAGGAACGGCGTGCGGTAAAAACAGCCTTTTTCTGCTGTTCAGGTATAATCCCTGCCATAGCCTGTTTTAACGGAGACGACCGTCTTGACCAACTGGAATTATCAACTGACGCACTTTGTCACTAGCGCGCCAGATATCCGCCATCTTCCTGCCGATACCGGTATTGAAGTGGCGTTCGCCGGCCGCTCCAACGCGGGAAAATCCAGCGCGCTGAATACGCTGACTAATCAGAAGAACCTGGCGCGTACCTCCAAAACCCCGGGGCGTACGCAGCTGATTAACCTGTTCGAAGTCGCTGAGGGCAAGCGCCTTGTCGACCTGCCCGGCTATGGTTATGCGCAAGTACCCGAAGAGATGAAGATCAAGTGGCAGCGCGCGCTGGGGGAATACCTGGAAAAACGTCTGTGCCTGAAGGGTCTCGTGGTGCTGATGGACATACGTCATCCGCTTAAAGATCTCGATCAGCAGATGATCGAATGGGCGGTAGAGAGCGATATTCAGGTGCTGGTACTGCTCACCAAAGCCGATAAGCTCGCCAGCGGCGCGCGTAAAGCGCAAGTGAATATGGTGCGTGAAGCGGTGCTGGCGTTTAACGGTGATGTGCAGGTTGAAACGTTCTCTTCACTGAAGAAACAAGGCGTGGACAAGCTGCGGCAGAAACTGGATACCTGGTTTAGCGA
>ERZ791611.1466-NODE-1466-length-15018-cov-2.786005_pt1 | contig 15018 bp, 12 predicted proteins | sample MGYA00510275_ERZ791611 | MGnify/ENA primary metagenome ERZ791611 (study PRJEB30046, sample SAMN00791912) | human gut metagenome | study: EMG produced TPA metagenomics assembly of the A metagenome-wide association study of gut microbiota in type 2...
CCAAAGATGTCCCTGCCCACCAACTGGTGGCGGGCACCCCGGCCCGGGCTATGGGCTGGGTCTGCCGCTGCGGCCACCGGCTGGACCGGGAATTCCACTGCCCGGCCTGCGGGCGGCAGTATCGGATGCGGGGGAAGATCAAAAGCTTTCCAAAGCCATAACGGGGCAAGGTGCCCTTGGAATCAACAGGGAAACGGTCCGAAACCTTGGGATCGCCCCCAAAACGGCGGCAAGTTCTCCAAACCTGCTAGCGGCAGGGCCCTCAACCTTCAAATGGGGGGAGGGCCTCATCCGCCATGCGGACAAGCCGGCGGAGCATCCCATCGGCCAGCTGGTCCAGGTGTTCATAATCCAGGGCAGAGGCATAGTACCCCTCGATGCAGCGGTGGTTCTCCATCCCCTCAAACAGCAGCAAAGTGGCCTGCTCCAACATCTGGAGGGCGGCTTTGCGGTTGAAGGAAATCCGCTTTTTGCGCAGTTTAATGGCACTCTGATCGGTGAACCGACGGGCGTTGACCACCTTGTAAGGCTCCAGTACAGGGCGGTGGCCGAAGTGGACGCTCATGAAGCCCAGAGAGAGCTGGGGGATAAACAGGTGTTCCATCCGGTCATCGGGGTAGAGGGGGGATTGGCAGGTGATGACATCATATCCCGCATCCAACGCCAAGGTGCGCAGATGGTAGAGGAGCAGGCGGGATGAGGCCCCCCAGTCGTCCTCCAAAAAATAGATGCGCTCGGCCAGCAGCCGGGCGGTGTGGTCCAAGGTGACGCACCCTTCGCCGGTGAAGGCGGAGAGGAAGCGGAAATGCTCTGTCCCTTTGCGATCGCCGGTGCGTTTGAACTCCCGGGAGGCCACCCGCTGGGCAAACCGGGCAATTTTGGCGGCGTCGGTGCACTCCAAGGCGATGCGGTATGTATCGCCTAACAAGGCCGCGGCGGCGCTGAGGTACCGGCTGGCCTGTTCGCCGGTGTGCATCCCACTGAGATATAAGGGGATTATTTCGTCCCGCAATTGGAAAAGGGAATCGTCATCCAGGCAGTCGGAGAGCTGTACCACCCGTTCGCACACCCCGGGGAACATGGGCTCGATGACATGGGGCGAGGTGCCGTCGGCAATGGCGATCTTCAGGTCGTGAAACAGCACAGCATCCAGCGAGTGGGGATCAGAGGAGCAGAGGATGTATTCGATGTTTTCACAGCGGTCCTGCAAGAGGGCGGCGGCTTGGCGCATGAGGGTGGATTTTCCCAGGCCTGGGGCCCCTTTTAAGATAAAGCACCGACAATCCTGCCGGCACAGCTGATCGAACCGGGAGACAAAGCCCTGGGGGGCGTTGGCTCCCAGAAAAAATTGCACCTGATTTTGTTCCAGGGACACGGTCATTCCTCCTTTGATGATTCTATTGTCATGGTATTCAGTCCATTTGGGCCTTGACACAACGGAAATTTTGGAAATTCTTGCAAGAAAGAGGCATTCGTGGTACCATAGCCACAGGGAGACCTGTGACAATCGCAGAATTGCTGTCGGGCGGCGGGCCCTTCCTGCGGCGGAGGCTGGGTGGAGTTTTTACCGGCCTGTGCAGGCTTGCGGCACAACATCCATGAGAAAGAGGTGTTTCTATGAGTATGATTGCGGAGGGTTTGACCCACCTGGAAAAAGAACTGCTCCTGGCTGTGCGGGACTGCAACCGCTTCCCCATTGGCCGGTTTGAACTGCACAGCACCAAGGAGTCATCCTTGGTTTCTACCGCGCTGGACAACGTGGTCATTGAACGCTCAGATGATTCGATGGAGCAGGTGAAGACCATCGGTTCCGCCCTTGCCTCCCTGGAGGAGAAGGGGTTGGTTTTCCTGGATTACGACCTTAAAATCCGGGTGGTGTCGGATTATGACGCCATCGCCAACAGCGATTTGTTCGCCCAGTTTTGCCAAATGGCTGAGGATGCCCAGCTGCATCCGGAGTTTTTGTTTGACCGGGCGGAATTGTGCAAAGGGCTTGCCAAAATCACTGTCAAAGGGGAGCGGGTGGCAAAGTCTCTCCATCCCCGCATCAAGGTGAAGCAGCGGTAGTCCCCGGGCATTTGGGGAAACCGCGCTGATCCGGCTGAAATGCAGATAAAGCCGTCCATTTGGGAAAATAAAGCCCTAAGGGTTGGTCGGCTTTTTTATAAGATGGTGCGCTCCGGGGCGGATGGCAAGCAGAAGTTTTGCATTGCCGCCGCCCAAACTTCGTTATTCTCTTTTGCCTCCCTGCTGAATAAAAGGGAGCGGCACAGGGGGAAAACGACCCTTCCGCGCCGTGTGAGCTGTGAGGCTTCCTCGGCGTGGCAACAGAAAATGGCCGGCCTTCCCCAACATGGGAAGGCCGGCCATTTTAGCGCAGTGGTTATATTTAATAAGTATGGGTACAGACTTCATTGATTTTTTCCCGCAGCTTCTGGAAATCCTCCAAAGCGGCGGGTTTGTTTGCTGGGTTGCGCAGAAGGGCGGCAGGGTGGAAGGTGCCCATCATCCAAACCCCGTTTTTGAGAGAGAATTCCCCATGCTGGCGGGTGACCTTAAAATCGGGGGAGATGATGTATTGGGCGGCGATCCGCCCCAGGCAGACGATGATTTTAGGCCGGATGATAGCCACCTGGTTGCGCAAATAGCCGATGCAGGCGCTGACCTCATCAGGCTGAGGATCTCGGTTCTTGGGCGGGCGGCATTTGACCATATTGCCGATGTAGATATTCTTCTCCCGGGAAAGGTCTACCGCTGCCAGGTACTTGTCCAGCAGCTGGCCAGCGCGGCCCACAAAGGGTTCGCCCTGCAAATCCTCGTTTTCACCGGGCCCTTCCCCAATGAACAGGATTTCCGCCTGGGGATTGCCTACCCCAAACACCACGTTGTTGCGGGTCTCACAAAGTTTGCAGTTCCGGCATTGACTCGCCAGTTGTTCCAGTTCTTCCATGGATTGCAGCATAAGGGGGAAAGCTCCTTTCTTGCTCCCTCAAGGCATTTTGTTCCTTTACAGGGATATGAATGGCTTGGTTTTGGGGATAATATAGGACTGCATGCCTTTTTGGCAGCCGTTCTTTTCATAGAAGGGTTCGACCCCCGGCTGCGCGCCGAAGTACAGAAGCGTGGGGGCGTGGGTTTTGGCCAGATTTAAAAGTTGGCTTCCGATTCCCTGTTTTTGAAACTCCGGCAACACCAGCAGCTCGGTGATGGTGCCAAAATAATATCCGTCGGAGAGAATGCGGAGGCACCCGATCAGCCGTTCCCCTTGATAGGCGGTGATATTCTGTGTTTTTTCCAGGGCGATCCGGGTCTTTTCCAGATCATACTCGCCTGGCCAAACCTGGTTGGCCAGGGTGAGAAAGGCCTCTGGGGAAAGGGATTGGTCGTCAGCGATGTATTTCACAGGAGCCTTCCTCCTTTCAAAATCCTCGTAAAGTGAGACGGCCGCCGTCCAAAACCAGGGCAAGCCGAATACAACCATTTTATCACCGGCGTACCTGGAATGCAAGGAGGGCAGACGGTGTACAGGGGAAGAAGAATCCCAAAAGGGTCTTGACAAATCCCCCAAGAGGGGATATATTGAAGAAAATACACCCCCCTGGGGTGGGGAGTAAAGGAGTTGAAAGAATGTCCAGTCAAAAGTTCGATGTCATGGGCATGACCTGTTCGGCATGTTCTGCCCATGTGGATAAAAGCGTGCGAAAACTGCCCGGTGTAAAGGAGGTCAACGTCAACCTCTTGGCCAACAATATGACGGTGGAGTATGACCCTGCCGCAGTGGATGAAAACGCCATCATCAAAGCGGTGCAGGATGGGGGCTACGATGCAGTGGTCCACCAAAAACAAAGTTCCGCTGGCAAAGGCAAGGAGCGCCCGGTGGACACCGCCAAAGCGGAGATCGACAGCATGAAGCGGAGGCTCATCGTATCCTTCCTCTTTTCGGTGCCGCTGTTCTACATCTCCATGGGGCATATGATGGGCTGGCCCCTGCCGGATTTCTTCCACGGCAACGGGAACGCCATCACCTTTGCCTTTACCCAGTTCCTGCTGGTGCTGCCGGTGGCCATCGTCAATGAAAAGTACTTCCGAGTGGGGTTCAAGACCTTGTTCAAAGGCTCTCCCAACATGGATTCCCTCATCGCCATCGGCTCTACCGCCGCCATTGTCTACGGTGTGTATGCCATTTATAAGATCGGCTACGGCTTGGGCCATGGGGACATGGCTTTGGTCAGCCAGTACAGTATGGACCTGTATTTTGAGTCGGCAGCTATGATTTTGACCCTGATCACCTTGGGCAAATTCTTTGAGGCCAGGGCCAAGGGGAAAACCAGCGAGGCCATCACCAAACTGGTGGATTTGGCCCCCAAAACCGCCTTGGTGGAGCGCTCTGGCCAGGAGGTGGAGATCCCAGTGGAAGAGGTTCTCCCCGGCGATGTGGTCATCGTCAAACCCGGCCAGACTGTCCCGGTGGACGGGGTGGTGCTGGAAGGACAGAGCGCTGTGGATGAATCCGCCCTCACCGGTGAGAGCATCCCGGTGGAAAAACAGCCTGGCGACAAGGTCACCGGCGCCAGCATCAACAAATCCGGTTACTTTAAAATGCAGGCCACCAAGGTGGGGGACGATACCGCCCTCTCCCAGATTATACGCCTGGTGGAGGAGGCCAGCTCCTCCAAAGCGCCCATCGCCAAGATGGCTGACAAGGTCAGCGGCGTGTTTGTGCCCATCGTCATCGCGGTGGCCCTTATCGCCACCATCGGCTGGCTGCTGGCCGGCCAATCCTTCGAGTTTGCCCTCTCCATCGGCATTTCGGTGCTGGTGATCTCCTGCCCCTGCGCCCTGGGCCTGGCCACCCCCACCGCTATCATGGTGGGCACCGGCAAAGGGGCGGAGAACGGCATTTTGATCAAATCCGCCGAGGCGCTGGAAGTGGCCCACAGCATCGGGACTGTGGTGCTGGATAAAACCGGAACTATCACCGAAGGCAAGCCCCGGGTCACCGACCTGGTCTGCGCCGCTGGGGTCAGCGAGGAGCAGCTGCTGACAGTGGCAGCCTCCCTGGAGAAGCCCTCGGAGCACCCCTTGGCCGAAGCCATTGTAGCGGGCGCCAAAGAGCGCGGCATTGAGCCTGCCCCCACCACCGGCTTCACCGCCACCGCGGGCCAGGGCATCTCCGGCCGGATGGACGGAGCCCTCTACTACGCCGGCAACCGCCGCCTGATGGAGGCCCAGAGCATCCCCGCAGGCAGCTTTGCCAAGGAGGAGGAACGCCTCGCCCAGGAGGGCAAGACGCCCCTCTACTTCGCCTCCCAGGAGAAGGTGCTGGGACTCATCGCCGTGGCTGACACGGTGAAACCCACCAGTGCGGCGGCCATTGCCGAGCTGGACGCCATGGGCATTGACGTGGTCATGCTCACCGGCGACAACAAGCGCACTGCCGCCGCCATCCAGAAGCAGCTGGGCATCAAAAAGGTCATCGCCGAAGTGATGCCCCAGGACAAGGAGAAGGAGGTCCGCGCCCTCCAAGAGGGAGGCCGTAAAGTGGCCATGGTGGGCGACGGGATCAACGACGCCCCGGCCCTGGCCCGGGCGGACGTGGGCATCGCCATCGGCGCAGGCACCGACGTGGCCATCGAATCCGCCGACATCGTGCTGATGAAGAGCGACCTTCTGGACGTGGTCACCGCCATCCAGCTGTCCAAATCCACCATCCGCAACATCAAGGAGAACCTGTTTTGGGCCCTTTTCTACAACTCCATCGGCATCCCGCTTGCCGCCGGCGTATTCTTCAACTCCTTCGGTTGGAAGCTGAACCCCATGTTTGGCGCCGCCGCCATGAGCATGAGTTCGGTCTGCGTGGTTTCCAACGCCCTGCGGCTCAAGCTCTTCAAACCCAAGTTCCATAAAAACCAGCAGCTGAAGGCAACTGAGGCTGTGGTGGAAACCCACACCATAATAGAAACAACGGAAGAAAAAGGAGAAACTGCTATGAAAAAGACCATGATGATTGAAGGCATGATGTGCGCCCACTGTTCCGGCCGGGTGGAAAAAGCCCTGAACGCCATCGATGGCGTCACCGCCAAGGTGGATTTGGAAGCCAAAACCGCCCACATCCAACTCTCCAAAGAGGTGAGCGACGAGACCCTGAAAAACGCCGTCACCGAAGCGGGCTATGAAGTGGTCGGCCTAGAGTAATATATAAGGGGAATATACAACATGAAAGCAGACCGAGACAAAATCACCCGGCTTCTGAAAACAGCCAGGGGGCAGATGGACGGCATCTTGAAAATGGTGGAGGAGGACCGCTACTGTGTGGACATCTCCAACCAGCTGCTGGCCACCGAATCCATCCTGCGCAAAGCCAACAAGGAGATCATCCGGGCCCACATGTCCCACTGCGTCAAGGACGCATTTGAGACGGGGGATGCAGAAGAGAAGGTGGATGAGATCATCGCCATCCTGGATAAGATGTCTAAATAATGAGGAGGGAACCCAATGGGTATTAAAACCGCATATCAAGGTTACCAGCCCTATTCCTATCTGGAGGCGGGCAAAGATTATGAGCCTTTTTCCCTGGAAGAGTGGAACTGGGCAGGGGAGTACCGCCTACCCTTGGATGAAAACCAGGAGGAGCGGGTCCGCCGCTTGGCCAAGGAGAGTGTCATCATCTCCCTTCATGACCACCTGGTCCGCTTCCCCAAAAACATGACCGAGAAGGAAATCGGCGATTACAATCGAAGCGGCCGCAACGTCTCGGATTATGAGGCCCTTTCCCATTCCTGCCTGGACTGTGTGTTCGACAACATGATGGATGGCCTCAACACCATCTCCTCCAAATGGGGATGGAAGTGGCAGGACATCCTTCACGACCTGGGCATGCGCCTGTGCGACATCGCCCACCAGGATTTCCTCATCCACTGCCGCACCACCGAAGACATCCTGCGGGCCCACCGGGAGGGGAAGATCGCCTGGGTTGCCGCCATCGAGGGGGCTGCCCCCATTGAGAATGACCCCGACCGCATCGACATCCTCTACGGCTTGGGGGTGCGCCTTCTGGGGCTTGTGTACTCGGAGCAGAACGCCCTGGGCAGCGGCATCAAAGAGGTAAACGACGGCGGCCTCACCCGCTTCGGCAAGGTCTGTGTGGAGCGGATGAACAAGGTGGGGATGCTCATCGATATCTCCCACTGCGGGCCCCAGACCGCCCTGGATGCGGCCAATTTCTCCAAGGAGCCCATTGTGGGCAGCCATGTGGGCGCCCGGGCTTTGTGGGACAGCAAACGCCTCTGCGACGACCGGCTGCTCAAAGCCATCGCGGAGAAAGGGGGGCTTGTCTGTGTGGAGGCCGCGCCCCACACAACCATGACCCATACAGCCAACACCCATGACCTGGAATCGGTGATGGAACACTTTGAATACATGGCAAACCTGGTGGGTATCGACCACGTTGGCTTTGGCCCGGACACCATGTTCGGCGACCATGTGGGGGTACACCACGCCTTTGCCAAAACCCTCTCCACCAAGGTGATATTAGGCGATGTCTCTTACAAAGAAGTCCCCTATGTCAAGGGGATGGAGAACCCCACCGAGGCCATGTGGAACGCCCTGCGCTGGCTGGTCAAACACGGCTACAGCGACAGCGACATCCAAAAGGTGTTAGGCGGCAACGCCCTGCGGGTCCTCCGCCAGGTTTGGAAAGCCTAGGGCAAACGATGGAATACAAAGCAATCCCCGCCTCCCAATTGGGAGACGGGGATTTTTTTCATGCCCGCAGGATCAGCGGTTTTTTTCCATGAGGGAAGAAAGGTGCTCCAATACCTCATTAAGCTTGTTTTCCACACAGATGCACTCCTCTTGGGTGAGGGTGCTGGCAGCCAGGCAGGTGATCTCCCGCTGGATGGCGATGCTCTCCTGGGCCAGCTCTTCCCCCCTGGGGGTCACATACAGGTGCACGAGGCGCTTGTCTTCCTGGTCAGGAATGCGGGTGATAAGGCCTTCCTGTTCCAGCTGTTTCAAAGTTTTGGACACCATGACCTTGCTCACCGACAGGAGGCAAGCCAACTCGTTTTGGCTCATCCCTGGGCGGCGCAGAATGTTGATCAAGTGGGTGGAGGTCAGATTGGTCAGCCCGAGGGGCTGTAGCCGCTCGTTGACACAGTTGCAATGGACGCGGGATATTTTGGCGATCAGCCGGCTGATGCGGTTGGCGCTTTCCTCCCGGGAAAACTGGGGTTCTTGTTGTTGTTCCATCGGCCGGGTCCTTTCTCATGTGAAGTGGGGTGGTCATCTCTTTCCCCAGTATACGGCAAATTTGGCAAAATGGAAAGGGGAAAAGGGGCCTTTTGGGGAATTTGCGCAGAAGAAAATGGATTGCCGGCTTCTAAGACTGGGGACGCAGTTTTCCAACTTCTCCAAAAGTTTACCGGATATCCATGGAAAAACTGCGGAATATTCCCACTTTATCCTTTACTTTTGCAAGTTGATTCGCTATAATAAATAAAAACCTATCCACCCATAGACAGAGATAAAGAGAGAGGGATTACCAATGAACAACATCAGAGAAATGGCACATAACCTACAGGCGGAGACCATCGCCTTCCGCCGCGACCTGCACAAAAACCCCGAACCTAGCATGGAGGAGTTCCGCACCACCGATAAGGTGGCCGCTGCTTTGGACGCCATGGGCGTGAGCTACCGCCGTCTGGACCCCACCGGCGTTATTGCTGAGGTCAAAGGCACCAAATCCAATTCCGACAAGATCGTCGCCCTGCGGGCTGACATGGACGCCTTGAGCATCCAGGAGAAAACCGACTACGAGTTCAAGAGCATCAACGACGGCATCATGCACGCCTGTGGCCATGATACCCACACCTCCATGCTGCTGAGCGCCGTGAAGATTGCAAATTCCATCAAAGACCAGTTCAGCGGCACCATCCGCTTTATCTTCCAGCCCGGTGAGGAAGTCGCCAAAGGCGCCAAGGCTGTCTGCGCCCAGGGCGGTATGGACGGCGTCGACGCCATCTTCGGTATCCACGCCGCTGTCCAGACCCCTGTTGGCAAACTGCTGGCCTGCTACGGCCCCAGCCATGCCGCCACCGACCGCTATTCTGTGGTCATCAAAGGCAAGGCCTGCCACGGCGCAGCTCCCCAGACCGGCATGGATGCTACTGTCTGCGGTGCTGCTATGGTTATGAACCTGCAAACCATGGTCAGCCGGGAATTCAGCCCCATGGATCCCCTGGTGGTCACCGTAGGTTCCTTCCACTCCGGCAGCCGGTTCAACATCGTTTCCGGAGAGGCTGTCCTGGAGGGCACCATCCGCTCCTTCAGCCGGGAAGTTCACGAGCAGATCCCTGTGGTTCTCAAGAGAATCTGTGAGGAGACCGCCAAGACCTTCCGCTGCACCGCTGAGGTGGATTACGACGCCATCACCGAAGTGCTGATCAACGACAAAGAGATGATCGACCTGGGCCTGGAGGCCGCAGCCAAGATCACTGACGCAGAGCACATTGGTTTGAAAGCCCAGGCCATGGGCGGCGAGGACTTCTCTGAATACACCAAATACGCCCCTGCGGCGTTCTTCAGCTTGGGTGTGGGCGGCCAGTGGCCCGGTCACAGCGACCACTACGAAGCGGATGAGGACGCCTTTGAAACCGGCGTGGCTTTCTATGTCCAGGTAGCCCTGGACGCACTGGAGAAACTCTCCAAATAAGACGGTTTTGCAGGGCAGAGGAGGGGGAATTTCCTTCCTCTGCCTTGTCAATTTTGGCCGGCAGTTGGGCCATATATCACCCCGAACCGAGAAAGAGAAACAGGGCGGGGATAAAAAGAAAGAGGGACTGACCTATGAACGTCATGCGAGAAAAAGCCCATCAGATCAAAGATGAAACCATTGCCTTCCGCCGCGACCTCCACATGCATCCGGAAGCCAGTTTCCAGGAGTTCCGCACTACCGACAAGGTGGCTGCCGCCTTGGATGAGCTGGGGGTATCCTATCGCCGGCTGGAGCCCACCGGCCTTATCGCCGAGATCGGCAAGCCGGGCAAAACAGTGGCGCTGCGGGCGGATATGGACGCTTTGAGCATCCAGGAGCAAACCGGTTGTGCATTTAAAAGCGTCAACGACGGCTTTATGCACGCCTGCGGCCATGATGCCCACACTGCTATGCTGCTGGGGGCAGTCAAGGTTCTCAACTCCATGAAAGACGAGCTGCCTGGCACCGTCCGGTTCTTGTTCCAGCCCGCTGAGGAAGTGGGCAAAGGCGCTAAGGCTGTCGTGGCCCAGGGCGGCATGGAAGGGGTGGACGCCGCTTTTGGCATCCATTGCTCGGTACAGACCCCGGTGGGGGCCCTCCAGTGCCATCCCGGCGGGATTGCCGCCGCCGCCGACCGGTTTAAGATCACCGTCAAAGGCAAAGCCTGCCATGGCGCATATCCCCAGACTGGCATGGACGCTACGGTCTGTGCCTCTGCCATGATTTTGAATCTCCAGACCATGGTCAGCCGGGAGTTCAGCCCTATGGATACCTTGGTGGTCACCGTGGGATCCATCCATTCCGGCAGCCGGTTCAACATCGTTTCCGGTGAGGCAGTGATGGAGGGCACCATCCGTTCCTTTAGCCGGGAAGTCCACGAACAGATCCCCGTGGTTCTCAAGAGAATCTGCGAGGAGACCGCCAAGACCTTCCGCTGCACCGCCGAGGTGGAGTACGATGTGCTCACCGATGTGCTGGTCAATGAGGAGAACATGGTGGAACTGGGCTTTGAGGCAGCCCGCAAAGTCACCGACCCTCAGCTGGTCACCCACAACAGCCCTGCCATGGGTGCAGAGGATTTCTGCGAATATACCAAGTATGCACCCAGCGCTTTCTTCCGGCTGGGCGTGGGCGGCGAGTGGCCCGGCCACAGCGACCATTATGAGATCGACGAAGAGGCGCTGGAAATCGGCGTCGCATTCTATGCCCAGGTTGCGGTGGACGCACTGGGAAAACTCACCAAATAAGTATCTGCCATGGGAGCCAGCGCGTGCCGGCTCCCATGATCTATTTGGCAGTTCTGATGCCATGCCAAGAATCAACGGGTAAGGAGAAATTGGCCTATGATACAGAGGGAAAAAGGTGGGGATCAATACCCATATCTGGCCATGGTCCCGGTCGGATGAAGAAGCCCCCTATTCCTGGACTGCGACATCCTTCCCCAGGTGGACGGGTCGAGCAACCACCACAACAGCAAATTCGATTTGGATGAATCGGCCTTGGCTGGCGTCCTCTCCTTTTTTATCCACCACACCCGTGGGGTTTTGGGCGCAATAGAAAAACCGAAGCCTCTCTATAAAAATCCCCTGGCCCTAAAAAAGGGCCAGGGGATTTTTGACGGTTACTCTCTTTTTTTCCGGGTGAGGAAGAGGAGGAGAAGGCCGAGGGTACTCAGTCCCACCCTGCCCCACAAGACATCCGGCGGGAGGGAGAAGCCGGGATCCAGTACCCCCAATTCCAGGGGATAGGTGAGGAAGAAGCGCCCCCCTACTGGGTCGAGCCAGCGGGGCAGCGGGAGATAGGCACATAAGAAAGGCAAGGCGATGAGCGGGTAGAGAAGGACGTGGCGAAGGTTTCCCAGAAACCATCCCGCCCCCAAAAAGAAGAGAAGGGCGGGGACCAGGACAAAAACCGCTGGGGCGAGGAGTTCCCCAAAGCTGTCCCAACGGAACATCCGGGCGTAGAAGGCTCCGGCCATCAAGAGGATGAGAAGGGTCAAAAGTCCGGTTCCTACCGCCAATGCCCCCCATCGGGAGAAGGAATAGTGCCTGGGGGAGACAGGGGTGGCGCTGGCGAGTACCTCCACCCGCCTCTCCGCTGGGGAGGTGTAGAAGGAGAGGAAGAACAGTTCCGCTGCACAGAGGAAGGGGAGAAGAAGTGTAAGGTAATACCCAAAGCTCCAGGGGGAAAAGGGCGCGGTGTTGCACACCCCCCGGATGACTGTGCCGTACAGCACCTCCCGGCTGTACCACAGGGTTACTGCCAATAAGCCCCAGAATAATTTGTTGCATAGAAGCCGGCGGCACTGGTAATAAAAAATTTTACGCAAGGCCCAAATCCTCCTTTGTCAGCCCAGAGGCATCTAGAAAATCTTGCTGGGTGATGTAGGGGGGCATCTCGGTTCCCCCATTTTGATACAGGTGGGAGAGGACTTGGTCCAACGCTTCGTCCCCGCCAAGCAGTTCTGCAGCGCGGGCAAACATCCGGGCGTAACCGCTGTACCACATGATACTCTGAGTCTCCGACTCCAGCTGTACCCGGTACTCCTCCCGCAGGGCCCCCAGGTATTCGGGGTGGCGGATGTAGAAGTTGTTCTGGTTGTGGGCGATGTCCCGTTCCCAGATGTCCAGGTAGTGCTGATCGGCATAATCCTGGCCCCTCTCCTTCTTCATCAGCCGGTAGGTGGTGTAGGTGGTGATCCCTTCATCGGTCCAATAGGGGTCCTCCGGATCCATTAGCTGGGCGCCCAGCCCCCACCACTGGTGGATGATCTCATGGGCGAGCACTTCTGCGCCACTAGCCCCCTTTTCCGGGTTGGAGAGGTTGTTGGCAGTGAAGCTGGCTTCGCTGATGACGCTGATGTTCTGCTTAGCGAACCCTCCAAATAAAAATTCGGTGGTCTGGATGATTTTAAAGGGCCGGTCTTCAGGGAAGGCCCGCATACCGTAGTGCTCGGTGCAGTAACGGATGGCGGCTTCCAAGGCATCGATGGCGCCCAGCTCAGTCATCTGCTGCTGGTGTTTTTGGCTGTAGTAGAATTCAATAGCCATGCCGCCTCCGTTGATGTCCACCTTGACGTAATCGGCGGCGAATACCGTCATGGAATTGACGCCGCGGTCCTGGAGCAGCCAGGTCGCGGTGCCGTCGCCGTTATTCCGTAGAAACTGGGAGGGGAATCCAGAGGCCACCGGGGTCAGGTTGTCCCGCAGGGTGATCTGTGCTTGGAAAGGGATGGTATCCCCCGCGATGAGCAGGTCTGGGACAGGGGAAAAGGCTGTGCCATTGAGCTGAACCTCTTCCCGGCTGACCAAATCCCCGCTAAGCATCGTTTGGGAGATATTCCACAGCTGGGGGACGCCGCCGTATTCCACCCGGAGGGCGACCCGCTCCTCCGCCGGGAGGGTACAGCGCAAGGTGCGCCGTTTGATCAGGTCGTCCTCCAAGTCTTCGAAGGGGATATCCACCCCGTTGGCGATGACCCGGCTGACCTGGTATCCGGTGTTGAGGGAGAAGTAGAGGGGCTGCTCCCGGCCGGTGGTGTTTTGAATCTGGAAGGTAGCAAAGCCGTCCATCCTGCCAACCCAGTCGCTAACCGCGCGGATTTCCACCTGGGTTCCCAGGAGGGATAGCCCTTCCTGGGTGTGGTCTATCTCTTGTACTGCCATCCAGTCCACAGGGGAGTTGTCGAAAAAGGGCTGGCTCGTCCAGAGTATCCCGCCAAGCGAGAAGAGGAGAACGGCCAAGGCGGGGAGCATCCCCTGCCGTAGCCCCTGTAGGAAGGAGCCAAGGAAGCCTTTGCCATATCGCCGGACACAGAGGAGGGAGAGAAGCCACAGCCCAAGGAAGAATAGCAGCCATACCAACCGGGAGTAGGCGGCGGTGCGAAAGACCAGCACATTGCTGAAATCGTCGGAGAGGGCGGGAAGCATGGGCAGGCACCACTGCCAGAGGAATTTGTTCTGGAAGGGATCGCTGCGAGAAAGAATGAGGAAGAGCAGCACCGCAAGAAAGCTAACATCCGCCCGGCGCACAATCTGGTAGCAGGAGGCGCTGAGCAGGGCGCTAAAGCAAAGGGCGGGGAGGAGGAACAGCAAAAATCCCGCAAGATAGTCGGAAAGGGAAAAAACACCCCCCAGTTTCCAAGCGGCATAGGGCAGGTAGAGAGCCGCGGTGAGGAAGGTGGTGAGAAGGGAGGCGCACAGAATGCCCAAAAGCCGCACGGAAGCAAGCCTTTGGGGGGAGATAATGCTGTCGGTGATGGCGTCGGTGCGGTTTCGCTCCACCCGGCTCAATTCATAAAGAGTGAAGATAGAAAAGACTACCGTCCCTACCAAGGTGGCGGAACGCAGCTGCTGGGCAAGGTACATGCTGGCCATGGTGGTAGACCCCTGATAAGAGAATCCCCCCAATAGGCCAAGGGAGGTCAAAGCTGTGGACAGCCAACAGCTGGGGCTGCGGAGCAGGCGGGAAAATTCCACCCGGAAAAGGGAAAACCGGCTCATCGAATCCCCCCTTGCGCCACACAGTACATATAGGCGTCTTCCAAAGTGGGTTCCACCGGCTGGGCAAAGGGGGGGAGCTGGACCGCCACTACCCGGCAGGAAACTCCACAGGAGGTGTTGACTCGGGCAGTGACCGAAAAGCCTTCCTCCTCCCGGCGGTCGGCCTCTTCAAACACTCCCACGTGACCTTGGGCGGCTTGAATCAACCTGGCCGGGGCCCCGGTGAAGAGGATGCGGCCTTTGTCAATGACGATCAGCTGGTTACAGACCGACTGTACATCCTCAATGATATGGGTGGAGAGAAGGACGATTTTATCCTGGGCAATGCGGGAAAACAGGTTGCGGAAGTTGATCCGTTCCTCCGGGTCCAGGCCGACAGTGGGCTCGTCAAAGATCAGGAAGGAGGGATCCCCTAAGATGGCCTGGGCGATCCCCACCCGCTGGCGCTGCCCGCCGGAGAGGGAGCGGATCCGGCATTTTTTCTTCTCTTCCAGGTTGGTATCCCGGATGGCCCGCGCAATGGCACCGGTGCTGTCTTCAATCCCCTTGAGGGCCGCCATATAGTCCAGGAACTGCCAGACAGTCAGCTCTTCATAAAGGCCGAAGGTCTGGGGCAGATATCCCAGTTTGGCCTTCAGCTCCCTTTCGCATTGCAGGAGGGGGCGTCGGTCCACCTGGATGGAGCCGGAGGTGGGGAGAAGCCCTGCCACCAACAGCTTCATCAGGGTGGATTTGCCTGCCCCGTTGGGGCCTAAGAGTCCG
>ERZ791611.1476-NODE-1476-length-14888-cov-5.502461_pt1 | contig 14888 bp, 24 predicted proteins | sample MGYA00510275_ERZ791611 | MGnify/ENA primary metagenome ERZ791611 (study PRJEB30046, sample SAMN00791912) | human gut metagenome | study: EMG produced TPA metagenomics assembly of the A metagenome-wide association study of gut microbiota in type 2...
TCTACTGTACGTCTACGGATGTATTTCTTTTTTGGGATTAAATTAGATTTCTTCACATCCTTGCTCCTTTAATATTTTTTCTATCCTATCTGTCTGCTCTTTTATAAATTCCAGCGCCTGTTTAAGCTCCATATTGCCTTCTGTAATTTGCTTATGCAATTTATCTTTGCACACCAGCTCTAATACCTCTTTAATTGTCCCTACATACCCTAAAGTGGTATACACCGGGCTCTCTTTTTTATCTTTTTTACCCGTATCTCTAACAACTGTGTAGCCGTAATTGTTAGAGATAGCGTAATAATTATCCGCAACGTATAACATCATTTCTCCTCCGAAAATCTATATTCCATTAAATCTGCAAGCATCAGGTATTCTTTTGCTTTTTTACTCTCTCCATGCGTTTCTTTTACTTTTTCTTTAAATTCTTTCAGTGTTCCGTAAAAGCATCCACATCTAACTCCGATTTCGTCAGAATTCTTTAATTTAAAAAATGTTGTTGCCCGGTACTCTGAACCAAATCCACTTGCTGTTGCATAACCAGCATTGCCGTACACCTCAGCATTGCCGGACACCCAAGCATTGCCGGACACCCAAGCATTGCCGGACACCCAAGCATTGCCGTACACCTTAGCATTGCCGGACACCTCAGCATTGCCGGACACCTCAGCATTGCCGGACACCTCAGCATTGCCGGACACCCAAGCATTGCCGTACACCTTAGCATTGCCGTACACCCAAGCATTGCCGGACACCCAAGCATCGCCGGACTGACTTAGATTTTCTTCTTTTTCGATATATCCGCCCATATCTCCTACTTTTACATTTCCAAAAGAAATAAGCGCTTTAATTCTAAATAATTTTCTCCCTAAAAACATTTTTGTATCTGTTGTTAATTCAAATTTTTTCATTTTTTATTCCTCCCTATTATCCTGCCACTTTTTCATTACCAGTGCGGCAGGTTCTTCGTATCCTGCGTCTAAAAGTGTTTTTACTGCCAAATCTACGGAAATATATCTATTCTTGCTGTCTGCTTCTCTTAGATTGCTTTCCATCTCCTGCCATGCAGTTTCAACACCGCACTTTTCTTCCAATTCCTTCATCATGTCGGAAACTTTCACGTATCTGTTTGCGTAATTGTCCCAACTATCGCAAATCATGGTATGTTTTAACATCCGCTCTATGTATTGCTTCAGACGTTTTCCTCGCCATCCGTAGTCCTCGTATAACGTCCATAGAGCCAATGTTCTAATGGTGTCCGACAATCTATGCAGTAGCACCAAATACATGTTTTTAAGATGTGCTTCTGGGACCACAACAGATATTCCGCAAATGCCTCTGCAACGCAAATCTGTCTCTAACCCTTCAACTCCTTTTTCTTTCGCTATCCTGAGTGCATAAGCTGCACCCTCATTTCGCCATTGTTCCTCCTTACGGTTCATGTTTAATCTCCCTTTCTATCCTCTCTAACTCTGCTGTTGTAGCAATTACAATTTTTCGAAATAATTCTGAACCATTATGTTTCTTATCCAATATTTCTACTACCGCTGTATATTTCTCCCAGAAGGCTACGGTTCCATCTGGAGAAGAAAATTTCATAAATAATTTCCACACATCTGTATAGATGTTATAATATTCTTTTAGCTCTTCTTGTTTCATTTTCAGACTCCTTGTTACCAATAGCTACCATTTTTAAACTCTCGTTACCAATGTTTGGTAACGCTTAAACACCGCATAAACACTGGGTTTTTAAGGACTTTTTTATATCGGCTACCAAAGCTACCACTACTTTTCTATATAAAAAACATTTTTTATTATTTTCTATAAAATGTAGAATATTTTTTTATTCTATATAAAGAAGGTATGGTAACCGGGTAACTTGGGTAACCTTTACTTAAATGGTAGCTCTTCCTGTACACTTTCATCTATTTCCATAAATCCGTCTGCATCAACTTTAATGTCATTGTCCAATTTCAGGTATACACATCTATGAGACACACCATTTACTTTCTTTATCTTTGTAAGTCTTCCTCCTTGCGTCTGAATAAGACCTTCTTTATCTGCCCAAGACAAAAATGATTTTTTAGAAAAACCACCCGCTTTACATAATTCTTCAAATGCCTGTCCGTAAAAAACAACATATCCATTTTCAAAGGCTCCCCATTTCTCGCATCCGGTACTCATATCAAATCTTTGTCCATTCATGGAGACTTTATCAAGAATATACTGGTAGCAGCGTTCATTATCCGAAAGTGCAGCTCTATCGACAAGAACCTTTTTTCCTTCTTCAAGGGAAATATACTGCCCATCCTTGAATATGTAGTCCGTAGCAATCTTATCCGCCGTAAGAATAATAGATAATGCGATTGCCTGTTTCTGCATCTTATCAGAGTCAAATAATTCTTTCTGGAAATCTTTTTGTATCCGCTTTATTTCTTCAATTCCCAGTTTTCTTATGATTTCAACAAAACGTTTCCCTGCAAACCCGTAATTCCTTTTCACAATATCTGCTGTCTTTTGTGGATCCTTGTATATACGTTCTCCACATTCCACTTCCAAGATTCTGTTAATAGCTCCCCCTTGGTTGACATAGCTGTTTAAAGGTCTTTCTCCATTTACTAAGATACAATTCTGCCAGCGGTTTTCCCTGTTAATACCAAGCTCCTTATTGGAACGGCTTTTCCCTTTCCCGGAGCAGAGGTCGTACACAACGCCTTCAAAATTATCCCTAATCCTAGAAGATGTTTTACTGGTATCATCTAATATCATTGGCAAATGGTTCAGCATATCTGCCTTTGCTTCTAGTGCTACATCAGTTGTTTTAAAGTCACCAATATATCTGCTTTCTCCCGGATCTGCCCATACAGATGCAGCAACCATTAAGGAAACTGTTTTACCTCCTTCTGTTTCTCCCCAGAGGTCTACAAAAAATGGCAGAGCCCCCAGTAAACCTACAAGAATACTGGAAAAAGATGCAGCAAGCATAAATTTCACTTCTGCTCTTTTGGAGACTCTTAATTCTTTTATATGTTCCATCCACTTTTTTTCTGAACCATGTTCCTGTATTGCTTCGAATAAATCCCTAAAACGATTATCTCCATCAAACATGATTTCTGTGTTGTACGGAATAAAAGCTTCTTTTATCCAGCCCAATTTTGATGTAGAACGCTGTACTTTTATGCTTTCATCATTCAAATTTTCAATATCTGATAAATAACGCACCAAATGTCTGGCATTTTCCGATGTAACCGCTATTCCTCTTGCAGACAGCGCTACAATTTTGTTTGCAGATGTTATTAAAGTCTTCGGCACAATGATTTCTTCCCATCTTCCGGACCGTTTATATGCAAGCTTAATCTGTTCTTCCCCTGTTTCCAGATTTTTAAATCGTTCCACGGGAAGTATCGGATGATAACAGGCTAATAAATCCGGTGCTTTTGGATTGGAATTGTATTGGTAAATTCCGTCATCTGAAGCAATCCAAGTCTTACATTTCATATTTTCATAAGGTCCTGTAAAGTTTGTCCAATTTTCCAAAAGACATGGTACTTTATTTTCCTGTTCCTGCTTTTTTATCTCTTTTTCCACTTTCTTGTACGCAGCAACCATTTCTTTAAACTCTGTTTTTACCCGGAGCTGTGATGCCCTGAGTCCCAAAGATGCAAGCAGTTCTGCCTTGTAAAGTTCATCTTCCTGGTCAAAAACTTCTGATAGTATTTCTTTAGACAGAATTGTTTCTGCCGTCAATTCATTTAACGGGACCACGTCACCACCTACTTTCCAACCCGTTTAATTCTGCATGTTTATACAGCTCTTTTTGCAGGAGATTATAACAATCACACCATATATCACTAAGTGGTTCTGCATGTTGCAGCGTACGTTGTAAAATATGGATTTTCTCTACATTAAGAATTTTTTCCTGCGTCTCTCTGTCTTCTTTTTTCTGTTTCATCCTCATTTTTTTCTGCGACTGATAAACAGCCAATTTAGAGGAAAACGTCGGTTTTTCATACGTCCCTCCTAAAATTGCAAAAGCTTCTTTGAAACTGCAATTTTCCATTCTCATGATAAATTCAAAAATATCTCCGTGTGCTCCACAGGCAAAGCAATGGAAATCTTTTTCATATATCTTCATGGAAGCGGTACGGTCACCTGTATGGAAGGGACAGGAAATAAATCCTGCCCGGTTCGGATGAAAGCCATATCTTCCAATAACAGATGCCATGCTACATGTTCTTTTAATGTCGTCTCTCGTCATTTCCTTCACTCAAAATCTCTGCAATCCTTACTCCTGTGTCTTTTTTCTCACAAAACTCAAAACGAACATGATACCTGTCTCTTATCGTGCAAAGAGATTTGTAAAGCTGGTTTCCGTCTATTGCTTTAGCGGATACCACATACTTCTCTCTTTTTCCATTTACAATCCTCCAGCGAACCTCATGTTTTCTGGGATTTTTCCAGAAATACACATCCTCCAAACTCTTAATATCTGCCCCGTGCTCCACTAAAATCACAAGCTGTATGCCTGCATCCATAGCCTTTAATAGCTCCCGCTTAAATCGTTCATGCTGCTGGCAGACATTTCCACACAATTCCTGAAGATTTTGTTTCCTGTCAATAATCAGCCGAGGATTGTCTAAAGACATATAATCCCCAACTAATAATTTACTGGAAAAATGCTTTATTCCCTGCTCGTCAAAGGTCTTGATGATTTTTCGGATTGCTCTCGCTTTCTCCCTTGAGTCAATTTGTATATCCATCAAATCACCGCCTAATTAAACGGAAGTTCTTCATCGATGCCATCAGGAATATTCATAAATCCATCCCCCGCAGGAGTTGCACTTGGACTATACCCTGCAAGATGATTTTTGTATGCACGTGTCTCTGACATCTCTGGAACTGCTGCATCAGCAATCTTGTCAGTGGAAATAAACCATCGTAATACCCTTTTCTCTTTTTCTTTTCCATCATAATAATCCATCTGCGGGCCAAATACCCCACCAATCATTTTTCCTTTAAATTGCTTTTCAAATCCATCTCCCCACTGTGTCACAAACCCATTATTAGAATGTTCTACGCAAGTTATAAATGTCTTAAAAGAACGGCTGCAATTCCCGTTTTCATCTTCTGATAAAATATACTGTGTTGCCTGATTTGGCCATTTTTTATCTGGGCGGATGTCGTCTCGAAACATTTTTTCAAAATATCCCGGCTGCTTATCGTCTCTTGCAAAATCAAACAACACAACAATCATGGGCTTACCTGTCTTTGATTTTGTCTCATTTACCTGTTTAATAACAAGTTTATGTCCTCCCAGCTCTACCGGTGTAAATTCTCCTGCTGTCTGCGTATTTTCGTAATTATTCGGTTTATTCATGTTAAAATTCCTCCAATGCTTTGATTACTTCTACAATGTCATTATCAATTTCCGGTGAGTCAAAAGCACCCATGGGCGACTTCGCTGTGCTGTTGTTTGCCTGAGTCTCAAATTTATATGTACCATCTACGCATTTACTTAAAAGAACAGTCGTAAACTTAGACTCTAAGCAAATCTTATCCAACTTCTTCCCTGAAGTTTTTATTCTGGTAAACATATAACCTGCTTCATCATGGTCCGTTTGGGTATGGGCTGTAAAAATCACAGTCAAGTCCTCTCTAAGCTCATGGGCATAGCATACTAAATCCCATACACAGGCTGCCAGATCAACCCATTTGTCATATCCTTTTTCCTTGCTCCGGCGCATTTCATCCGCAACCATAAGTCCGTTGATGGTATCTACTACAACCACCTTTTTATCCGTCCATTCTTTATCTGCTTTCTGCAGTGCGTTCATAACCATCTGTACTAGGTCTGTGCGGATATAATTTTTATTTGCTGTATTGTACTGGTTTTTCCATCCTTTCCATGAAAGCCCTTTCTTATCACAGTCAATATATAAGGTTGTTTCCGGATTAAGATTCCTCATACTAGTTGTCTTTCCTGATCCGGATTCTCCCATAATTGCAATTACTTTACTCATACCCTTACTCCTCTCTGTCAAATACGATTAAATTATTACGAATAGCCTGTAAAATAATACAGCTAGCTACCTGTTTTACACTCATGGTGGACTCATTCACGACCTCTGCCAGAGCTTCTGATGCCTCTGGTGTAAGCTTAATCACTCCCTGTTCATTTATTGCGACTTTCCTGCCCGGAATATGGATTTTATTATCTTTTTTCATCTCAAATCTCCTATCTAATCTGAATATTCTGGTTTTCAACTAAGGAAACTCCCTGTAATACAGTGCCGGCTTTCAATGCTTTTTTTACTTTTGTCTTATCCACTGTTGGTTCTGCAAATTTCAGGTAATCATCGTCTAATTTTGAAAGGTCTGTTACTTCCACAGACTCTGATTTTCTGTAAGAAATACTTACTTTTGGAGTCTTGAACTTTTGTCCGTTTAAAAATTTAGATAAATACTCCTTTAGGTTCTTTGCTTTGTTCTCATTTGCTTTCCGGCGCTGTGCCAGTTTTTCTTCTTCTGACTTGATTGCATCTACATCTGAGAGCAGATTTTTAATCCAAAGGGCAATCCCTTCAACTTTATCCTCACGGGCAAGCTGTAACTGCCCCAGTCTCTCAACATCAATAATTTCTCCTGTTTCCATATCTACACAGTTTAAAATTTCCTCGTCAATTTCATATAAAGTTGCCATTTTATTTCCTCCTAGCTTTGATATTTATTTTTTAAATGTACACACTTCTTTTCTAAGGACTCCACATATCGCTAAAATAACGTCTCCGTTTACGACCTCATCTTCTATCGCAAGATTTTCGATTGCCTTTAATTTTGCAGTATTCTCACGCAGTCTGTCATAATCGTATTTATCCAGTGTAATCAGTTGCGTTGTTGCCGTATTATCAAACGGTAACATTTCTGTATTTTTATTTTCCGGCATCTTGACATTTCCTCCGCTTCCGCCCATAATAGGGCTTGTATATATTTTTATTTGCCCGCATGAGTTGCCGCTCTGCGGGTTCTTTTCTTTAACAGCATTTCCCATTCTCTTACTTTCTCAATACTCCAGAACAACATATATGTAACTATTCCTACTCCAAATATCTGCCCCATTAAAGACATATCATTCGGAATTTCAAACACTGTATTAAACAGTAATGCTGTTCCTAAGATTGCTTGTGTTAAGCTTTCACTGTGCATGACTTATTCCTCCATTTTCTTTATACTGGTCTAGCAAATTTCTGTAAATGTAATAAGACCAGCGCTTCTTTCCTTCTTTTTTAATTGCTACCCCTATCGGAAGTCTCTGCTGGCGCATTAAATGATGGAGTGAAATCACATCCATTCCCAGCTCTTCCGCTGCTACCTTAGGGTCAACTCTAATCATGTTCATATAGTTACCTCCTGTCTTGTGTTTTCCTAATATATCTCCTATACTTGTTTTACAGGCACTGCCATGCCGAGTATTATGAAAGGAGATGTTGTCCTATGAATTATTTCATCTACTGTGATTTTTCTACTTTAAAATGCTCAAAGTTCGAATTTGCATCTATCCTCCGAAAGTTCACCGCATCTTTTCGCAATATCAATAATTACATTTGGGAACTGGAGGTTGATGATATAAGTTTACTTCCTTACTCTGAAAATGATTGCGAAACGATTTATTTGCAATTTTCAGATTTTGTTGACTCACATAGCATTCTTAAAGTCTTTAAAGCATCTGAGTCTTTTGGAAGAGATGAACCGTAAAGAGCTGCTAATCTTTCTTGGTTCGTCATACATCTAATTTGAATTTCTTCTTCCGACATTTCTTTTCGTGGGTTCGGGCAAATCATTTTTCTTAACAATCTCTTTGATTTGTCCGTATTCACTTCATTTAAAAAGTGCATGACTTCTTGAATTAAAGACAATTCATAGGTAACGTATTTTTTGTCCATATATTCCTCCTACTCTAAGAAATACTCAATGCTTACACCGAAGTAATCGGCAAGGATTTTAAGTTTGTCTGCACCGAGCATCTTAATTTTTCCTAGCTTCCAATCCGATAGCAGAGATTGAGCAATTCCTGTATCTTTTGATACTCTATATGTAGTTTTGTTCGTTTCTGCCAAAAGCTTCTCGAATTTTTTGTACACTATTACACCGCCTTTCCGTACTTTTTTTATTGAAATTACTACGGAATTATGATATATTTTATTTACCAGATAAATTATAATATTCCCGTAGCATACACCAAACAAATACATCGGTTTTCTTGTGTATGCTCATACTATACTACTGTTTTCCTTTAATGTCAATATTTTTACAACGGATTTCTTTAGTATTTTATTTTTTTGTGAGAGGTAAACAAATTATGTATGAGATTTTTAGCAAATTATTACAAGAGCATGGAATCACTCCGTATAAAGTGAGTAAAGAAACCGGAGTTTCTCAGTCAACCTTAAGCGATTGGAAAAGAGGTATTAGTACTCCAAAACAAGATAAACTTCAAAAAATTGCTGATTATTTTGGAGTGTCATTAGAATATCTGATGACCGGAGAAGAAAAAGAAGGCGGTGAAAAGTATTACCTTAATGATGAAACTGCAGAAATGGCTCAAACTATTTTTAATAATAGAGACTTGAAAATGCTCTTTGATGTCACAAAAAATTCCACACCCCAAAGGCTTAGAGCATATTACAACATGATTAAAGAATTAGAAAACCAAGAATATCATGATGGGGAGTGATTTTATGCCTGATATTAACGTCTTAATTATAGACAATCCTTTCGGAGTAAAAGGTAGCGTGCATAAAAATAGAGATGGTTCCTACACTATTCTGATTGATGCGCATCTAAACTACGAACAACAACTAGAAGTGTATAAACATGAATTATTTCATATCTTGAACGAAGATTTTAATAAAGAAGATATACAATCTATTGAGTTTTATGCACACGGTTAATCAACTATTTGCATTTGAAAAATTTACAAATGAGGGAGGAAATTTTAATGGGATTATTTGATATTTTTAAAATCAACAGTTATAAATCTGAAATAGAACAATTGAAAAAGGAAAATGATCAATTAAATCAAAAATTGGATAGTTTAGGTGCTGCTGACTACTTTCAAATCAAGGAAAAGATAGAATATCTACACTCTGAATATGAGTCTAAAAAAGTAAAAGAAGAAACTTCTTTAAACAAAACAATTTCGAATTTAAATGATACAATATCTGCAAAAACAGTTGAAATCGAGAATCTTTCTAAAGAAATTAACACTCTATCCAACGAGGAGTTAAGACTTGCTAAGAACAATAAAACACAAATCAATAAGCTAAATCGTTCCAAAGAACTTGTTAAAGCTATTAATTATACATTCGACAATTATCTAAATTACGAACCAGCCCAATCATCTATAAAACTTCCGCAAAATGATTTAAGTTCTCTGGAAGAGATTAGTCCTTCTGTAATACTGAAACTCCACTGTATGGATGTGAAGGATTTACGAAAAGCATATCGTGAAAATGACAAACAAATTAATTCTGTACTTGAAAAATATTCGGCTAGGTATACAACAAAAGCAAATCAGGCTATTTATAAATTAATGGTTATTGCATTAAGAGCTGAATTGCAAAATATTCTTTACAATCTTAAATATGAAAAACTTGATAAATCTATTGATGATGTAAAAACAGTCACTCAAAAATATTTAAAGATTGCTGGCGAAGGAAATCAGAGCATAGCTGGCACACTTTCAAAGTTCATTGGTGAAATTGAATATCTTTTTATCAACGCTGTTAAAATAGAATATAATTATTACGTAAAAAAAGAGCAGGCTCGTCAGGAACAATTAGCACTCAAAGAGCAGATGAGACAAGAAGCCGAAGAACGCAAAGCACTTGAAGTTGAGCGTAAAAAAGTTGAAAAAGAAGAATCAAAATACACTGCCGAAATAGAAAAATTAAAAGAACAAATAGCCTCCTCTAAAGATGAAGAGCTGGAAAAATTAAATGCACGTATTCTTGAATTACAAAACCAATTATCTTCTGTTATTTTGAAAAAAGAAGAAATTTCAAATCTTGCAAATGGAAAAGCTGGAAATGTATATATCATAAGTAATCTAGGTTCTTTTGGAGAAAATGTATTTAAAGTAGGAATGACTCGTAGATTAAATCCTCAAGATAGAGTGAATGAACTGGGTGATGCTTCTGTTCCATTCAAATTCGATGTTCATAGTTTTATTTTCTCAGATGATGCTGTTGGATTAGAAAATAAGTTGCATACTATTTTGAATGATAAGCGTGTAAATAAAGTTAATATGAGAAAAGAATTCTTCTACACCAATATAGATGAATTGGAAAATCTTGTAACGGAAATTGAACCAACTGCAGAGTTTAACAGAACTATGCTAGCGGAAGAGTTTAGGCAATCTCAGTCCTCTAATTCAAATTATACCAGCACATATGTATCTGAGGATTTTGATGAAGAATAATTAAAGAAACCCCGCCCCTGTCAACACAGGGGCAACACCTTGAAAATATAATATACTTACCTGGGCAGCTGACAGGGCGCCATGCCATCTCTTTCCGGTTCTGGGAAGGGGGTGGTTGCAATGGTTACATACAGTGATTTATTTACTTTTGTAATTATGATAGTAGCGATACTCACATACATTGACAGCCATAATAACAAAAAGAAATAGCGCCCCTGCTCTGGTAAAGTAAGGCGCTATCTCAATAGTTCTTTTATTTCGCCGGAACGGATAGGTTTGGTCTATCGTGCCAGCTGTTCTGTTAAGTATATTATATGTCAGGTTGGATTATTTGTCAAATGTGAAAACCACTTGGTGCTATCTAAAATAATTGAAAGGAAATAAAATCTATGGATGATTTCGAAAAGAAGCTATCTGAAATCCATGAACGGGTTCTTGGAAAAGCTCTCACAAACGAAGAACAAAATAATTATACCGAAACCTTATTTGAGTCAATAAAACATATAAATAAATATGGAGAAGAATTCTGGTATGCGAGAGAATTACAAATTGCTCTTGAATATAAACAATGGAGACGTTTTAAAGAAGTAATTGATAGAGCTATAATCGCTTGTAAAAACAGTGAAAATGCAATTTCAGAACATTTTGCCGACATTGGCAAAACATCACCTATGCCCAACGGTGGTGAACGTGTTATCGATGATTATGAATTGTCTCGTTACGCCTGCTATCTTATTGTACAAAATGGTGATGCAAGAAAAAAAGTTATTGCACTCGGTCAAACTTATTTTGCTGTAAAGACCAGACAACAAGAATTGATTGATAATTTCGAAGAGCTTAATGAAGACCAAAAAAGATTAGCTATTAGACGCGAAATGGCAGAACATAATAAATTATTAGTAGAAGCCGCCAAAAACGCAGGTGTTGAAACAAATCTTGACTATGCTATCTTTCAGAATTATGGATATCGTGGTTTATATGGCGGTATGGATGCAAAAGCTATCCATCGTCACAAAGGTTTAAAATCATCACAAAAAATCTTAGATCACATGGGATATGAGGAACTTGCTGCCAATTTATTCCGTGCCACTCAAACAGAAGCTAAGATTAAACGCGATAACGTTCAAGGCAAAAACGAAGCAAATAGAACCCACTATAATGTAGGGAAAGAAGTTCGCGATACGATTGAAAGATTGGGTGGAACAATGCCTGAAGATTTGCCGACACCTACTAAAAGCATTAAACAGATTGAACAAGAACAAAAGAAATTAGATAACAAATAATAAAACCGCTCCTGCTACCAACAAGAACGGCTCAATATATCCGAAGATATACTCTTTAATTGCAAATATATTGTATCATCTTCGGAACAGCCTTGCAATCGGAACATATTTTCGATGGCTGTTATTTTTATACCCAAAATTAAAAAGGAGATGATTTTATGCGCAATCCAAACGGCTACGGTTCTGTTGTCTATCTAGGTAAGAACCGCCGCAAACCCTATGCAGTAAGAGTAACCAATGGATACAAGGAGGTGAACGGACGTTTTAGGCAGCAATTCAAGTATCTGGGATATTTTGAAAAATCCAAAGAAGCAAATATGTTTCTGGCTAACTACAATTCCGGAATGCCCGTAAAAGAACATACAAGCCTCGTAAAAGAGCCCACATTTAAAGAGGTATATGAAGCTTGGCTAGAATATAAAAAAGCCAGAAAAAAAGCACCTTCTTCCAGTACTTTAAGAAATTATAATCTTGCATACAGTCGTTTTACGGACATCAAAGACAGGAAAATTAAAAATATCCAGACAGATGATATTCAGAAAATAGCAGATGGTGTATCCTCAAAATCTAATTCCACTGTTGTCATGACAAAAACAGTCCTGTCACAGATGTATGAGTACGCTATAAAGAGAAAATATGTAGATACAAACGTTGCAAATTTATGTGATTGGGATTATACAGAAACAAAAGAAAAGATACATAAACCTTTCACAGAAGATGAAATAGCGATGCTTTGGAAAAAGAAAGATATTCTATATGTGGATATTATCCTGATTATGATTTACACAGGACTTCGTGCATCAGAATTTTTAAACATTGAAAATAAAAATATAAATTTTGAAGAGCAGTATGTTATCTGTGGAATGAAAACAGATGCTGGAAGAGACCGTGTTGTTCCAATCCACGACGCTATCCTGCCATTCTTTAAGAGATATTACAGGAAGGGAAATAAATATCTGTTTCCAAACACCAAAGGTGGCGCTTACTACTACACACTGTTTAGAAATACTATCTGGAAGAACCTGATAGAAGAATTACAAATAGACCACACACCACATGATACCAGACACACCTTTGCAACTTTGGCAGATAGATACAACTTGAATGACTATTATATAAAACTCATCATGGGACATTCCGTATCCGATATAACCAAAGGAACGTATACTCATAAGCTGCCGTCTGAGTTATTAGCAGAATTGCAAAAAATAGAAATTCCAGATGTATAATTTGTATATTATATGTATATTGCTCGTATATTACGTTTCAAAATCAACACCATTTTTCTTGATTTTAGACATGAAAAAACCCCGTAAATAAAGGATTTACGGGGTCTAAAAATTTCATTAAGCCAATTTAGATGTATTCAAAAAGCCTTATAAATACTGAGTGAAAAGGGTTTTTTGTATATTTTATGTAACTTACGATTTTACCTTAATAAATTTTAACACCTAGTTTTTCTATAAAGATGATACAATATTTTCTCCCCGGAAGCAACCGGGGAGATGTTTTTTATTATACTAACGCTCCTCTGTCATTCGTCCTTGCCATGTGCCCATCTGACATAAAGTAGAACATTTCATTTCCAATCCAGACAAGCTCGTTGCGTGCCATATATCCGCCTTCTTTTAGCCAGAACCAATTTCCGTTTTCGTCTTTGTACCATTCGTTTTCCGCCATAGCACCATCTGCTTTAAGATAGAACCAATTTCCATTGATATACTGCCAACCAGTCTGCATTGCACCTGATGCGTCAAGATAATACCAGTAGTCTCCAATCTTCTGCCAGCCTGTCACCATGTAGCCACTTGCATTAAAATAGTACCATGTTCCAGAAATCTGTTCCCAGCCGTTCGTAGTGTAGGTACCATCTGCATGTTTATACCACCATCCTGTTTCGTTTTTTACCCACTCTGCCTGAGAGGAAGAAGTGCCTGTAATACCTTCGAAAATAGCTTCCGCACATTTTTCTACATCCCACCTTGCTGCATCACTCTGGCTGTCAACAAAACAACACTCCACAAGCAATGCAGGAGCATTTGTATGTTTTAATACATACAATCCGGTTCTTGTTTTTACACCTCTGTTTGTAATTCCAAGAGCACTTGAAACTTCCTTGGATATTCTTGTTGCAATATCTTTTGTTTTATCATTGTAAATTAAAGTTTCTACCCCCGTACCGCCACCAGCATTTAAGTGTATGGAAACATCTAAATCAACTTTATGTGCGTTACATTTGGCTACGATATTCTTTAAATTTTGAGAAGCAGTGCAATTACTATCATCGGTACAGTCATATACTGCGTGTCCGGCAGCTCTCAACTTTGAGATTAAAGCATCTTTTACCAATCTGTCTTCCACAGACTCCTTTAAAATTCCCACTGCTCCGCTTGCGCCCTGTCCCTGTGGGCAGTGTCCTGCATGTACATTGTATCTTCCCATGTTTTTTTCCTTTCTGCCGGCTGTTGTGCCGGCGCAACTTATTTATTTTCTTCTACCTCCGGAATTCCGGCCACAGAGTTTGCAATAGATAAAATACCGGACAGGACAGATGCAGATACTACCACTTTCCAGTCCACTGCGCTTAATACTGCTGCTGTTCCTACTGTTGCCACAAAGGTCTGTGCCATTGTTTTTACAGCTCTAATGCCTGCTGCCTTTGCCCATTCTCTTGTATCTACGTTTGCTTTTAATACACAATTTTTAAACATACTCTAATCCTCCTACTTTAAAATCATTGCCCCGATTGCTCCTGCGGCTGCTCCTAATAATGCAGACACCAGAGTATCCCAGCGTTTTGCTGGTTTTTCTTCCAAACTGGCTACTTTTGCAGTAAGCTGTACAAGGGTTTTGTTCATAAAACCGACTTCTTTTGTAAGCCCTACCATCTCCTGTGCCAGTTGGTGCACTACATTAACTACTTCCTCTGCACTATCCATGCGGTGTTTTAAGGAGCCAATTTCTTTTTTTATCTCTGCAATAGCTACTGCTGTTTCCTGTTCTTCCATGTGTTCTCCTTTCTTTTTTATTTTTGCATAAAAATAAGACCTGTTAAGGTCTTGCTCTAATCTCCATATATTCTCCTGTCTTAAAATGTCGAACGTTTTATCTTGTTTTTCTCTGTCTATAAG
>ERZ791611.1477-NODE-1477-length-14860-cov-8.251199_pt1 | contig 14860 bp, 10 predicted proteins | sample MGYA00510275_ERZ791611 | MGnify/ENA primary metagenome ERZ791611 (study PRJEB30046, sample SAMN00791912) | human gut metagenome | study: EMG produced TPA metagenomics assembly of the A metagenome-wide association study of gut microbiota in type 2...
GGCCCTCATGGTCGTCTCCCGCCGCCGCAAGGCGAAGGCCCCGGCCGACACCGAGGGCTCGGAGGAGTGATCCGACGAACCTGACCTCGGGCCCGTGCGGCGGACCGTTCCCCATGATCCGCCGCACGGGCCCACGGGCGCGCCCAGATCCTTTCCTTCCCGGACGCGCCCAAGCCCCCACCGGTACCGTCTTTGTTTTCTCCTTTGTGACGCGCCGGGTTCGACTCCCGGCGGGGGCACGCCGCGGGAACCCCTTCCCGCGCACCATGGAAACCAGAACGGGGTGGCAGGCCGGATCCAATGAGGTCGGATCCGGCCGGCCACCCCTTTCCCTTGCGCACCGGACCGTCCGACTCCTTGAAAATCTCCTTGTGGCGGATCGGTCCGTCTTCCTTTCGCATGATGCCGTCCGTTTCCATGTTCTGCGGCCCGCGGAAACGCCGGACGGGAATCATGGCGCTCGAAACCCGGCGCGCGGCGGCGGGACCCGGCCCCACCGGCGAACGGTCGGCGGGCCCTTTTCCATACCATCGTCCGAGCCTCTTCGGTTTCGTCGGGAACGTCCAAACCGGAGCCTTCTCGACAGCCATACCGTGGTCATGTCATCCAAAACAAGTCGAAAGGAAAACATCATGTACGGAATCACCATCGCGGCAGACAGCGGCAGCGTCGTCACCAGCGCGTTGCAGCTCTTCAGCCAGTTCGCCATCATCGGCGGCGGCCTGTGGGCCGTGTGGGGCGTCATCACCCTGGCCGGAGGACTGAAGGACCAGAACGGCCCCGCCACCCAGTCGGGCGTCTGGCAGGTCGTCGGCGGCGGCATGATCATCGCGGCCGCGGCCCTGTTCTCCAGCATCGCCCTGTAGACGGGAGGCCACGCATGGTCGATTTCATCGTCGGTATCCTCAACTCGATAGGGTCCGGCGTCGGCGACGACCTCGTGGCCGACCTGCTGAAGACCCCCGCCGAATACAACGCGGGCATGTACCAGCTGAGCCTGACCGTCGCCCGCTCGGCGGTCAAACCCATAGCCAGCACGATACTGGCGATCATGTGCGTCCTGGAACTCGCCAGGGTCAGCACCCGGGCGGACGGCGACCGAGAGCTGGGCGTCAAGCTCGTCGCCATGGCGATGTTCAAGCTCACGCTCGTGTTCACCGCGGCCCAGCACAGCGAGCTCATGCTCCAGGCCATCGACGAGATCGGCGACAGCGTGCTAGGCGGCATCCATTCGGCGGCGCCCACCACCGGCGCATCGTCGGGCCTCGGCCTTGGCGACAGCATGCGCGACGCCATCGACTCCGCCGGCTGGATGGGCCAGATACCGTGCCTGATCCTGCTGCTCATCCCGTTCCTCGTCTCCAAGGGCGCGACCATCGTCGTCACCGTCGTCATCCTCCTGCGTTTCGTGCAGATATACATGCTCACCGCGTTCAACCCGCTGCCGATCGCGTTCATCGCCCAGGAGGAGACCCGCCAGTGGGGCATCAACTACTTCAAACAGTACGCGTCGCTGGTGTTCCAATGCGCGACCCTGTATCTGGCGATCCTCATGTACCGCACGCTCGTGGGCGGCACGCTCAACCCGAGCAAGTTCAAGGACGGCGACAGCCTCTCCGGCTGGGTGATGGACAACTTCACCGGCCTGCTCCTGGCGAGCGTCATGCTCATCGGCATCGTCATGGCGGCCAACTCCGTCGCCAAGAAGCTCTTCGGCGGCGAATGAAACACAACGCAATCCACGAAAGGAAGCAATCATGGCGTTGCAGATGCCCGTCTACAGGGAACTGACCACCATCGAGTCGAAGGTGTTCATGGGGATGAGCTGGCGGCAGTGCCTCGCCGCCGTCATCCTCGCCATCGTGTGCGGGGGAGGATACGTCGGACTGTGGTTCGGCCTGGGCATGGACCCCAACCTCGCCATGTACCTGATCTTCCCGCCCGGCCTGCCCGTGGCCATATGGGGATGGGTGAGGCCAAAGGGCCTCATGCCCGAGAAATACCTGAAATACATCCTGCGCCACTACACGCAGCGCGAGGTCTATCTGCTCGACGGACCGGGCAGACCATACCGCACCGGCGCGAAACCAACGATCAAGGAAAGGTGAGGAATGTTCGGAAAGAAGAAACCCCAGGTCGCGCCGGACGAAGACGATGCCGAAGCCAGGGCGAAGGCGCGGAGAAAGAAGGTGACGCGTCTGCCGAAGGGCGTCAAGCAGCTCATCGGCTACGACGCGATGCTGCGCAACGGGATCGCCAGCCTGGGCGACGGACGGTGGAGCGCCACCATCCTCTTCCAGGACATCAACTACCAGCTGAGCCCGGAATCCCACCAGATGGAGATCATCGACCGGTGGGCCAAGCTCATCAACAGCTTCGAGGCCGGGCAAAACGTGCAGATCGCCTCCTACACGCGCTCACGCGGCGTACGCGAGATCCTCGCCGACGTGATGATGGGCGAGACCGGCGACAGCCTCGACCACTACCGGCTCGACTACAACCGCCTCGCCCAAGGCAAACTCGAATCCGTCAGCCGCAACACCAGCACCGTCAAGACCCTGACCGTCACCGTCCGCGAAAGCGACGAGCAGGCCGCCGTCGCGACCCTGAACGCCCTGTGCAACAACCTCGTCAGCCAGATGCGCTCCATCGACGCATGCAAGGCCACCCGACTCGACCGCGAGCACCGGCTGCGCCTCATGGCCGAGGTGCTCCGGCCCGGCGAGGAGTTCCGGTTCGACGAACGCCGGTTCGAGCATCAGCCCGGCAAGCCCGACACCAAGGACCTCGTGTGCCCGTGGAGCATCGACGCGCGCAACCCGACCATGCTCGACATCGAATCCCTGGACTCGAAATACCTGCACCGCACCATGTGGGTGTCCAGTCTGCCGCCGGAACTGTCCGACCAGCTGGTCAACGACCTGACCGGCCTGCGCGCCCGCGTCGACGTGAGCATCCACCTGGCGCCCATGGACCGCGGCGAAAGCATGACGCTCGTGCGCCGCAAGAACGCCGAGGTCAAGATGCAGATCATGGACCAGCGGCGCAAGAACCGCAAGCAGGGCCTCGACCCCGACGACCTTCCCGACGACCTCGCCGACCAGCAGGAACAGCTTGGCCAGCTGCGCGACGAGCTGCGCTCCACCAACCAGAGGCTCGTGGACTCGATCATCGTGATCGGCGTGTCCGCGGCAAGCCAGGAGGAGCTGGAGGTCGCGTGCAGGAACGTGAAGGCCAAGGTCAACGCGCAGTCCTGCACGGCCGAGAGCCTCAAGTTCATGCAGATGGAGGGACTGACGGCCGAGCTGCCGCTGGGCAACAACCCTCTGCCCATGAAGCGGACCCTGACCACGAACAGCGCGGCCATCCTCATCCCGTTCACCACGCAGGAGGTGTTCGAGCCGCACGGCCTGTTCTACGGGTCGAACGCCCGGAGCGGCAACCCGATCCTCGCGGACCGGCGCAGCCACATGAACTCCAACGGATTCGTGCTCGGCACGTCCGGCGGCGGCAAATCCTTCACCGTCAAACAGGAGATCGCCGGCATGTTCCTCAACCGTGACGACGAGGTGATCGTCATCGACCCGGAACGCGAATACCTCGCCCTCGCGGCCGCGTTCGGCGGACAGATCATCCAGATCAGCGCCGGCACCGGCACGCGCGTCAACCCGATGGACATCGTCCTGGAGGACGATTCGGCCTCCGACCCCGTCAAGGACAAGACCAACAACGTGGTCTCCATGATCGGCGCGCTCATCGGCGGCATCGACGGCCTCGACCCGCTCCAGAAGGGACTCGTCGACCAGTGCGTCAGCAACCTGTACACGCGTTACCGCAACCAGGGCGGGGGAGTGGTCCAGCCCACATTGCAGGACCTGCACGACGAATTGCAGGCGGGCGGCGACCAGGTGAGCCGGTACCTCGCCGACGCACTCAACCCGTACATCACCGGCTCCATGAGCGGCTTCAACGGCCAGACCAACGTGGACCTGTCCAACCGGTTCACCGTGTTCGACGTGTCCGGCCTGTCCGGCGAGCTGCGCACGTTCGGCATGATGGTCGTCATCGACCAGGTGTGGAACCGCGTCATCCGCAACAAGGCCAACGGGCGGCGCACCTGGCTGTACGTCGACGAGTTCCACCGCTTCTTCTCCAACCAGTACGCCGCCGCCCAGTTCAAGGACATCTACAAGCGCGCTCGCAAATACGGGCTCGGCGTGACCGGCATCACGCAGAACGTCGAGGAGATCCTCGACCTCCAGGACGCGCGAGAGATGCTGTCCAACAGCGATTTCCTCATGCTCCTGAGCCAGAACAGCACCGACGCGGACGCGTTGTGCGAGCTGCTGACCCTGAGCGAGGAGCAGCGCCAGTACTTCACCGGCGTGCTGCCCGGCCAGGGACTCATGAAGATCGGCAGCGCCTACGTGCCGTTCGACGGGCGCATCCCCGCGGGCGGCGACCTCTACCGGCTGTACTCCACGACCTTCCAGGAAGGAAAGTAAACGCATGAGCGGAACCCAAGCCCACCACGCCGGAGGCACACGCGCCCGCATCGGACGCGCGGCCACCGGCGTGGTGTCCAGCGCCGCGCAGTTCGGCTCGGACCGGGCCGACATCGCCGATTCCATGGGCCACACCGCCGCCGAGATGGCGGGACGCGCCGGCATGTACGGCATGTCCTCCACCATGCACGGCGTGGGCTGGACGGCCGGCAAGGCGCGGCGCATCATGAACCGCGGCAAACGCGCCCTGCGGTCGGGCAAGGGAATGCGCAAGACGGCCGGCAAACCCAAGGCGCTGTCCGAGGCGAAGCCCAGCGAGAAGATCGGCAAGTTCGCCGCGAAAGGCAAAGCGAGCAAGCGGATCGGCAAGCACATAGGCACAGGCATTGGGAAAGCCGGCCGTAGCGTCAAACGAATGGGATCCACCGGCATGGGCTGGATGGACGAAGCCGGCGCGAGGCTCACCGCTGCCGACGACGACTTCGCATCGAAGCTGGGAAGCACCACACGCGACCTGTCCTTCAAAGCGGCACGCGCGGGCGTGAAAGGCGTCAACTCGTCGGCCAAATTCATCTGGCGGCACCGCCGCGCGCCCGTCAAGGTGGCGCGCGACGTTCAAGCCACCGGACAGGCCGCCGTGCGCGCCGCCCGCGCCGCCGCGAACTTCGTGCGCATGGCCACGTCCCGCGTCATCGCGGGAGCCGCCTCCATCAGCCTTCCCATCCTGCCCGTCATCGCGGCCATGCTCGCGGTGCTCGGCGTGCTCCTGGCCGTCATGGGCGCGTTCCTGGGATCCAGCGCCAGCGAATCCACGGTCTCGGGCGTGCCCGCGGAATACGAGGCCGACGTGATCCGCGCCGGATCCATCTGCCAGGTCGTCACGCCGAGCATCATCGCCGCCCAGATCGACCAGGAGTCCAATTGGAATCCGAAGGCCGGCAGCTCCGCCGGAGCGCAGGGCATCGCACAGTTCATGCCGTCCACATGGGCGTCCGCGGGCAAGGACGGCGACGGCGACGGCAAGGCCGACATCTGGAACCCGCACGACGCGATCTGGAGCCAGGGCAACTACATGTGCAATCTCGCCTCGCAGGTCGAAACGGCCAAGAAGTCCGGGAAGCTGACCGGCGACACGTTGGAGCTGACCCTCGCGGCGTACAACGCCGGCCTGGGCAGCGTGCTCAGATACGGCATGGTGCCGCCCTTCGAGGAAACCATCAACTATGTGCGGCGGATCAAGGAACTCGCAGCGACCAAATACACCGCAACGGGGACCGCCGAGGGTGGCACGGTCGGCTCCCTCGAACCGAAACTGACGGTCTCCGGCGGCATCGTGTCCACGGCCGGCATCACGCCGGACACGAGATACCCATGGGGGCAGTGCACCTGGTGGGCCGCGACCAGAAGAGCCGACATAGGAAAACCGATACCAGGGTGGGGCAACGCCGCCACATGGGCAGGTTCCGCGGCGTCGGCCGGCTACACGGTGGACGGCTCCCCATCCGCCGGCAGCGTCATCGTGTTCCAACCGGGAGTATTGGGCGCGTCCGCCGACTACGGGCATGTCGCCATGGTCGAGGAGGTCCGCGGGGACGGGTCGATCCTGATCAGCGAGTCCAACGCGCTTGGCCTCGGCGTCGTATCCACACGCGAAATCAGCGCCTCCCAACTGGCCGCAGCCGGAAGTGGCGTCCGCTACATCCATTGAAAGGAAAACCAAGCATGGAACCAAAGAGGAACAGGATCATCGCCGCGACGGGATTTGCGGTCGCGCTCCTCATCCTGGGAGGAAACGTCGCGGTGATATGCGCCGGCAACGGAACCGCGGAGGACACGCAAAGCACCGTCGCCCGGCCGCGAACGAAAACCGAACCCGGACAAAAAACGGCTGGAGACGAAGAGACCGAGCCGGCGACGCCGACGGAGGATGATCCGTGCGCCGACCTCGCGCCGAAAGCGCTCGGCGTCTACATGGGCGACGAACGAGGCCAACTCGAAGGCGAATACTTCACGCCGGATGCCGCCGGCCTCGACATACCGGCATCATCCATAGCCCCGCAGCCATTGCCCGAGACCGAGTTCACCGGCTTCCCCGTGTCCATGGGGCGGCGGGTGGCGACATGCGCCGTATCCACCGGGCTGGAGGCATCCTGGGTGCTTGACTACACGCTCACTGACGACGGCTGGCGATGCGCGGCGGTCAAGGGCCCATTGGAAGGCGGATACCGGGTGCATGAAGGCAAACCAGAGGAACAAAAGTGATGAAGGCAAACGAACAGGATCAGCCAGTCCTCATCAAAGACGAGGGCGGAGCGGAATGACCAGGATCGACAGGAAGACGGGTGAGCCGATTCTCAGCCCCAAGCTTACGGACGACCAGCTGTACGCCATGGCCAACGAGCCCGGCTGGCGTCCATGGATGCGCCTGATCGCCGAACATCCACACGCGTGGCCGGAGCTCGCCGAATGGTGGCATACCGCGCAGGAGCAAGGCTTTGACACGGCCGGTGCCGCGCCGCTGCCGCCCGCGTCCATGCGCGGCCGCCGTCGCGTCGCCATACCGTCCGCGCCGCTGCCGCCGGAAGACGAGCCGGGGCAGGAACCCGTGTCTGCGCCGGCGGAGCAGTCTCCTCCCGACGATTCCGCGGAGAAGGCCCTGAAGGACGCCGACGACGATTTTGCCGCACTCGAACGAATCGCCGACTTGGAATCGGATACGGCGGACATCCCTCCAATACCGGAAGCAGAATCGTCGGGGCCGGCCGTCACCTACTCGGCCGACCCCGACGATCTGAAGGTGCGTCGCGTCTTCCCGGTCGGGAAAGCGCTCGTCGCGATCGTCATGGCCGCGAGCCTCATCGCCGTGTCCTGGATGGGACTGCAAATCAAAAACCGCCGTGCCGCTGCCATGCGGCAAGAGGCGCATGAGACCGCAATCAGCGCATGCGACTCGGCCGAAGCGACACGCAAGACCGTCCAGTCCGACCTGGACAGGACCACGGCCAAAGCCTCCAGACTATTGAAGGACACCAGTCGCGGCCAAGTCGCGGATCCCAAGACGCTTGATGCGTTGAATCGGCTCCTGGACGCAAAGACGTCCACCATCAAGGGTTCCTGCGCGCCCGACGCCGTCACATCCGACGTGGACAGGACCACTGCGGCGCTGCGCAGAACGACCAAAGAGCTCAAGAACCGTCTCACCGACCTCAAGACCGCGGCCAAGGCCGTCACCGACAGCAAACTCGACAAGACCGTGGACGACGCGAACGCGCTGTACAAGCAGACCGACGGCAAGGTGGCGGACGACAAGACCCGCGCAAGCCTGCTGGACGCCATCAAAAAACGCGACGCGGACGCCATCGCAAAAGCCGTGAAAGAGGTCAACGAATCGAAGATGGCGAAGGAAAAGGCCGACGCGGAGGCGAAAGCCAAGGCAGAACAGGAAGCCGCTGCGGCCGCCGCGCAGCAGGCGCAGGCATCGCAATCCCAATCGGTTCCACAGCGGCAAACACCCTCATATTCGGGAGGAAGCCAATCCCAATCCCAAGGAAGTTCCGGATTCGGTTCCGAAACCGTTCGACGTCCGTCTTCGGGAGGCTCGTCGTCCTCCACCAATACGGGCGGAGCCTCGCCGGGATGGTCCGTGCCCGCGCCATCAGACGAGGGCACCGGCTTGCCCGGCAGCGATCCGGGGTTGTGATTGGCTTCATGCCGCTGCCTTCCATTCTTTGGAGTGCTTGAGCGTGGATTTCGGTCTGGCGATGGTGGTTCCGGGCCATGCCTTGCGGCTGAGGAACGGGTGCAGTCCTCGCAGGTTGTAGATGCATTTGTCGTTGTCCAATTGCGCGAGCTCGTCTGGCGTGAGGAGTTCGCGGCCGGTGCGCTGGTAGTTGGTGGTGTGGCTGCCGGACACGCCCTTGGAGTCGCTGGTGGTGCGGATGTCGATGGTCTCCTTGCCGAGCAGCTTGCTGAGCCATTCGGTGGTGGACTGCTCGTTGCCGCCGAGGAAGAGCACGCTGTCGCAGTTGCCGACGATGGTCTCCCACGAGTCCTTGTACATGGTCTTCAATTGGGCGATGGTCTGGAGGATGATGCTGACGCTGACCTTGCGCGAGCGGATCGTGGCGACGAGCTTGTCGAAGTTCGGGATGCGGCCGACGTTGGCGAACTCGTCGAGGAAGCAGTGCAGTGGCGTAGCGAGGCATTCGCCGGGGTAGGTGCGGCAGCGGCGGATGATGCTGTCGAAGAGGCATTGGTAGAAGATCGCGGCCAGGAAGTTGAAGGTCGGGTCCTCGTCGGGCAGGGCGAGGAATATGGCCGTCTTTTTGTTGGGGCGCCTGTAGCCGCCTTCGTGCTCGTCCTGGTATCCGCCGATCCGGTCGATGCCGAGGTTGTCGTCGGAGAGGATCTCCCTGACCGGTCCGACGGTCAGTGGGGCGAGGCGCACGCCGAGGCTGATGATGATGCCCTTCTTGGTCTCTCCCGCGCCCTGGGTGAAGGGCCGGTACTGGCGGGCGGCGAACTTCAGGCCCTGGGCGAGCCTCCATGCCTCCCGCAGGTCCGGGTCGTCGTGGTCCGCGCCCGCGCGTTCCCATTCGGCGCGGGTCTCCTCGTATATTTCAGTGGCGGTCCGGGCGACGGCGTCGACCTGGCTTTCCTTGGTCTCGTCCTGTTCGCTGGCTTCGAGCAGGTCGCGCATGTCGGCGACCGCGTTGAGGGTCTGGCCGGAGTCGATGTTCAGGCAGTCCTTGAGGATGTCGTCGGGCAGGTAGTAGACGAACGCGGTGAGTGCGGTCAGGAGGCTGCGTTCGGATTTGGTCCAGAAGTCGTCGGTCTGGTGCTCCTTGGGTGTGGAGCCGTTGGTGTTGTCCATGATGTTGGTGACCAGGCGCATGATCGCCACGTCGGGTTTCGTGGGGTCGATGTAGCGCATGGGGTTGAATTTCGTCTCGCTGGTCAGGTCCACCAGGTCGAGTTGTTTGACCGTGTAGCCCATCGTCTTTAGTTTCCCGCCGGTCTTCGCGTAGAGTTCGCCTTTCGGGTCGGTGCACGCGTAGTTCATGCTGCCCTTGAGGATGTTGGGGATGACGTGGGTGGCGGTCTTGCCGGAGCCGGAGCCGCCGATCACGGCGGTGTTGAGATTGCGGCGCGTGGCCGGGGCGTCGAGGCTCAGGCCCTCGGTGGCCGTCATCTGGAGGTTCTGCCTGGTGTCGCGGTCGGTATACGGGGCCATCTCCCGGCTGGTCGACCAGCGTGCCGACCCGTACTCCTCGCCGTCCCTCCAGTTGCGTCTCATGCTCCACCGGTAGAGGTGGAACAGGCCGACCGCGCACGCGCCGCCCAGTCCGCATAGGAGGCTGGCCCGGTCGAATCCCAGGGCGAGCGGATGCTGGAGCATGATCGTCATGCCGTCTATGATCCGTTCCATGCTTTCGCCGGCGGCGATGCCGGCCTGGACGCGGGCGGCCGCGAGGTCGGAGAGCCAGAATCCCGCGAGGATGGTCAGCGTCTTGACGATGATTCCTCTTGCTTGTTCCATGATTGTTCCTTTCTATTGTTTTCTTTCGGCGAGGTTCTCCTTGAGCCTGGCGCGGAACCGGTCGTACAGCGTCTTCCTGCTGGTGATCCTCCCGTCGGCCGGCTCCGTTTCGGCCTGGGCGTCGCCGCCGGCCGCTTCCGCGTCCTTCGGGGGTGGGAGGGGCGTGACGGTGGTCATGCCGCCCGGCGCGGCGTCGATGCTGAATGGCCGGCCGTCTGCCATGAGCGTGGACATGAGTCGGCCGACGTGGCCGTTGATGTCGATCCATTCGCCGTCGCCGGCCTTGTCCGGTCTGATGCCGCTGACGGTGGTGGTCCGTGTCATCGATTCCCGTCCGGTTCGTCATGGCTGGGATCGAACGCGAGGCTTGTGGCTTCGATGTCGATGCCTGATCCTTCGTCGCCCGCGGTGCCTTTGACCATGAGGCGGGATCCCTTGCGCGCGTGGTCGCGGATGTTCTCCGAATGCTCCCTGCCGCTGGCGTGGATGGTGATTTTCCTCGTGGCTGTTCCCATGGCCATGGTTTCAAGCAGCCAGTCTTCCGCGCTTCTGTTTTGCCGTGGGCTGCTGATGAGTGTGCCCTCGAACCAGATGATGGGTTCCGGCTGGTCGTTTGTTTCTGTTGTCATGCGTGTCTTCTGCTCCTTCGTATGGAATGAATGCGGGGTGGCGCGGAAAGCGCGCCACCCCGTGGCTGGAGAGGATTACAGTCTTGGCCCGTGACGCTTCGTCGTGGAATCGGCCTGTGCGGGCGCCTTGTGATCCGGTTCCGGCCGGTCACGGTCCAGGCTTTGGGCCGGCTGGGGCTCCTTCAACTGGTCAAGCTGGTGGAGCGTCCACGTGGACAGTTCACTGTCGTATGAGGCGCGGGCGAGGATCTCGTCGCGGTTGTCCCAGACGATCTGGTCGGCCTGTTGTTGGGTGATGCCCGTCCAGTCGCCCTGCGCGTTGATGCGCATGAGCGGGTCCTTTCGCGGGTCCCATCCGCCCATCTCGCGTTTCTCCGCGATGTCCGCGGAGGTGAGGCCGTCTCCGGCGATCTGGACCGCCTTGTCGGATGGGTAGGCGAGGTAGGTGGCGATGTCGTTCTCGGGGTCGTGCGCGTTGACCTCGCCCACGATGCCGTGGAGGATTCTGACTGCGTCCTGGTCGGGGGATTCGTATCGTTCCAGGATGTGGCTCGCGCGCATGCAGGACGCTTTGCGGTGCTGCTCGTAGAGCACGGCCGGATCCTCATCGACCTTCGTCACGACGTATCCGGCGTCCTCCCTCGCCTTCATCGCCTGGTCGCGGTCGAAGGCGGTGCTCAGGTATGCGATGTGCCTGTCGGGGTCCCCGGGCTTCCGCCACCGGTAGGCGTATTCCTCCGGCGGCTGGTTCGCGGCCAGATGGCTCGTCCCGGCTGCGCGGGCCGTGTGTAGGCCGCCCGCGCGTTCCCAGCCCTCCACCGCCTTGGCGAGTGTTTTCCCGGCGGCTGGGTCGGCCGGGTCGATGACGGTGTGTTCGCGGTCGGCCATGTCGTTGTCGTCGTATTGCCATTCCGCCTGTGGCCGGTTGGCGTAGGACACCTCGATCCGGCCGGCCAGACGGTCCGTGTCTTTCCATGCGGGGTTGTCGTGGAAGTCGATCTGCACAGCGCGTCCGTCCGTGAGCCTCGCTTCGAGGTAGTGGCCCATGGCGTTGCCGCCCTGGGTGACTTCGGTGACGTCGTGGTCCTGTTCGAGCAGTCGTCTGGCGTTTTCCGTTGTCAATGGCATTCCTGCGCTCCTTTCCTTGGTTTCCTGGTCTCTACTTTCCGTCTCCCGGGGTTCGTCGGGTTTGGACGTCAGCCGTTCGAGTTCTGCCTGTTTTTGCCGGTACTCGTCCTCGTGGGCGAATGGTTCGGCCAGCGTCTCCTGCGCGGCGGCGAGTTCCCTTTCGGCGTCCGCCAGCCGTTCCGTGAGCTTGCCGGGGTCGGTGGCCATGTTCTTGACGATCCGGTCGAGCTGGCTGACGATGCTGGAAGGTCCGGTCAGGTAGGGTCCGGGCATCTCGGTACCGGATTCGTGCTCGTGGACGGCCTTGACGGCCAGGGTGATCCGTCCGGTGGTGGCCGCCCTGCGTGCGATGACGGGCAGTCCGTCGTATTCGGCGATCGTGTCCCCGTCGTGCGCCTGGTGGGCGGCCTGGTGGAGGAGCCTGCATGCGGTCTGCCGGTCGCCGACCGGCTGTCCGTTGATGGTCATGCCCTCCCACTTGCCGTTCATGCGTGCGGTCTGGTGGATGCTCAGGGCCTTGGACGCGAGCGGCTTGTCGTCGGTCTTCTCGCGGATCGCCTGGCGGATCCCCTCGATGCGTGGCTGGAGCTGCTGGTTGATGTCCCTGCGGGTGTCGGCCTTCTGCTGCGCCCATGAGGCGCGCAGGAGCTTCAGCTGGTTGATCTCGTTCTCCAATGTCATGCGGCGTTGGATGTCGGGGTCGCCGGTGGCCAGCGCCTTGATGTTGGCGAGGGTCACCACGTCGGCGTCGAGGTCCGCGGCCTCGCGGGCGGGGCTCTTCGAGCTCATGAGCTGGCTGATGAACCGCTGCTTGCGTTCCACGGTCTGGTAGCTGTACGCGTCGAACGTGCCCTCGGTCACGTACCGGTAGTCGCGCACGTGGTCGTACGTGTTGCCCTGGCGCTGGATTCGGCCGAGGCGCTGTTCCAGGTCGGCGGGCCTCCATGGGCAGTCGAGGTCGTGGATCGCGGCGAGGCGTTCCTGCACGTTGGTGCCGGTGCCGAGCTTCTGGGTGCTTCCCATCAGCACGCGGATCTCGCCGGATCTGACTTTGGCGAACAGTTGCTCGCGTCTGGCGGGGTTGTCGCCGGCGTCGTGCACGAACGCTATCTGCTCGGCGGGCACGCCCAATTGGATGAGGCGGTCCTTGAGGTCCTGGTAGGCGTTCCATCCGCCCGACGCGGGCGTGCTCGAGTCGCAGAAGACGAGCTGCGTGCCCAGGCGTGGCGTCTCCTCCTGCCAGATCCGGGCGACGTTCTCGGCGCATGCCTGGATCTTGCCGTTCTCCAGGGGGCGGTCGTTCTCGTGGCCTTTGAGGAGCTTGGGGTCGAGGGCGATCTTTCGCCCGTCGCCAGTGATCCGCAGGAGGTTGTCGACCTCCGGCGGCACGTCGCCGTCGCGCACGAGGTCGGCCCTGTCGGACAGTTCCTCCATCTCCTTCTTCTGGCGGTCGGTGATGGGCACGGGGACGGGCACCTGCTCCAGTTCGGGCAGCGGCAGCTGGATGTCGTCGTTGGTGATCATGTCGGTGAACTGCTTCACCGCGTTCATCAGTTCGGGCAGGTTCTGGAAGCGCGCGAACCTCTGCTTGACCTGGAAGCCGTTGCCCTCGGGCTTCAATTCCACGGTGGGCACGACCTGGCCGTAGGCGCCAGCCCATGCGGCGAACGTGTCGAGGCCCTGGGCCTTGAGGGTTCCGGGCGCGAGGTAGCGCTGCATGTTGTACAGCTCGCTCATGCTGTTGGATACCGGCGTGCCGGTCATGAACGCGATGTTGCCTCCGTGCCCGGCCTCGCGCAGCCATTCGCATTTGTCGAGCAGGTCCTCGCATTTCGCGGCGGACGACAGTTGCATGCCCAGGTCGGCGGATGCGACGGGCACGCCGAGGTTCTTGAAGTGGTGGGCCTCGTCGACGATGAGCATGTCCACGCCAAGCGATTCGAACTCGATGCCCGCCAGTGCCTTGTCGTCGCGCGACTCCTTGCCGTCTCGCAGGCGCTGCATGGCGGTCTCGGCGCTTTTGCGCGCCGCCTCCAGCCGTTTGACGGTGGGGTCCTTGTCGCCCCTGGCCTTGGCGGCGGCCTCGACGGCCTGGGCGAACTCGTCGACGCGGGCGCGCATGTTCCTCAGCCGTCGTTCCTTGCTGACGTGCAGCTGGCTGAACCGGCTCTCCGGCACGATCACCGCATCCCAGTCGCCGGTGGCGACCCGGCCCCAGAACCGGCGCACCGATTCGGGGTTGCGTTGCGCGTCCTTGTCCATGACGAGGACCCGTCCAGCCGGATAGAGCCTGAGCACGTCGCCGGCCCACTGGTCCACGAGGTGGTTGGGGACCACGAGCATCGGCTTGGACGCCTTGCCGAGACGTTTCGCCTCGTGGGAGAGGGCGACGCCCTCGAACGTCTTGCCGGCTCCGACGACGTGCGCGATGAGGGTCCCCTCGTCGCTGCGCAGGGCGCGGGCCACCGCGTCCTTCTGATGCGGACGCAGGGCGACGCCGTGGGCGATGCCGGGCGTGGTCAGGTAGGATCCGTCGACGTGGCGGGGCCGCATGCCGTTGAATCTGCGGTTGTACAGGGCGGTGAGCCTTTGCGCGCGGTCGGGGTCCTTGAACACCCATTGGTTCCACGCGTCGCGGATCGCGTTGGCCTTCTCGATGGCGGCCATCGTGGCCTTCTGGTCCTTGACCCGTTTGGGCTTGCCGGACGCCGTGGTCTCCGTGGGGGAGTCCTTGGTGACGGTGATCTGCGCGTTGTCCAGGCACGCCTCCAGCAGTTGGAACGGGTTGCGGTCCTCGGTGCCGTACGTCCTTGCTGCCTTGTAGTCGATGTCGCCGCCGCCCGAGTAGCCGACGCGCCATTGTCCGAGCTGGGGGATCCAGTCGACCGAGTACTGGGAGAGCTTGCCGGGCGTGAGCCCGTGGCCGCGCACGTTGAACGTCTCCATCATGAAGTCGTGGACGTCCCTGGCGGGGATCCACGGGGCCCCCAGCGGCGCCTTGATCTGCTCGGTCTCCAGCGGGGTGGGCTGTACGCGTTCCAGCAGATCGGCCACGTGTT
>ERZ791611.1483-NODE-1483-length-14838-cov-2.930055_pt1 | contig 14838 bp, 15 predicted proteins | sample MGYA00510275_ERZ791611 | MGnify/ENA primary metagenome ERZ791611 (study PRJEB30046, sample SAMN00791912) | human gut metagenome | study: EMG produced TPA metagenomics assembly of the A metagenome-wide association study of gut microbiota in type 2...
ATACAGATCGGACATTCATAAATATCTGCATCTCCATATTTTTCTGTATATGCTTTGATCAGGTTTTCCCTTCTTGTCACGGAAAGACTCTCCGGAAAACAATCTCTGCTCACTGCAACAACTCCGATTTTCAATTCTGGCATGTTATTCATTGTAATACTTCCTTTCTTTGCTTTCTTGACTTTCTTTGCTTTCTTGACTTTCTTTGTTTTATCTTTGCGTCTTTCTTCACCTTACCCGTTTTCTCTCGGCTCAGATCTCGATATTCTCGCCTTTCAATCCGCAAAACGCACCGTCAATCCCGGCTTCCTCATGGGCGATCAGCCATTTATTCTTTGCGGTAATCAGACGTTCTTCACCGTCCTCCCCTGCCGGGAATGTCAGATCGGTGTTCGTTCCCGCCGGAAGTACGACTACGCAGCGAAATCCGCTCTCGCCCTCCGCTGTACACGGCGCATAGTGCAGCGTCGTCGCATATACTTCGATCACCGTTCCCGCCGGAACGAGGAACGCCTCCACAAGCGAAGTGTCATATGTATAGTCCGCCTGAATATCCTGCTCTGCTCCCAGCAAAAGCACAAGATCGTTCACTGCGATATTGATCTCCGAAGAACGGTGATATTCCAGCGCATTCAGCTTCTTGTTGTCTCCGTTGCAATACCCGATCTGGATCGGCAGTCCTCCAAACGCACGGTTCTTCATCTCCTCCGCGTCCGGCAGCGCCTCCATCTCTTCAACTGACGGAACATATACAACCTCTTTTGTGAGTGGTGTGTGTTCCATTTCTTTTAAGATACCGGCTACATGATATCCGTTCAGAACTTTTCCGTATTTTTTGAATGATTCGTCATTCACATTTTGGATCTTCATCAAAGTCCTCCTTTCCGATTTCCCTGTATGCCAATATCATAGCAAGATTTTTTGTGAAACTCGACCATTTATTTATCTAAAACATGGCACTTTTTTGTCCTTTTTTAATATCTTTATCTCTTTTCCTGTACTGCGGAAGCGGGAATCGGAATCAGAACTCGAAACGTACTGCCCTTTTCGAGTACACTTTCAACTTCGATCTTTCCTCCCAGCAGTTCCAGAACACGATGAACCATTGCCAGCCCAAGTCCGTTTCCTTCCCCTGAATGTGAAGAATCTCCTTGATAAAATTTATCAAAGATATGGCGTATGCATTCTTTTGACATTCCACATCCCGTATCACTGATCTCCACGCATACAAACATCTCATCTGTTGTCTGCCTGATAGTAATTTGCCCTCCCGGCTCAGTAAATTTGATCGCATTTGACAATACATTATTCCACACCAATTCCAACAGGCTTTCATCAGCTTCTATCATAATGCGTTCTTCGATTTCCGCCTCCACTTCAATTCCTTTTTCTTCCCATATGTCTTCAAACTGTAAAATACAGCCGCACAACTGTCTGCATAAATCATATTTTTCCACTTCCGGAACGATAGATTGATTCTCCAACTTATTTAGTTTCAGTATATTGCCGACTAAATTCGATAACTTCTCTGCCGTATTCTCTATAATCCGCGCATACTCAGATCTTTCCGCATCCGAAATATTTTCTTTTTTCAATAATTCCGCATAGTTTTTGATCACTGCGATAGGTGTCTTCATTTCATGGGAGACATTTGAAATAAAATCTGTTTTTAACGTTTCAATACTTCCCAGTTCTTCCGCCATTTTATTAAAATCATCAATCATTACATCCAGATAATCTTTCTGCGCGCCGCTGTGTATCTGTGATATCCTCACCGAAAAATCGCCCGCTGCAACTTTTCCTGCCGCATCTGCGAAATTCAGCATTGGTTTCTCATAAGTCTCTCTTACTTTTTTTCTTGTAAATAATGTAAGTCCTCCTGCAACGATTCCCCAATAGATGATCGGGAATAAAATCTGTACAATAAGATTCCAATGCGCCTTAATCGCCACGACCAATATTCCAGTATGAACTCCCGCCATCAAAAGAACTACCCCTAAATAAATAGCAAACAGAGACATAGGAAAACGGCTTCGCTTTATTCGCTTTACATTACGAATCCGGAAATCTTCCTGCTTTCTTTCTATTTTCATCGAGGCACCACCTTATATCCAAGTCCACGCACTGTTACAATATCAAATCCATTGCATTCTGAAAGTTTGTCTCTTAATTTTGCAATATACACATCCACCGCACGCAGGCTCGCATCACTGTCTGTATCCCAAAATTCGTCCATTAACTGGGCTCTGGAAAATGTTTTCTTCGGATAAGATAACATTCGATAAATGATGTGAAATTCCCGATTAGTAAGAAGAATTTCTTCTCCCTCTACTTCTGCGCTCACCGCATCAGCATCAAGAGTCAGATTTCCGATCGTAATCTTTTGCTCCATCTCGATATTCGCACGCCGAAGCAGCGCACGCACACGCAAAACCATTTCTGCCAAATCAATCGGTTTTACCATATAATCATCGATGCCGATCTGAAAGCCTTTTTGTTTTGACGGAAGATCGTCCCTCGCTGACATAAACAAAATAGGAATTATACGATTGATATTCCGCACATTCTGCGCAAATTCAAACCCATCAATTTCAGGCATCATAATATCCGAGATAATCAGTTCATACCTATGCTGATACATTTCATCATACGCTTCTCTGACATTTTGACAGCCTTTCGCCTGAAAACCGCTGTCATTCAAATATGTACAAACTGCCTTATTTAGTTTTCTATCATCTTCCACTACAAGTATATTGACCATCCTTTTGCCTCCCGTTTCTTCTCATTGGTCAGCCTCACCGACTCATAGCCGACACCCCGGACGCAATCACTCCTCCGTCACAGATAATATCCGTCCCCGTCAAGTAACCGTTTCTCTCATCCAAAACTGCCGCAAACAAAAACGCAATTTCCTCCGGCTTACCAAACCGTTTCACCGCCGCATGTTTTGTAAATTTTTCAGCTTCCGCCTCCTCCAACTGCCCCATCGGCGTCTCAAAATTTCCCGGCGAAACACAGACCACACGGATTCCTTTTTCCCCGTAAAGCATTGCCGACTGTTTCGCATACCAAATCACAAAGTCTTTAGATATTCCATATGCCACTCCGGCACGAACAGATTTCGGAAACAACCGGACTCTCCCCATAATCTGCCCTCCAAATCGCTCCGGATCTGCCAACGCCGTCCGATACTTTTTCCGCGGCATCACAATGGACGGAGTAAGATATGCCGACATAGACGACACATCCAAAATGCAACTTCCATCTTCCATCACTTTTGCAAATTCCGTATTTATATAAATCGTTCCGACTGCATTGGTCCTAACGATCTGTCCTGCGTCTCCCATGCCGCTGCCTCCGCCTGTGATCACACAGACTTTTCTTTCATTCCGTTCCGATACGCCCTTATTTTCTTCCATTTTCACTGTTCCCTTTCTATTTTAAATCGTTGCTTTCTATTATGCAAACTGAATCTTTCCAGTCTGTTTCAACCACTCTACTTCGTCATGTATCGTCTCCTCATAAGAGCGTGTTGTATATCCCAATTCTTTCTTCGCTTTCGTCGAATCAAACGTATTATTCCTTGCCAAATTATATACCGAAAATGTCGTCATAAGCGGACGTTTTCCGGTATGCTTCGACATCTTTTCCATACCTTTCGCCAATATATTTGCCATCCAAAGCGGAAGAAAGCGCTTCATCGGTTTACATCCGCACTCTGCATGAAGCATTTCACAAAGTTGTCTGAAAGTTACTTCTTCGTTCCCCAAAATATAACATTCACCACATTTTCCTTTCTCGGATGCAAGGATTGTTCCATTCGCAAGATCACGCACATCACAAAGATTGAATGATCCGTCGATTCCTGACGGCATTTCACCGTTGATGATCTGAAGCAGAACTCCTGTTGTTTCACCAACCGCATAATCCTCAGGACCGAGGATTCCGCTCGGATGTACTACACAAGCATTCAGTCCTTTTTCCCGAACCGCGTCTAAAACAAGTTGTGTTGCGATCGCTTTCGACTGACTGTAACATCCAAGCACTTTTCTTTCATCAAAATATGCGACCTCTTTGATCCGTTCCCCTTTCGGTAACTCCGGAATTGCACCCGTACTGCTGCAATAAACAAGCTTCTTACACTCTTTATGGCGCAAACAAAGTTCAATTATATTTTTAGTTCCTCCAACATTTACGTCCATTACTTTTTGGTTATATTCCGGATCTACTGTCACAATGCTTGCAATATGCAGCACAATCGTTTCCATCTGTTCCGGCACAGAAAAGAGTCTCTCCAATGATTCCTGATCACAAAGATCTCCTTCTATCAGTTCTGCTTCTTCCGGAATATATTTTGCCGCCGGATCATGACTCAGCACAAACGCGCGTACTTTCTCTCCGCGTCTGATCAACTGCCTACAAACTTCTCCTCCAAGAAATCCTGCTGCCCCTGTTACAAGATACATTTTATCTTTCATTTTCAATTCCTCACTTTCATTTGCTTCATTTCATTTGACACCGCAATCATATACTGAGTTTGTTTTTCTTATGTTTCTGTTTTGTTGCTGTTTTGTTAAAATAAAATTTTATATCCATATTCTTTTCGTGCTTTTTCTTCCAAAACACGTTACAATAAAGCAAGAAATACAAAACCAGATAATATAAAGAGTAATCATTAAGAAACATCATTCAGGAGGTCACCATGCAGTACAGTCATGAACTGATCATGCCAAATAAAGATCTGCCGTTTAAAATGTTCCTTTTCGAGGGAAAGGACGGCAACTATTTTCGGGACAAGCACTGGCACCGTTCGATCGAGATCTTCGCAGTGCTTGACGGAGGACTCGTTTTTCATATCGGAGACCGTACTTATCCGCTCTCCCGCGGTGAATTTATTCTTGTCAATTCCAACGAGATCCACTCCGTCGATTCGCCAAAACCGAACCGCACCGTTGTACTTCAAATACCGCTGAAAACATTTGAAGAATATTTTACCGGCGATCAATTTATCTTATTTTCGCACGACCCGAAAATACAGGATGAACAGGTCATGGCGCTGATCCGCGAAATGTACGACGCGTACACCGGAAAAGACTGTGGCTACGAAATGAAAGTGAAGAGTCAGTATTATATGCTGCTCTATCTTCTTGTCACAAAATACCGGGAACTCGATGTCAGCCGTGACGCTGTAAAGCGCAGCAAAAAACTGACGAAATTGTCCGCAATCACGAACTACATCAAAGAAAATTATACCGAAGACCTCTCTCTTGAAACGCTCGCGGAGATCTTCGGCTATTCTCCCGCCTACCTTTCCCGAATGTTCCAGAAATACGCCGGAATCAACTACAAGTCCTATTTACAGGGAATCCGTCTGGAATATGCCTACCGGGAACTGCTCGAAACCAACCACACGATCAGCGATACCGCTTTGAACAACGGCTTTCCGAACAGTAAAGCATTTTCCAAAGCATTTACAGAAAAATACGGACGGCTCCCAAGTGAATTCCGGCGGGAGCAGAAAAAACGATTCTGAAAATACAAAGCCCCTTGAGATGCAAAAAACATCATCTCAAAGGGCTTTCTTTTTCATTTTTCTGTAAAATGCAAACACCCCCGGAACGCTGTGCTTCCAACGTTCCGGGGGTGTCTAAGACGAGGCGCAGACCGGATTTGAACCGGTGAATCAGGGTGTTGCAGACCCACGCCTTACCACTTGGCTACTGCGCCTTATAACACTTATTCATAAGTGTCAGTGACTCCAACGGGAATCGAACCCGTGTTACCGCCGTGAAAGGGCGATGTCTTAACCGCTTGACCATGGAGCCATTATCGGTCAACCGCTAAGCAGTGACCGATAATTATATTAACACATCTACATGTAGATTGCAAGTGTTTTTTCATTTTTTTACAATGAATCTCTTTTCTGCTTCTAATCCACGGACATATTATCCTGATATTTCTTAAAAATGTGCCTCAGCATGATCACTGCGCAAATACTCAGTACCAGTTCCGCTCCTGCCTGTGCGTATGCCAGTCCGTAAAGCGGAAACAGATAATTCAGCAAAAACAGCAGCGGGATTTCCAATATGACTTTCCGCATGATCGCAAAGATCAGCGCATATTTGCCAAATCCCAATGCCTGAAATACACCCACAGATAAGAAGTCCACACACAGGAATACAAATCCCAGACTGAACCCTCTCAAAAATGCCGCTCCATAGGAAACGATCGCCTCATTATCCATAAACGCACGGACGATCCCACCGGCGCCGATGTTGTAAAGAACGGTCATCGCCGCAAGGATCGGAAGCATGATCTTCATCGCAAACAAGATCGTGTCTTTCATTCTCCGCCGGTTTCCGGAAGAAAATGTATAGCTGACCAGCGGCATGATCCCCTGTGAAAATCCAAGCGTGATCTGCATCGGAACCATATAAATCTTATAAGAGATTCCCATCGACGCCACCGCATCCGCACCGTAAACAGAAGTAAAATTGTTCAGGATCGTCATTCCGGTCACGTTCAGAAGATTCTGGATCGACGCCGGGATTCCGACACTGCATATCTCGGCTGCGATCGCTTTCTTAAAGCGGAACCGCTTCGGGTTCACACAGACAAATGTTTTCCCCCTTTTTACATACAGCAGAACGAAGAAATAAAGACACGCCGCACAATTGGAAATAAAAGTAGCGCATCCGGCGCCTGCCGCCCCCATATCCAATCCCCAAGGCAAAATAAAAATGGGATCCAGTATAATATTGAGGATACAGCCGCTCATCGTTCCGATACTCGCATGAAGTGAAGCGCCCTCCGACCGGACCAGATATGCCATGACCACATTTACGATCGCCGGAGCTGCTCCTAATGATACTGTCCAGAACATATACCCCTGTGTGGCGGCTCTCGTCGTCTCATCCGCACCGATCAGCGTAAGAAGCGGACTGCCGAATACCGTGCAGAGAATCCCGAAGATAATACCGCTGACCAAAGCGCAGTAAAATCCAAATGCCGAGCTCTCCTCCACCGTATTGTAATCTTTTCGTCCCATCGCACGGCTCATCATGCTGGATGTGCCGACGCCGAACAGATTATTGACCGCATTGAACGCCAGCAGCACCGGAGCTGCCAGCGCAACTGCCGCATTTTGTACCGGGTCGTTGAGCATTCCTACAAAATAAGTGTCCGCCATATTATAAAGTACCATGACAAGAGAACTAAACACCATCGGAATACTCAATTGGGCAACCGCCTTTGGAATCGGCATACTTTCAAATAATTGGATCTTCTGATTTTGTTCCATAAAATAACTACTCCTTTTTCTTCCCCTTTCCCGCCGATACTATTCCTGACAATTCATCTGCATGGACAATACTTTTCCGTCCGGGTCAAAATTGATCTGACAGCTGCGGAAGAAATGTTCTGCATCATGCCATGTATACATACTGACAGACTCATTTTCAAATACGTCCTCACATTCCCCGTATTTTTTCAGCACATCTTCTTTCAGACTTCCGATCTGTACGCCGCCCGGAAACTGTACCGTCAGCCCTCCGGCTTCCAGCGCCTTTGTATCCACGGAAATACTTCCGATCAGACATTGACTGACCGGCAGAGCTTCCGCCGACGGATTGACTAATGTAACTTTCAGTCGGTTTCCCGCCGTATCATTGTAATATCCCGTTATATATTCTCCGATCTCCACGGTCTGATCTTCCGCTGTCACAGACTGATCCATCTTAAGTCCCGCGGCTTCCAGATCTGCCGCCGCACACGGCAATGTTACCACCGCGTCATTGAGCTGAACCGTATAACTGTCCCAGCTTTCACCAAGCGCTTCGGACTTCGATGCCGCATCCATTTCACCGACGTCTTCCGCCGTAAACTGATCGATCCCGGTCACGACCGGTCCGTTTTTTACCTGTGTACGGACTTCCTCCGGAACCTGCACCTTTTCCGCCGTATTATATTCCAGGATCGTCAGATCCATATAATAAGTATTGATCTCATTTTCCCCAAAACCAAGCGTCTCTGCAGCACTTTCTTTCAGATCCACAAAGATTCTGGCCGGAAGCAGTTCCTCCTGATAAACCAAAATCTCGCATGGGAACCGCATCTGCTCCAACGCCCCCTCTGTCAGTCTTCCGCCTAACCCGAGTGAATTGAGCATCTTCGCATCCGCCGCGCCCTCAAGAACGTCTCCTGCGACAGCTCCGGTCAGCTTATAGCAGGCTTTTCCGTTTACCTCCGCAGTTTCCTCTTCCAGCGTCAGCGATCCCGCTTCCTCGGCAAATTCTTCTGCGATCTCTTCCGCAATCTCCGGACTCAATTCGATCTCCGCATCCTCCGCCGGACTGCGCGACCATGTATTCTGCATATTGGTATAAGACACCGTCTCATCCTTTTCTTCGGTCTGGTAAATCTCCGTGTCCAGCGTATAGCCTCCGCCCTGTACGTTCACTTCGATCTGCCCTTTTGCATGGACCGCCTCCGACTTCCTATCCGTTTCCATATCCAGATCCATTTTTACACCGGATGCCGATCCCGCATTCCCGGTTTCCGCCTCCAAGATCAGATTACATTTCATCGACTTCACAAATTCGCTCTCTTTTTCCATCATCTGCAGAAGCGTCTCCGCTGTCTTTGGTTCCTGTTCTCCCGCGCATCCCGTAAATACTGCTGTCATCACAAACACGCCGATCCCCAGTACGATCCGACGACATTTTTTTATTTTCCGATCCAAAAAATCACTTCCCTCTTTTTTCAAACACTGTTGTTAGCGTCGATGTACAAGGGGAAACACGCCTGCTTGTACACCGACGCTACTTCTTTATTATAGACTGCCTTTACATCGTTGCACAAGAAAGAATTTTATCTGCTTCCTCCCTGCTCCGTCTTCCGGTAAGAAACCAGCAGATCCACCATCCGGTCATAACTCTTTACCCCGTCACTCTGCCCGTTCACTTTCAGGTAAGTATCATTGATCTGATTGGCGACCTCCGACACTTTCCCCTCATACGAATCCCAGAACCGGCTGTTTGCTTCCAGATCCGGCTCCACGCTCTGATCCAGACCGGAACGCACTTCCTGCCAGACCTCATGATCCGCGCGATACAGCGCATTGGTGCTGTAAATCCATGCCATCAGATATCCGCTGTACTGAAAATCGATCCTCTCTGCATGCTCGCATGCCAGAAACGCGATAAAATTCGCTTCCTGTTCCTGCATAAATCCACGCAGATGCGACAGTTCGTGACATGCAGTGAACGGAATGTTATAAGGCTGCATATCTCCGTTATAATTTGCCTCGACCGTAAACGGCGCATAGATCCCCGTCAGACTCTGATAGGAAAGGATTTCCGAAACGATCAGCTTTTTCGGACGCGGATAAAATCCCTGTAAAGATTCATACTTTGCGGAAAGCGCCTCCATCGCCCGCACTGCATCCGTCTCCTCCGGCGCATCCAGTCTCATTTCTCCGTCTGCAAATCCCGGTATCTTCGCCGCACAAAAAAGCAGGATTCCGGAAACCAGAAGCAGCACACACGAAAGATACGGCAGAAAATAAGAAATCTTTTTCCGTCTTTGTCCCTGTTTTTCTTTCATCTCCCAGCCCCCTGTTCCGCCTGAAGATCGATCTGCCGCGTACAGATCCGATCCAGCAGTTCTCGGTCATGGCTGACTGCCAGTAGCCCGATCCCACGCCGTCGGATCTCATCCATCAGAAAATGCCAGATCTCACTCTGTGTCACAAGATCCAGCATTGTCGTGATCTCGTCCGCAAGCAGAAAACGGGTGCGCTTCCCAAGCGCCCGCGCAATGCAGAAACGCTGCAGTTCTCCGCCGGAAAGTTCCTGCGGATACCGTCCCATCCATTCTTCTCGTATCCCCAATGCATCCAGCACACGAAGTTCCACTTCATCGCCCTCCGCGATCATATTCCGCATCCGCATTTTCGGATCCACTGCCAGCTCCGGCTGCTGCCAGATCATCTGCACTGGACAATATCCGCGATACGAAGCAAGCGGCTTTCCATCCAGAAGAATCTCTCCGGCGGACGGTTTCAAATATCCCGCCAGCAAACGGCACAACGTAGTCTTTCCAAATCCACTCGGTGCTGCTGCGCCAACCAGTTCTCCGCTCTCAAACGTCAAATCGAAACGGGATAAAATTTCCCTCGTCGTTCTGTTTCTTTTCGTTCGTTTGCTCTCATTTCCCGGAAATCCGATCTCATTCATCCCGGACATATCATACGAAAAACAAAGCGCTTTTGCTTCCAGTTTCATCTTCATCTCTCCTCATCATTTGCACCACGAGCCGATACAGACCAGTGAGACGGCATCGCCCTCCAAAGCGCCTTTGTGTAAGGATGACGCAGTGTTTCTTCCGCCTGAAAATCCGCGGGAAACGCCTCTTCCGCCACACGCCCCTCATGCATCACCAAAATACGGTCTGCCGTCTCGACCGCCAGTTCCAGATCATGGGTGATCACAAGCACACTGCTCCCCATCTCCGCCAGTTCCCGAAAATGTCCCATGACCATCTTGGCTGTCTTCTTTTCCAGTCCCGGCGTCGGCTCGTCCGCGATCACCAGCCTCGGTTCTTCGATCGTCGCCGCCGCGATCAACACCCTCCTGCTCATTCCTCCGGACAGCTCAAACGGATACAGCGCCGCCGCATCCTCCTTTAAATGATAACGTTGAAAAATTTCTTTCAGCTTTGTTTTTTTCTGTGGATCCCGGCTTCCCTTTAATATCTGTGCGCCCGATTTCATCAGCGGATCCAAATAAGACGCCCCCTGCGGAACCAGTAAAATTTCGCTTCCGCGCAGTTGTTCGATCTGTTCTTTCTCCAGCAGTCTTCCACGATAAAAAATCTCCCCATCCATCGAAGCATTATAAGGAAGAAGCCCCATCACGGCATGTGCCAGCAGACTTTTTCCCGACCCGCTCGCACCGACAAGGGCGGTCACTTCTCCGGCATATGTGGAAAAAGACAGCCCACATACATTTTCGATCGTCCGCCGCTGTAGCCCGCGGGTATACTGCGTAAAAGAAATATGTAGTTCTTTCAACTCCAAGATTTTCTCACTCTGCATCTTTTTCCTCCCCTTAATCATGCACGTCCTTAATCATGCACGCTGCCCGGATCCGTCAGTTTCCGCAGATTCTGTCCGGCCGCATAAAACAGTCCGGTCACAATCGTCAAAAATACCCCCGGGAACACCGCAAGCCACCACTGCCCTCCGAGCAGATACCGCATGGATTCCGCCAGAATATTTCCAACCGCCGGCTGGTTCGACGGCAAGCCAAATCCAAGGAATGTCACACTGGATTCATGCAGCACCGCGTGCGGAAACAGAAGAACCGTCCCGACAAGAAACTGCGGCAGCACATGTGGGATCACATGACGCCGGATCAGATGCCATTTACTTTTCCCCAATTTCTCCGCGACCTGAATGTACGGACTTTCCCGCAATTGGATCACCTCCGCCCGGATAACACGGGTCAGCGCCGGCCAGTGCGTCAGAGCGATCCCCACAGCCACCCCGAAAAATCCTCTTCCCAATGCCACGGTGACCAAGATCAAAAGCAGGATATGCGGGATCCCCAGCACAAGATCGATCAAAAAGGATATCACAGCATCCACTTTCTTTCCAAGGACTGCAGCCGCGATCCCCAATATCAGTGCGATCCCGGCGCTCACAGCCGCAGAAACGATCCCAAGCCCGATACTGAGCGCAAGTCCCCGTAGCGTCCTTGCAAACATATCTCTCCCCATCCAGTCTGTGCCAAATGGATGTGCAAGACACGGCGCGATATTTTTCGCGGTAAAATCAGTCGCCACCGCCGCATCCGCAAAGTAAATCCCTCCGATTCCGACCGCAAGCAAAAAGAACATCGCGCCAACCAGCCCGATCAGACTCCGTTCTCTCATCGTCATCTCTGTGCGCCTCCTTTCCGGATATGCGGATCAACCAGCCCATACAAGATATCCGCGGTCAGATTTCCTGCCGCCGCCAGCGCCGCGCAGATCAGCGTCACAGCCATCAAAAGCGGCATATCGCTTCCAAGTCCTGCCTGCACTGCCGCCTGTCCCAATCCCGGATAAGAAAAAACCTGTTCCACCAGCACCGAACCGCCGATCAGCTCCCCGATGGAAGCCGCCTGTAATGTGATCGCCGGGAGCAGGATATTGCGCAGTCCATGCCGCCAAAACAAACGAAACCCACGCTCCCCTCCCGCACGGGCAAACAGCATATAATCGCTGTCCATTACCTCGATCATTTTTTCTCTCGTGTGCAACGTAATATTCGCGGTTCCGGTCAGACTCAACGTCAGCGCCGGAAGCACAAAATGTGAAATCCGCTCCGCCAGAGACACTTCGGACGCCGCAACACCGATCGGTACGCTCATCCCGATCGGGAACCATCCCAGCCAGACTCCGAAGACGATCAAAAGCAGCATGGCGACCCAGAATGCCGGAGTGTCCGAGATCAACAGGCTGTATCCGCGGATCAGCCGGTCGCACCACTTTCCACGCCGCATCCCTGCCACCGCGCCGAGCATTACGCCGAGAAGTCCCGACAATGCCCACGCAAAAAGCAGCAGCGGCAGCGAGTTTGCCAGCCGTACCGCGATCACCTGACTGACCGGCTGCCGATATAAAAGAGACGTTCCCATATCCCCTTTCAGAAAATCTGTGATCCATGCAAGGTACTGCTGAACCGGAGAGGCATTCGTCCCCCAGTATGTTTCCAGTTTTTCAATCTGCTCGGCGCTCATACTGCCAAGCGCAGTCTGTCCCACATTTGCCTGAAGAGGATCCACCGGCGAACATTTCATCAATGCAAATGCGGCGATGCTCGTACAAAAAAGAAGCAGCAAAAACCGTATGCACTTTTTCCCGATACGAATCCATGTATCTCTCACAGCGATCCTCCTTCATTTCTTCTATTTCTTATGTGTTTTCCACATTCACTGCTTTTTTCAGATCAGTTTTCCACATTCCATGACCACTGATCCACATTATTCACGATCGACCACCCATGTCCGTGTGGATGGATCTTCTGCTCCGCAACCTGCAGTCCGTCCCGCACAAAATACAGATGATCGATGTTGCAAAGCCAGATCCACGGAATATCTCCCTCCTGCGTAATTCCGGTCGTACCATCCCACTGTGCTTTTTTCCATAATTCATAAGATTCCGTCTCCGAAGATGCGGCAAGCGCCTGATCCATATACGAATCTACCGATGCATTTGCATAAGGAGAGTACTGTGCCGTCTTTGCATCTCCCATCGTATGGTAAATGTTGTAAAGTTCCATCGGCGTATGCGCTCCCCAGCCCCATATCATCGGATCCGACTGCGCCCGGTCATACGCGGTATCCCAGCCGACTCCCTCAACCGTCACTTCAATGCCGAGTTTGGCAAGCTGATTCGCTGTGTCCTCCGCAAGCGCCTGCCTGACAGAATCTCCGTTATTAAACAATAATGTGAACGCTGCTTTCTCTCCGTCTTTCCTCCGGATCCCGTCTTCAGCCATTTTCCATCCGGCTTCGTCCAGAAGCTGTTCCGCCTGTTCCGAATCATAAGAAACGGCGCTCTTTTCATTATACCACGGCATCTGATCGCAGACACTGTACGCCTCCGTTCCGTATCCATTCAGTACATGCTCGATCATTTCCTCCCGGTCGATTCCGATGTTGATCGCGCGGCGCACGTTTACATCCGCGGTAAATGCATTTCCATACACAATACCGTCACGCGTCTCTTCCTCACTGCACGGCAGATTAAATCCGCGGTTATCCACCGTATGAACTGCCATCAGATGATATCCCTCGATTTCCTGATCGCTGTACGAAGCTGCCGTGTGCGCTACATCTGCCTGACCTGCCAGCACTGCCGCAAGCGCCGCATCCTCCTCCATGAACAACACCGTCACGGTTTCCATTTTCGGAGCCTCCCCGTAATAGTCCGGATTTGCCTCAAAAATCATCTGCTGTCCTCTATCCCATTGTTTCAGCTGATATCTTCCCGAGCCAATCGGATTCTGCCCGTAATTTTCGTCGTATGCATGCTTGGGCATGATCCCCACGACCGCCATCGTATACGGCCAGATCGAGTATGGTTTTGTCATGGAAAATTCCACCGTTGTCTCGTCCAGCGCTCTCGCTTCTTTCAGCATCGTAAAGTCTGCCACAGTGCTTTCATCCCGGCAATGATTGTATGTAAACGCCACATCTTCCGCGGTCAGTTTTTCCCCATCTGTAAACGTCACGTCATCCCGGATCGTCACCGTCCACGTCAGACCGTCCTCGCTGACTTTATAATCGACAGCAAGATCTTTTCCGATCTGCAAGTCTTTTGTTGTAGTCGTCAATGTGCTCTGGATCAGCGGTTCATGGGTATGTTCCCCGGCACCCCAGCCATATGCCGGATCGAATCCCGCCTCCGGCTCCGACGTCTTCGGCATCGTCACGACCACTGAATCTTTGCTTTCCCCTGTCAAATGTTCCTGTCCTGTCTTCTCCGATACTGCGTCCTTTTTTCCGCAGCCTGCCGCCAGACTTCCGGTCATCCCGATCAAACAGACCGCCGCCAAACCTGCCAGCACAGCCCTCTTCTTTCTCTTCTTCATTTTCTCTCCTGTAAGTTCAAACTATCTCAGAATACAATAAAACCCGGTACAAACTGTACCGGGCAAAGTGGAGAATACGAGATTCGAACTCGTGACCTCCTGCTTGCAAGGCAGGCGCTCTCCCAACTGAGCTAATCCCCCGTATGATATGGGCTTAAGTGGACTCGAACCACCGACCTCACGCTTATCAGGCGTGCGCT
>ERZ791611.1486-NODE-1486-length-14816-cov-2.708082_pt1 | contig 14816 bp, 10 predicted proteins | sample MGYA00510275_ERZ791611 | MGnify/ENA primary metagenome ERZ791611 (study PRJEB30046, sample SAMN00791912) | human gut metagenome | study: EMG produced TPA metagenomics assembly of the A metagenome-wide association study of gut microbiota in type 2...
GATATAGGAAAAAGATTCCTTGCCTTTGATCTTATCGACATGATCAAAATTGTATTTGGACTCTTCACCCTTGGGGCGGATGGGGCAGTGGATGTAGGTTTGGTCGATTTGCGGGGCCTTCAGCTCCGGCAGCAGGGGCGCTAGGAAGGCCGCCACCAACCCAGTGGAAAACCCGTTGTTGTACAGGTTGAGGGAGCTGTACAAAGTCCCCACATTGAGCACCACCGACGAGTGGATAAACCCGGAGAGCATCCCGTAGAACAGGCCGTATTTGCCAGCCAAAGGGGCAAGGCCGGTGCAGAGCAGCACACTGAGCTGCACAGCGGGGTCGGTCAGGTTCCACACCTTGACAAAGGAACCGAAGATGACCCCTAAAACGATAAACAAGGTGTTGCGCAGGTTGACGCCGGCGGCTCCGAATCCGGCGATGGAAAGGATGCACCCGGCGGTGGGCCCGTTGATCGCCCCGCCGATGGCCAAGAGGTAAAAGGTGAAAAACAGGCCGATGAGTCCCATGTTGATCATGGTGCCTGGGAACCCCAGGGTTCCGATATAATCGGCTCCCTGGCCGCTGTGGCGGGTGATGTACTTCAGGTCCTTAATGGCGCAGCGGTCCAGCCAGAACCCGACCACAATCAAAATCACAAATAGGGCGATCAGATAGGCGGCCAGCAAATTGGTGTACTCGGTGCTCCAATAGAACATCTTGATGGGGGTGTAACCGAAGGAGCGCATGATAGAGACGAAAACCGTGGCGATCAGCCCGGTGGCAAAGCCGGCGTTGAACAGGTTATACCCCTTGTGGAATTTGTAGGTGTGGGTGGAGACTGGGGGCAGGATAAACCCGCAGGCGGTCCCCACCACCGCAGCGGCCAAAATCCGGATAATGGGGTGGTAATCGGAGAAGATCATGGCGACTTCCGAGACCAGGGGCCCCAGAGCAGTGCCGAAAAAGGCCAGGTGCAAATGTTTGCCAAAGGGTTCCCCCTTGTAGCGGGAATAGAGGAATACCCCCAGATAGATGGGCCAGATGTTGAGGATGTTTTTCCCGAATAGGGCAAACCCGCCGGACATGAAGATGCTGGCGATGAGCATGCCGGTGTAGGGCGCTTTGAAGTAGGTGGCCATCAGCATGGCGGTGATGGTGACAAGGCCCGCGTTTAGGAAGGCGGCCCCGATGCCCGCCAAGGCGATGTAGTCGGTGATCAGGCCGCAGGGGGAGACCATGATGGTGATAAAGCCGTGGTAGATGTTCTCTGGGGTATCCATGCAAAATCCAAAAAGGATTAGGGACAGGCCAAACAGTAGCACCACCCGGGCGGTGAACTGCTCCCGGTTCTGCTTCATGTAGGAGTGTACGCGGTCGTTGAGTTTGCTCAAGGTTGTTTCCGCCTTTCCGATTGGAATTGAGGTGAAGCGTTGGGGCTGTCATGCAAATCTCCGTGGGAAAGCGCTGAACCCAGCAGTGCGAAGGAAAGCACAGAGATAGCCCCTTCTCCGCCGGTGTGCCGATTTGCAGGGCTACCGGAGAAAGACGCTAGTATTATTGTATATGAAAACTGCATGGCACACAATATAAACATGCATAATTTTGAAGGTTTTGTGGAGGGAAAAAAAGGATATCCCATCCTCCTGCCACCTGGGAAGGGCGAAAAAAAGCCGGCTGCACCGCAGCCGGCTTTTTTAAAAGGAGATCCTATTTCAGTGCTGCGGTGACCACAATTTCCACTGCCAGGCTCTCGGATGCCAGAGATGCCTCTACGCAGGCGCGGGCGGGTTCAAAGCCGTCCTCAATCCATCCATCCCAAACTTCGTTCATAGCGGCGAAGTCTTTCATATCCTTCAAGTAGATGGTGGCGGTCAGCAGATGGCGCTTGTCGGAACCATATGCACCCAACAGGGCCTCGATTTTTTCCAGCACAATGCGGGTCTGGTCTTTGACATCGCCCCCCTCCCGGGCGGTTTGGCCACAGAGATACAGGGTGTCTCCATGGACGACGGCTTTGCTCATCCGGCCGTTGCCTTCGTAGCGTTTGATTTCCATAACACGGTTCTCCTTTTCTTTTAAAATGCGGTTTATTTATTTCTATTGTACTAAAAATGGGGGAGGTTGGCAAGGGGAGAGGGGCCTGAGCCGCCAAGGGGAAAATCCCGCATTGACAGCCTGGAGAATTGCCGATAGAATGAAAGAAACAGGCGGAGCCAGTTCCCCCTCCGCCGCCAGAAAGGATGATTGTTTCCATGAAGATTCAAAATGTTTTGGTCGCAATCCCCGCGGATGAAGCCCACCGCGCCAAATTGGAAGCTGCCGCCCCTGGAGCATCCTTCCAGTACATCCCCGCCAAAGAGGTCACCAAAGAAGATGCTCAGAAGGCGGAGGTGGTCATCGGCAATGTCGCCCCCGCCCTGCTGACCGGTTCCCCCAATCTAAAATGGGTCCAGCTCAACAGCGCTGGCACCGACGGATACACCACCGGCGCCCTGCCGGAGGGCACCATCCTGACCAATGCCACCGGGGCCTACGGCCTGACCATCTCGGAGCACATGCTGGCCTTGACCCTGAGCTTGATGAAACATCTGCCCACCTACCGGGACCACCAAGCCGGGAAGCTGTGGAAAGATGCCGGCCCGGTGAAATCGGTGTACGGCTCCACCGTGCTGATCCTCGGTCTGGGGGATATCGGGGGGGAGTATGCCCGCAAGGTAAAGGCCCTGGGTGCCTACACCATTGGGGTGCGCCGCACCAAGGCCCAGAAGCCGGATTACCTGGATGAGCTCTACCAGATGGACAGCTTGGAAGAACTGCTGCCCCGGGCAGATGTGGTGGCCATGGTCCTCCCTGGAACGGACGCCACCTGCCATGTGATGAACAAAGAACGGCTGCTGCTGATGAAGAAGGACGCTATCCTGGTCAATGTGGGCCGGGGCAACGCCATCGACCCGGCAGCACTGTATGAGGTGATGCAGGGCGGCCACCTGTGGGGAGTTGGGCTGGATGTCACCGAGCCGGAACCTCTGCCCGCGGAAAGCCCCCTGTGGGAGCTGCCCAACCTGGAGATCACCCCCCACTCCTCCGGCGGGTTCCATTTGCAGGAGACCTACGAACGGATTGTGAATATCGCCTTGCGCAATCTCTCCCATTACCAGAAAGAAGAGGCTATGGAGAACATTGTGGATTTCTCTACCGGCTACAGGGTGGTCAAATAATTAAGGCACATCGAAACGCGGATGGCATTGCCAGCCGCGTTTCTGCGTTTCTGCGAAGCTTCGACTTTCCCCCGACGGGGATGAGATAAACCTGATTATGGCCATCAGCCTGGCAGCAGTCGCTGCCAAAATTTAGGTTGTGCTCCGACGGGCGCACAACCTTGGAGAAAGGGCCCATGTGATCCACCGGGGGATATCGAGGGGCTTTCCCCTGTTTTGTGGACAAAGGCAGCCGGCTGGCGCTGGGAATCCATCCAATTGGGCGGAGAACTTCCCGGCGGTTGGCAGAAGTTTTTTGGATTAAATATACAAAACAAGTATATATTGGAGGAATATGCCTTGCACTGTCCCCCTGGGTATGGTATTGTTAACATAGAATACAATCAATTGGTTCGGGCGGGGGAAAGACACGCCCAAAAGGAGGGTATCCGGTTTGGAACAACAAAAGGGGACGCGGGAGCTTTGGGGGTTGCTCTCCCGTTTTTCGAGGGGGTCCCGGGGCTATTTTGCACTGGCCCTGTTCTGCTCCACCATGGCTACGGTTCTCAGCTCTCTCACCCCCCAGGTGATTAAAATCACCGTGGACTCGGTGTTGGGGGACCTGCCCTTCGGCCTACCGGCGGCCTTTTTGCCGGCATTGGAACGGCTAGGCGGCCGGGAGATGCTGCGAGGCCACCTGTACCTGTTGGGCCTTCTTTTAGTGGGAATTGCGGTGTTTTCCGCCCTTTTCAACTACGGGAGCCGGGTGGGGATCGCCTTGGGGTCGGAGGGCTTTGTCCGCCGCCTGCGCAACACCTTATATGAACACATTCAGAAGCTGCCCTTCTCCTGGCATGTGAGCCACCAGACCGGCGACATCATCCAGCGGTGCACCTCCGACGTGGAATCGGTGAGCCGGTTCCTTTCGAACCAGGTGCTGGAGGTGTTCCGCACCAGCTTTTTGATCGTCTTTGCCCTCTGCATCATGTTCTCGATGAACGTCAAGCTCTCCCTGGTTGCGCTGGCCTTCATCCCCATCACCATGGCCTACACCGGGATCTATTACTCCAAAATCGCCAAGAAGTTTCGGGTCACCGACGCGGCGGAGGGGGAGCTGGCCACTGTGGTTCAGGAGAACCTGACCGGCGTGCGGGTGGTGCGGGCCTTTGGCCGGGAGCGGCATGAACTTGCCCGGTTCGATGAGAAGAACAAGAAGTTTTCCGGCCTGTGGATCAGCATGGGCTACACCATGGGCACCTACTGGGGTTTCGGCGACCTGTTCACCGGGCTGCAAATCGCCTGCATTGTCATTTTGGGGGCGATGGAGACAGTCCACGGCGCCATCACTTTGGGGGAATTTTTGGCCTTTGTCTCCTACAACGCCACCCTCACCTGGCCCATCCGCAGCTTGGGCCGCATCTTTTCCGAGATGAGCAAGGCCGGCGTATCGGTGGAGCGGCTGAACTACATCTTAAACGCCAAAGAGGAGGAGGACGCCCCCGGCGCCGGGGAGCCCCCCATGGACCGGGACATCACCTTTGACCATGTGACCTTTGGCTATGAAGGGCTCCAGCCAGTGCTCAATGACGTCAGCTTCACCATCCCGGCGGGGACAACATTTGCCATCCTGGGGGGGACCGGGTCGGGCAAATCCACCTTGATGCACCTTTTGAACCGGTTGTATGACCTGCCCCAGGGCTGCGGCTCCATCCGGGTGGGGGACACCGATCTGCGGAATATCCGGCGCAGCTGGGTGCGCAAAAATGTGGGGATGGTTCTCCAGGAGCCGTTCCTTTTCTCCCGCACCATTGAGGAAAATATTGCGGCGGTGAAACCGGACGCCTCGCTGGAGGAGATCCGGGCCGCCGCCGCCATCGCCTGTGTGGATGAGGCGATCACCGAATTCCCCTTAGAGTATGACACCATCGTGGGGGAGCGGGGGGTGACCCTCTCCGGCGGGCAGAAGCAGCGGGTGGCCATCGCCCGGATGCTGATGCAGAACGCCCCTATCATGGTGTTTGACGACTCCCTTTCGGCGGTGGATTCGGAGACCGACTCCAAAATCCGGGCCGCCCTCAAAGAGAGGGTAGGGGGCGCCACCACCATTTTGATTTCCCACCGGATCACCACTTTGATGCAGGCCGACTGTATTTTGGTCCTCAAGGATGGGGCCATTGCCGAGATGGGTTCCCACCAGGAGCTTTTGCGGCGGGACGGCATCTATAAATCCATTTACGACATCCAGATGAACCAGGATGACCGCATCCTGACCGAAGGAGGTGAGGACGTTGGCAGCCTATGAGGAACAGGAATTTCACCAAAAGCTGAATCTCTTTGCCTGGAAGCGGATGTTCCAGTTCGTGAGGCCCTACCGCAAAAATTTCATGCTGGTCATCAGGCTGATCCTCTTCTCCGCTCTGATCGACATCGTCCTCCCCCTCTTCCAGCGGTATGCGGTCAACACTTTTATCCAGCAGAACACCTTGGAGGGGCTGGGCGGCTTCGCCCTGGCATATCTGGGGGTCATCGCGGCCCAAACCATTGGGGTCATCTTCTTTTCCTATCAGTCCATGTATGTGGAGATGAACGTCAACAAGGACCTGAAGCGGGCGGTGTTCACCCATCTGCAAACCTTGTCCTTCTCCTACTACAACGTCACTCCGGTGGGCTACCTCCTCTCCCGGGTGATGAGCGATACCAACCGCATTTCCGGCATGATCGCCTGGGGGATGATCGACATCCTGTGGGCGCTGGCCTATGTGGTGGGGGTGCTGGGGGCGATGTTCGCCCTGGACGCCAAGCTGGCCCTGGTGGTCAGCACGGTGGTGCCCTTTATCGCCCTCTTGACCTGGTATTTCCAAAGCCGGATGCTCTCCTATAACCGGAAGATCCGGCAGATCAACAGCCACATCACCGGTGCCTTTAACGAGGGGATTGTGGGGGCAAAAACCTCTAAGACCCTGGTGATTGAGGACCAGAACTTTGATGGGTTCTCCCGCATCACCGATGAGATGTACGGTTTCACCATCAAAAACGCCCGGCTCTCCGGTGTGTACATCTCCACCATCGTGTTTTTCAGCGCCGTGGTCACCGCCCTGGTGCTGGTCAAGGGCGGGTACTTGGTCATGGAGGATGCCATGGCCCTTGGCACCCTCTCCGCCTTTACCACCTATGCGGTGGGCATCTTTGAGCCCATCCAGCAGCTGGCCCGCAACTTTGCCGACGTGATCTCCCTCCAGGCCAACATCGAGCGGGTCACCGACCTGCTGGACCGGGAGCCGGACATCGTCGACTCCCCGGAAGTGGTGGAGAAGTACGGTGACTTCATGGAGCCCAAACAGGAGAATTGGGAGGAGATCCGTGGGGATATCGAGTTCCGGGATGTCTCCTTCCGCTATCCCGACGGCCAGGAGAATGTGCTGGAGCACTTCAACCTGAAAATCCCTGCGGGCACCAATGTGGCCATTGTGGGGGAGACAGGCGCGGGCAAATCCACCTTGGTCAACCTGGCCTGCCGGTTCTTTGAACCCACTGAGGGCCAGATCCTCATCGACGGGCGGGATTACCGGGAGCGCAGCCAGCTTTGGCTCCACTCCAACATCGGCTATGTGCTCCAAAGCCCCCACCTCTTTTCCGGCAGCGTCATGGAAAACATCCGCTATGGCCGGTTGGAGGCCACCGACGAGGAGGTCATCTCCGCCGCGAAAAGCGTCTCCGCTGACCTGGTGGTTGATAAGCTGGAACAGGGCTATGACAGCGACGTGGGGGAGAGCGGCGACCGCCTCTCCACCGGGGAAAAGCAGCTGATCTCCTTTGCCCGGGCGGTGCTGGCCGACCCCCGCATCTTTGTGCTGGACGAGGCCACCAGCTCCATCGACACCCAGACCGAGCAACTCATCCAAAACGCCATCGCCCACCTGCTCCAAGGGCGGACATCCTTTGTCATCGCCCACCGGCTCTCCACCATCCGGCAGGCGGATTTGATCTTGGTGGTAAAAGATGGTAAAATAATAGAACAGGGCACCCATGCCCAATTGATGGGCCAGCGGGGGTATTACTTCACCCTTTACAGCAAACAGTTCGAGGAAGAAGCCGCCATGCGCACCTTGGACAACCGCCCTTAACCAGGAAAGAAGGAATGCAAGATGGAACAGGAAGTCATCCTTTCCTTAGAAAATATCCACAAGAGCTTCGACGGGCAGAAGGCGCTATGCGGCATCGACCTCACCATCTACAAAGGGGAGTTTTTGACCCTTTTGGGGCCCTCCGGCTGCGGCAAGACCACCACATTGCGGATCATTGCGGGGCTGGAATCCCCCGATGAGGGGCGGGTCATCCTAGGCGGGACCGACGTCACCGACTGGGAGCCCAACAAGCGGGGGGTCAACACCGTCTTCCAGAGTTATGCCCTCTTCCCCCATATGAATGTGGAAAACAACATCGCCTACGGCCTCAAGCTGCGCAAGGTGCCCAAAGAGGAGATCAAAAAGCAGGTGGAGGAGATGCTGGAGCTGGTCCAGCTCCCCGGGTTTGGGGAAAGGATGCCCAGCCAGCTCTCCGGCGGGCAGCGCCAGAGGGTGGCTATCGCCCGGGCAATTGTCAACAAGCCTTCGGTCCTTCTGCTGGACGAGCCCCTTGGCGCCTTGGATCTCCAGCTCCGGCGGCAGATGCAGGTGGAGCTCAAACGCCTCCAGCAAAAGCTGGGCATCACCTTTGTGTACATCACCCACGACCAGGAGGAAGCCCTCAACATGAGCGACCGGATCGGCATCATGAACCAGGGTAAAATCCTCCAGCTGGGCACCCCTGAGGAGATTTATGAGCATCCAAAGAGCCGGTTTGCCGCCCAGTTTATCGGCCAGAGCAACATCTTGAAGGCCACGGTCACCGGCCGGGATGCCGCCGGGAACCTGACCCTCTCCTTTGGGGGCGGGACCATTCTGGCCTCTGGGCAAGGGGAGCCGGGGGAGAAGGTCACCCTCTCCCTGCGGACCGAGCGGGTCCGTTACGGAAGGGAGCCCCGGCAAGGGTTCACCCTCTCGGGCCAGGTGAAAAACAACCACTACAGCGGCGGCATGATGCGCACGGTGCTCACCCTCCCCACGGGGGAGGAACTGCTGGTCAGCGGCATGGGGGATGGCATAGAGGGGCGCCTGCCTGCCGGCACCCAAGTGCACATCGGCTGGGACCCCGCTTGTGCCGTCATCGTGGAAAGGGGATGGCCCGATGAAGCGGAATAAAAACCGGCCCCCCATCACCCTCTTGCCCATGGCCTTGTGGACCACTGTTTTTGTGGCGGTTCCACTTGTCTATGTGCTGGGCCTGAGCTTTATGAAAAAGGCGGCCACCTGGGGGGTGGTGGCAGAGTTCTCCTTAGACAGCTACAAAAACCTCCTCAACCCGGTGTACCTCAAGGTCTTCGCCCAGAGCTTCTGGGTGGCGATCCTCACCACCGTGTTTGCCCTGCTAATCGGCTATCCCTTTGCCTATTTCACCGCCAAACTGCCCAAGAAGCACCGTTCCCTGGTGCTGATGCTGATGCTGGTCCCCTTCTGGACCAACTCCCTGGTGCGGATCTACGGCTGGATGATCCTCCTGCGCAGCCAAGGGGTGATCAACGGCCTGCTGATGCAGTTCGGGGTGATCGACAAGCCCCTCAAGCTCCTGTACACCTTTGGCGCGGTGCTGGTGGGGATGGTCTACGCCCTGCTGCCCTTTATGGTGCTGGCGATTTACAATTCGGTCTGCAAGGTGGACTGGTCGCTGGTGGAGGCATCCCGGGACCTAGGTGCCGGGCGGGCTAAGGCCTTTTTCACCGTCACCCTCCCGTTGACTATGCCCGGGGTGATGGCCGGCTGTGTCCTGGTTTTCATCCCCTCGGTGGGTCTCTTCTTCATCTCTGACCTGCTGGGCGGGGCCAAGACCATGCTGCTGGGCAACCTGATCAAAAATGAGCTTCTCAGCGCCAAAAACTGGCCCATGGGCGCGGCCCTTTCCATCGCCATGATGGCGGTCACCCTCTTGGTGATCCGGCTGTACCAGCACTTTAGCCGGGATCAGAATTTGGAGGGATTGCTATGAGAAAGAAACGGACCTTTCTGCCCGAAACCTATGTGGTGCTGATGCTGCTGCTCATGTACCTGCCCATTTTCGTGGTGGTAGCTTACTCCTTCAATGACACCAAGCTATTCCACTGGGCGGGGTTCACCTTTAGCTGGTACCAGAAGCTATTCCACAACCAAACCATCATCAACGCCTTTTTTAACAGCTTGAAACTGGCTGTGCTGTCTAGCGGCCTGGCCGCCATTTTGGGGACCATGGGCGCCGTGGGGATGGCCGGCCGGACATTCTTCGGCAAGGGGGCGCTGGAGGGGCTCTCCACCGTGCCCATCATGATCCCGGAGATCATCCTGGGCATGGCGTACCTGTCCTTCTTTTCCCTGCTCCAGGTCCCCTTTGGGATGCTGACCCTGGTGGCAGCCCACACCACCTTCTGTGTGCCTTATATCTTTATCAATGTCAAGGCCAGCCTCCAAAGCCTAGACCCTGCCTTGGGGGAGGCGGCTCTTGACCTGGGGGCCAGCCGGAGGCGGGTATTCTTTGACATCACCGCCCCACTGATCTTCCCTTCTATCCTGTCTGGCTCCCTTCTGGCTTTTGCCATGAGCATGGACGACGTGGTCATCAGCTTCTTTGTTACTGGCCCTGAGACTGCCACCCTGCCCTTGCAGGTCTATTCCATGCTGAAAATGGGGGTCACTCCGGAGATCAACGCCCTGTGCACCGTAATGCTGGGAACGGTGTTCCTCCTGGTGGCCGGGGCTAGGCTGTTCCAGTCAGCCCGGAAGGCCAAAAAAGGACGGTAGTAACACGAACACACCGCCACAACAGGCGTGTGTTTGCAGATAAAACCCATAAAAAGGAGTGTGCAACGGTATGAAAAACAGCAAAAAACGGCTCGCTCGTCTCCTGTGTGCGGCCATGGCTGCGGCCATGGTGCTGGCAGGCTGCAACAGCAGCGGCGGAAACAGCAGCTCTTCCAGTGCTGGCCAAGGCGGGGAGGAGCAGGTGCTGAACATCTACACCTGGGCGGATTATTTCCCCGCCGATATTGTGGAGGAGTTCACCAGCACCACTGGCATCAAGGTCAACTACTCCACCTTTGAGAGCAACGAAGAGATGCTCATGAAGCTGGAGGCTGCCAAAGGCGGGCAGTACGACCTGATCCTCGCCAGCGATTACATCATCGAGACAGCCATCCAGAAGGAATTGGTGGGCAAGCTGGACACCCAGCAGATCCCCAATTTCCAGAATATCAACCCCGCGTTCCAGAGCAAATACTACGACCCCACCAACGAGTACACCGTCCCCTATGCCGCTGGCATCCCGCTGATCATCTACAACCCCGAACTGGTGGATTTTGAGATCAAGGGCTTTGAGGACCTGTGGAATCCCCAGCTGGCCGACTCCATCGTGGTGATGGACGACGCCCGCAACGTCATCGGCCTCACTTTAAAATCCATGGGATACAGCCTCAACGAGACTGACGAGGCTGTCCTCGGCCAGGCCAAGGAGAAGCTGATGGCCTTGAAGCCCAACATCCGGGCCTTGGACTACAGCACCCCTTACAACCTGATGATTTCCGGGGAGACTGCGGTGGGCTACATGTTCACCTCCCAGATCATCACCGCCCTCAATGAGAACCCCGACCTGAAGGTGGTTTATCCAGAGGAGGGCCTGGGCTTCGGCATCGACAGCTGCTTCGTCCCCTCGGATGCCCCCCACAAGGAGAACGCCTATAAATTCCTCGACTTCATCCTGGATGGTGAGCGCTCCGCCCACATCTCGGAAGAGACTATGTACATCAACTGCAACTCCGCCGCCACCCCCTTTATCAAAGAGCAGGCCCTGGTCATCCCCGATGAGATGATTGAAGGCGCTGAGTTCATGATGAACGTAGGCGAGGCCGATGAGCTGTACCAGCAGATCTGGACCGAATTTAAAATGAGTTAACCCAACCCGGCAAAAGCGCCCCCATCCGCAACTGGATGGGGGCGCTTTTTTATTCCAGCAGGTTTTATAGGATTGCCCGGGCTAAACTTCTTGGGAATGAAGTAAGGCCCATGCTTCAAATTCAGGGATGGGCAATGGCGTGGAAAACACATATCCTTGAATCATATCGCAGTGAATCCGACGCAGAAAATCCACTTGGTCTTGGGATTCAATCCCTTCGGCCACAGTGTGGATCGCCAGATTGTCCGCAAGTTCCACAAAGCTGGCGACGACATTCTGCGCTTTGACGCTGTCCAAATCCTCAAAGAAACGGCGGTCCAGTTTAATGGTATCCACGTCCAAATCCTTGAGAAGCGCCAGGGAAGAGTACCCCACCCCAAAGTCGTCCAAGGAACACAAAAAGCCAAGCTGGTGCATTTCCCGGATGAAATTGTTCACCCATCCCCGCTGCTGGTCATCAAAGATGATGGACTCAGTCAGCTCAATTTCCAGGATGCCGTCAGGAATCCCATACTTCTCTTTCAGCGAAGAGAAGGGCTGTAGGAAGTTGGGGACTCGGAAATGGGCTCGGGATAGGTTGACCGAGATGGGGAGGAGCTGTTTCCCATCCTCCATCCAGCCGTGGAGCAGCCGGCAGACCTCCTCAAAGACATAGAGATCCAACCGGCAGATGCGGTCACTTTTTTCAAAGAGAGGGATAAATTCGGAAGGGTAAATCATCCCCCGCTCGGGGTGGAACCAGCGGACCAGGGCCTCTGCACCGCCGAGCTTCCCATCGCAGAGCCGGACCTTGGGCTGGAGATAGACCTGGAAATCCCGGTTTTCCAGGGAGGTTTCAAAGAGGGCAATAAGCTCCTGTTCCCTATTCATCCGCTGCATAATCTCCCCGTTATAAAACGAACAGATGTCTGGTTGTGTTTGATGGTTGCAGGCAGCCCGGGCGCGGGCCTGTAAGATGACGATATTCAGCTCTGGGTCGTCAATCAGACAGGCCCCCTCCTGCAGGGTCAGATAATGGTGGATATTGGTGTATAAAGAGAAGGTGTTGATGGCCTTAGTCATTGCATCCAGCCGAGCCTGAACCCCTTCCAGCGTATGCTCCCGCAGACAAAGGAAAAACTGGTCAGTGTTGGCCCGTGTCGCCAATTCATAAGGGCGGATGTTGGACATCAATGCGTGGTAGATGTGCTTTAGAATATTGTCGCCCTCTTGGACCCCGAAGTTTTCATTGATCAGCTTAAAACCTTTGACATTCAGGTACACCAAGGTGTGGGTATTGGGATCCATCTGGGACGCGAGATCTTGGTACTGGAGCTGGAAGGAGGCCAAATTGCTGCCCCCAGTCAGCGGGTCGGTGAAGGCAATTTGTTCTAGCTGCCTCTGGTTGGACCGATAGATCTGGGCCATCCCATATAGAAACAAAAAGGAGACGCAAATAATGCCGCCCACGATTAAAAAAGAATAAAAAATGTAGGTATTTGCCTCCCCGGAGATCATATCCGCTGGGATGAGAGAGAGCAGGAACCAGTCGTTTACCCCCAACATTTGGTAGGAGAGAATCAGCTGTCTGTTGTCCACTGCAGTGAACTGAAATGTCCCAGCCCGCTGGTTTTCCAGGTTTTCTTTCATAGAAACAAGGGCGCTTTTGGTTTTGGAATCGGTTTGGGACTGGAAGATGCCGTCCAGCTGGAGGAAGGGTTTCGAATCGGTGGGCGAGATCACCACTGTGCTTCTGCTGTCAATGATGCAGGTCAGTCCATGGCCGCCAAAATTTTTGGGCCGGATCACTTCCTGTACATTCTCCTTATGGTGAAGCCCTACCAGGGCCCAATCCTGGGCGTTGTAAGTCCCCACAGGTGCTGAAAACAACAGGCATTGATCCTCGTCGTAGGTCACCGAATGCTCCCCCTGAAAGGAAGACTGCACCCCGGGTATCTTTTCAAAATCCCAGTAGGCGTATTCCGATGGGATGGTCACTCCTTCAGAGGAGACCAATGCCAGGGCGTCAAACCCCAAAATTTCGGCTTGTTCTTGCAGATAGGAGGGGACGTCTACTATCTTCGAATTCTGAGAGAAAGAATTGCTCAACAGATGAAGAGACCGCTGGTAGGATTTAAATCGGGAGGAGATATCACTGGCCAGCTGATAGGACATATCACGGGCATAGTCCTCAGTGCTGTGAACCAGGGCTCTCCTCAAAGCGGAAGTGTTCCAAACCATCAAGACGAGTACCAAGAAGAAGACAATGGACACCACACCGGTTTTGAGCACCCAATTTTTTGTGGGTTTTTGTAAAAGCGGATAGGATTTGCTTCGGCTCATCGTTTTTCACCCCAGCTTCTTGCGTGAATTATAATACAATCTTAACATATTTTAGAGGGGATCGACAATTGAAAATCTATAAACATATGCATATAATTGCCGCTTAATGGCGGCTATTGTACCATAAAATCTGCACAAACTGTAAGAATTCCTTGCAGGGCGAAGCCCTTTGCGGAGGAAGGGCGTTCCGCCCGATAGGGATTTCTTCCCCAAAGGGCCATTCCAGATGGGGCAAAGGGAAGGAATGGGGGCGATCGTGTTTGCCGCACGGCTGGGCCCATCAGTTTTTTGCGCCAATATATTGAAGAATCCCAATCTCGGCGATATAATAAAATTAGAGCCTGCGCGTCCCATCGCTGCGGGCCCGCTGGATTCTATTTTGCTCTGTCAAAGTCCTAGGAGGGATTATTTTATGGAATATGAGGGACAAATTTGTCGGGGCCCCATGGAGCGGGCCTCCTATATGCTGCCGGTTTCGGTGGGCTGTTCCTACAACCAGTGCCGTTTTTGCATGCTCTTCAAGCATCTGACCTACCGGGAACTCCCCTTGGACCAGATTGAGGCGGAGCTGCAGCGCGTCTTCCAGGCGGGAGGCAACCCCAAAACGGTGTTTTTGGGGGACGGCAATGCTTTCCAGCTGGATACGGAACGCCTTCTGGAGATTTTGGGGCGGATTCACCGGTATTTCCCCGCCTGTGAGACGGTCAATATGGACGCCACGGTTCAGAATGTCCTCCGAAAGGGGGAGGATGAGCTTCTTGCCCTCGCCAGGGCGGGAGTGAGGCACCTGTATTTGGGAATTGAGACCGGCCTGGATGACGTCCTTGCCAGCATGAACAAGGGCCATACCCTACAGCAAGCTTATGAGGCCATCGACCGGATCCACCGGGCGGGGATGATCTACGATGCCCATATGATGACCGGCGTGGCGGGCAAGGGCAGAGGGCTGGAAAACGCCCAAGCTTTGGCGGATTTTTACAACCGGACCCGTCCGGAGCGGATTATCAATTTCTCTATGTTTATCCACCGGGAGGCCCCGCTGTACCAAGATATATTGGAGGGCCGGTTTACCCCGGCAGACGAGCTGGAAAATTTAAGGGAGGAGCGGCTTCTTCTGGAATTGCTGGATACATCCCTCGTCTACGATGGCTTTCACGACATCATCCCCTTCCGGGTGCGGGGGACCCTGCCCCACGACCGGGAGAAAATGCTGAAAAAGCTGGACGGGGCCATCGGGGAGCAGCAGGGCAAGGAACCGCTGATCGCCTTGGTGTAAGCCTGGGCCTTTCCCATCG
>ERZ791611.1496-NODE-1496-length-14703-cov-3.659749_pt1 | contig 14703 bp, 10 predicted proteins | sample MGYA00510275_ERZ791611 | MGnify/ENA primary metagenome ERZ791611 (study PRJEB30046, sample SAMN00791912) | human gut metagenome | study: EMG produced TPA metagenomics assembly of the A metagenome-wide association study of gut microbiota in type 2...
CACCAAAGCAAATCTGGCAAGTTCGAATATCCGCTATCGGACAATCGGATGGAAGTTGTCGGTAAAGGATTCTTCCGGGAAAAAACTGCAGACGATGTATTTTAAACTTGGCGGAAACTATATGTATGCGGTGCATTGTGTCAGAAAAGGTGGTGCAGAATATAATCTGTATGCGCTGACACTGGGAGACCTGAAGGACCGGTTGAATGCAAAGGCAAGTCAGGCATTAAATAAAGGCAAAGCGTCTATGGTGATGGATGCCTGTATGATTGTGGTAAGGAAAGGAAAAGCGCAGGGAACCATGAATGATCAGGGGCCGGTTTCTGGAAAAGTATATACGACTTATCAGGGGATTTCCGGTGCGGAAAGCTGGAGCAGAGAGTCATACACTTCCTTTCACAATTATTTCCACAAAGAAATTCAGGGATTGTTTTTCTGGGTGGATGCGATTGCAGGAGAAGGGATTGCATCGGTTTCCGGTGGTGGAGAGTATTGTTATGGATACACGGCATGTTTAAAGGCAAAAGCAAAGAAAGGATATGATTTTGCAGAATGGAGAGGAGATTGTTACGGGGATAGAGAGAAACAGGAATTTTATGTGACAAATGATGTGCGGTGTGTGGCCTATGGACAGAAAAAGAAACTGCAGATTTTCTTTCACCGGAACAGTTCAAAAGATGATACGGAAATGGATGTGCAGACAATGACGTATGGTTATGGAAAAGTGCCTTTGGAAAATATCGGGTGGAAAACGAAAGGAAAAAAACTGGTTGGATGGGCAATGAAGCCGGATGCAAAAAAAGCAGACTTAAAATGTGGGGCAGTGGTAAAGGACAGCTGGATAATCAGATACAGTCCGAAAATTGATCTTTATGGAGTGTGGAAGACGGAGAACACAGATGATCTGACAGACCCTGACCCGACAGACCCTGATCCGGCAGGACCTGATCCGGCAGGACCTGATCCAACAGACCCTGCTCCGGAAACTCCGGGGACTGACAGGGAAGATCCGAAACCGGATTCTGGAGATCCCGATCCGGTAAAACCGAAAGATCCGGATGAAGATTTTCCGAGGGGAAAGATTATTTCGTTTCACTGCCGGTTTATCAGCAAAAAATATTTTGAGGATGCCGGACAGAATCTGATTCCAAAAGAAAGGGGAGGGCTTGCCGGAGATTCGAAATGGATCATGGAGGATTCTCTTCGTGTGTGGCTTCGGCAGTTACTGGCATAAAAATGAGGGCTGCAAAGCAGCCCTCAGAATTTACGGATTATTCTTCGGATTTTTGTTCGGAACCGGTTTCCTCCAGAGGTTCCGGAAGCCGGATGTAAATCCGTTCGATTCTGTTTTTTTCCATCCGGTCAATACGGAGAAGAATATTATTATCTGTTAAAATAATTTCATTTTTTTCCGGCAGATGATCGAGAAGACCAAGACAATATCCTCCTATGGTGTCATAATCATCCGAAGTAAAGTGTAGGGAAAGCGCTTCACTGACATCGTTGAGATTGGCGGAACCAAGTACATAGAATTCGCGATCACTGATCCGGGTGATATCGTCTTCTTCATCGGCATCATATTCATCACGGATTTCCCCTACAATTTCTTCCAACAGGTCTTCTAAAGTAATGAGTCCTGCGGTTACTCCGTATTCGTCCAGCACAATCGCAAGAGAAATGGAGGATTTACGCATTTCCAGAAACAGATCTGCAGTATTTTTGTGCTCATATGTAAAATATGGCTCCCGCAGAAGGTTTCGTACGGAAAATTCCGGGGTATCATTCTGTAACAGGAAGTCTTTCATGTTGATGATTCCGATTACATTGTCGGTCGAGTCTTCATAAACAGGAAGGCGTGTAAACATATCCTGACGGAAGATATCAAGTACTTCCTGATAGGTGGCATCTGCCTGAACAAAAGTCATGTCAATTCGCGGAACCATGATCTCCTTGGCTTCTGCATCACCGAAATCAAAGAGATTATGAATCATATCCCGTTCTTCATGTTCGATGACACCATTTTCCTGACTTACGTCAACAATGGTGCGGAGCTCTTCTTCTGTCATCTTTTTCTGTGCATCTTTGATATTGACATGCAGCAGAAACATCAGTCCGAGAGAGAGCTTGTTGATGATAAAAATAACAGGAGTAAGTATTTTCATCAGAAGTCCTATTGGAGCGGCTACTGTCAAAGACATGGAATCGGCTTTGATGGTTGCCATGGTTTTTGGTGTTACTTCACCGAAGATCAGTATCAGAAATGTAAGAATACCTGTGGCAATTCCCGCACCCGTGTTTCCAAAAAGATGGATGGCAAGGGATGTTGAAATGGAAGATGCCGAAAGATTTACAATATTGTTTCCGATCAGAATGGCAGATAACATTTTTCCCGGATTTCCGGTTACATGCAATACCCGTGCAGCGCGTTTATCGCCATTGTCTGCAAGGGTACGCATACGAATCTGGTTTACGGTTGTAAGAGCTGTCTCTGACGACGAAAAAAACGCTGACAGACACAGCAGGATAATTATTGCAATTAATTGACCTGTCTCACTGGGGCCCAATAAAATTCACCTCAAATTATATTTATTATGATTTATTTATTGTCATCGGTACTGTAGTTTGGAGCTTCTTTTGTAATATGAATATCGTGTGGATGGCTCTCACGTAAAGAAGCAGCGGAAATCTTGACAAATTTACCTCTTTCCTTGAGATCCTCAATGGTAGGACATCCGCAGTAACCCATACCGGAACGGATACCACCGATCAGCTGGAAGACGGTATCTTCAAGTGTTCCCTTGTAAGCAACACGGCCTTCTACGCCTTCCGGAACAAGTTTCTTTGCACCTTCCTGGAAGTAACGGTCTTTGCTTCCGTTTTCCATGGCAGCGATGGAACCCATACCACGGTATACTTTGTATTTTCTTCCCTGGAAGAGCTCAAATGTACCAGGTGCTTCGTCACATCCTGCAAACATGGAACCCATCATACATACGTTTGCACCGGCTGCGATAGCCTTTGTCATATCACCGGAGTATTTGATACCACCATCGGCGATGACAGGGATGCCGCTCTGTTTTGCAACTTCATAGCAGTCCATGATTGCGGAGATCTGTGGAACACCGATACCGGCAACGATACGTGTGGTACAGATAGAACCAGGTCCGATACCAACTTTAACTGCATCAGCTCCGGCATCAATCAGTGCCTGTGCAGCAGCACCGGTTGCAATGTTTCCGGCGATAACCTGCAGATCCGGGTATTTTGCCTTGATCTTCTTTACGGCTTCCAGAATGTTTTTGGAATGACCGTGTGCGGAATCGACAACGATGACATCGACATGGGCAGCAACCAGGGCATCGACACGCTCCATCATGTTTCCGGTGATACCGACACCGGCACCGCAGAGAAGACGTCCCTGATCATCCTTTGCAGAAAGCGGATACTTGATCTGTTTTTCAATATCTTTGATGGTGATCAGACCTTTTAAGTTGAAATCCTTGTCAACAATCGGAAGTTTTTCTTTTCTGGCTTTTGCAAGAATCTTTTTGGCTTCTTCTAAGGTAATTCCTTCCGGAGCGGTGATCAGACCTTCGGAGGTCATGGATTCACTGATTTTCTTTGTGAAATCGGTTTCGAACTTTAAATCACGGTTCGTGATGATGCCGACCAGACGACCGTTCTCTGTGATCGGAACACCGGAGATACGGAACTTTGCCATCAGGTTGTCAGCATCCTGTAATGTATTGTCTGGAGATAAGAAAAATGGGTCTGTGATAACACCGTTTTCCGAACGCTTTACCTTATCGACCTCATCTGCCTGTGCTTCAATGGACATGTTTTTATGAATGATTCCGATACCACCCTGTCTTGCCATTGCAATCGCCATCTTTGACTCGGTAACGGTATCCATGGCTGCACTCATCATAGGAATGTTCAGTACGATCTTCTTTGTCAGATGTGTCTTCAGATCGATCAGGTTTGGGGTAACCTCAGAATACTGAGGAACCAGAAGAACGTCATCAAATGTAATTCCTTCGCCGATAATAGTTCCCATTTTCTAAAATCCTCGCTTTCTTCTATTATATGTAGTTTGTATGTAATTTTGTGTAACGTCTGTTATCGTCCAAAACACCTATTATGTACAATAACAATTTTAATGATGATAGCAAAATAATGGATTGCTGTCAAGTAAAAATTATGTTATGATAGCGGAGAAACAGCATAAAAAGTGAAGATGTATTATTTAATAAGGGCAAGGGAGTCTGAACAGGGTCTTTCTATGCCCATTTTTTGAAAAGAGGACAAAATCGGATGGAATTCAGACCATGTATTGATATTCACAACGGAAAGGTAAAACAGATTGTCGGAAGCAGTCTGCGGGATGCCGGAGATCAGGCAAGTGAAAATTTTGTCTCCGGGCAGGATGCACCGTTTTATGCACGGATGTATCAGAGTCGGGGGATCTGTGGCGGACATATCATTTTACTGAATGCAAAAGACAGCCCTTATTATGAGGAAACCAAAATCAGGCGCTGGCAGCTCTGCGTGCCTATCCGGGGGGATTGCAGGTCGGCGGAGGAATTACCGATGCCAATGCGTCCGAATTTCTGGAAGCTGGCGCATCTGCAGTGATTGTGACTTCGTTTGTTTTCTGGGACGGACGGATTGACTATGATTGTCTGAACCGGCTGGAACAGGCCGTGGGAAAGGAACATCTGGTACTTGATCTGTCGTGCAGATACCGGGCAGATGCAGAAGAACCGGGCTATTATATTGTAACCGACCGGTGGCAGAAATTTACCACAGAGCGTGTGACGAATGAACTTCTGGAAAAACTGAGTTCCCGGTGCAGCGAGTTTCTGGTGCATGCCGTGGATGTGGAAGGAAAATCCGGTGGAATTGAAAAACCCCTGGCACAGTTTCTGGGAGACTGGGGAAAAATTCCGATCACCTATGCCGGAGGCGTTCACAGTTTTAAAGATCTGGAAGAACTTTCAAGGCTTGGGAGAAACCGGCTGAACGTCACCATTGGAAGTGCGCTGGATCTGTTTGGTGGTCCGATGTCTTATGAACAGGTATTAACATATATCAGCAAATGTAACGCAGAAAAGGAGAAAAGTATATGAGCAGATATACCAAGGAAGATATTTTCAGAATTGTGGAAGAAGAGGATGTGGAATTCATCCGTCTGCAGTTTACGGATATTTTCGGAACATTAAAGAATGTAGCAATTACATCCAGTCAGCTGGAGAAAGCATTGAATAACAAGTGTATGTTTGACGGTTCTTCCATTGAGGGATTTGTACGGATTGAGGAGTCAGACATGTATCTGTATCCGGATCTGGACACATTTACCATTTTCCCATGGCGCCCGCAGCAGGGAAAAGTAGCACGTATTATCTGTGATATTTACTGTGCAGACAAAACACCGTTTACGGGGGACTCTCGTTATATCTTAAAACGTCAGATTGAGGAAGCAAAAAACCTTGGATATACATTTAATGTGGGACCGGAGTGCGAGTTTTTCCTGTTCCATCAGGATGAGAATGGCCAGCCGACAACACTTTCCCACGAAAAAGCCGGATATTTTGATCTCGGTCCGGTAGACCTGGGAGAAAATGCCAGACGTGATATGGTGCTGACACTTGAAGATATGGGGTATGAGATCGAAGCTTCCCACCATGAGGTAGCACCCGCACAGCATGAGATTGACTTTAAGTATGATGAGGCACTGCAGACGGCAGATAATATCATGACATTCAAACTGGCGGTTAAGACAATTGCAAAGCGGCACGGTCTGTTTGCAAGCTTTATGCCGAAGCCGAAATACGGGATTAATGGTTCCGGAATGCATATCAATATGTCTCTGTCCAAAGACGGACATAATATTTTCCACGATCCGGATGGAAAAATGGGCCTGAGTAAAGAAGCCTATTATTTTATTGGCGGTATCATGAAGCACATGAAAGGTGTGACTCTTATCATGAATCCGCTGGTAAATTCCTATAAGCGGCTGGTACCTGGATATGAGGCACCATGTTATATTGCATGGTCTGCGACAAACCGCAGCCCGCTCATCCGTATTCCTGCTTCCCGGGGAGAGGAAACCCGTGTGGAACTGCGCAGCCCGGACCCGGCAGCCAATCCGTATCTGGCCCTTGCGGTATGTCTTGCAGCCGGAATTGACGGTATCAGAAATAAAATTGAGCCACCGGAAGAAGTGCCGGAAAATGTCTATGAACTGAAGGAGGAAGAAAAAGCAAGCAGAGGAATCGAGTCGCTTCCGGCCGATCTTCATGCGGCCATCTGTGAATTGCAGAAAGATGCTTTTATAAAAGAAGTGCTTGGAGAACATATCAGCAGCAAACTGATCGAGGCAAAAGAGGCAGAATGGATGCAGTACCGTACACAGGTAACCGGTTGGGAGATCGAAGAGTATCTGTATAAGATTTAACGGGAGATCGGATCGTGAGTAACATTGTAATTGCCTTTTCGAAACCGGAAGTGGCAGCGGGCATAAAAAAAATATTGACACAGAGTGGGTATTCCGTGCAGGCAGTCTGTACCACCGGCGCACAGGCACTGGCAAGCGTAAACAATCTGGAGTGTGGAATACTGGTCTGCGGATGCCGGTTTATGGATATGATGTATATGGAAATTCACGATTATCTGCCACCGGAGTTTCAGATGCTTCTGATCGCTTCCCCGGCTTCCATTCAGGAGAGAGAGGTAAGCAATCTGGTCTGTCTTTCCATGCCAATGAAAGTGCATGAACTGTTGCAGACAATTGAAATGATGGAGGGAGATATCCAGAGGCGCAGAAGGAGAATGCGGCAGCAGCCGAAACACCGTTCGCAGGAGGATCAGCAGATCATTCGCAAGGCAAAGGAACTCCTTATGGCACGAAACTCTTTTACGGAAGAGGAAGCACATAAATATATTCAGAAAAGAAGTATGGACAACGGAACCGGTCTGGTCGAGGTGGCACAGATGATCTTAAGTCTTCTGCAGGAAGGGTAGGGATCTTATCTGGCTTTTTTGGCTGGTCTTTACATTAAAAGAAGAAAATGTTAAAGTGATACTGATGGAAAATTAGAGAAGGAGAACGAAATTATGTTTCATGTAAATGAGAATTATCAGAAGCTGCCGGGCAGCTATTTATTCAGCACAATTGCAAAAAAAGTAAATGCATATCAGGAGGCAAATCCGGACAAGAACATTATCCGTCTGGGAATCGGTGATGTTACACAGCCACTGGCTCCTGCAATCATTGAGGCTATGCATAAAGCGGTAGATGAGATGGGACATGCCGAGACATTCCACGGCTATGCACCGGATCTGGGATATGAATTTTTGCGCAAGGCAATCGCAGAGAACGATTATGCAGCAAGAGGCTGTGAGGTTGCAGCAGATGAAATTTTTGTGTCTGACGGGGCAAAGAGTGACTCCGGAAATATTCAGGAGATTTTCGGACAGGACAACAAGATTGCGGTCTGTGATCCGGTATACCCGGTTTATGTGGATTCCAACGTTATGGCTGGAAGAACCGGTACTTACGACAAGGAGACCGGCACATGGAGCGATGTCATTTACATGCCATGTACAGCAGAAAATCATTTCGTACCGGAGTTTCCTAAGAAGACACCGGACATGATCTATCTGTGTCTGCCGAATAACCCGACCGGAACAACGCTTACAAAGGATCAGCTGCAGGAATGGGTGGACTATGCCAATAAAGTTGGCGCCGTAATCATTTATGATGCCGCTTATGAAGCTTATATCAGTGAGGACAATGTGGCACATTCCATTTATGAGTGCAAGGGTGCAAGAACCTGCGCCATTGAGCTGCACAGTTTCTCAAAGAATGCAGGATTTACCGGTGTTCGTCTTGGATATACCGTAGTTCCGAAGGATTTAAAGTGCGGGGAAGTTTCTTTGCACGACATGTGGGCAAGACGTCACGGAACCAAATTCAACGGTGCTCCGTACATTGTGCAGCGTGCCGGTGAGGCTGTATATTCTGAGGAAGGAAAAGCACAGTTAAAGGAGCAGGTTGCTTACTATATGAAGAATGCAAAGACCATTAAGGAAGGATTAAAGGATGCCGGATATACCGTATTTGGTGGTGTAAATGCACCATACATCTGGTTAAAGACTCCGGATCAGATGACTTCCTGGGAGTTCTTTGATTATCTGCTGGAGAATGCAAATGTTGTTGGTACTCCGGGATCCGGTTTCGGACCGAGCGGAGAAGGATATTTCCGACTGACTGCATTTGGAAATTATGAAAACACCGTAAAGGCACTGGAGCGTATCAAAGCTCTGTAAAAGAGGGAATATGCGTATGAATCATAACATGAAAAAAAGAGGTCTGGCATTGCTGCTGGCATGCTGCTGTGTTTTTACAGCGGCACCGGTGGCGGTAAAAGCGGACAATGTATCCATTTCCACCAATCAGACACCGACCGGCACATACAGCAGCTACACCAAAGCAGAGGTGCTGAAGTCAGATACGGTGGTGTATGATACGCTGTCTACTTCCAATAATGTTCACTTTTATAAGTATACTGCGGAAAAAGCCGGATATTTTACTGTAAATCTTGCACAGACAAGCGGAAAAGGAAAGTGGAATTTTTCCGTATATGATGCGGACAATGGAAATCAGGAACTGGAAACAAAATCTCTGGCATCCAATTATACATCCAGAATTTATAACCTAAGACCGGGCAAAAGCGTATATATCAAAGTTGAGCGTGTGCAGTCTACGGATATTACCATTTTAGATTATCAGCTGACACAGGATTATCAGTATTCCCTTCAGGTGAAAACAACGGAGAGTGCACAGTGGGAACAGGAAGACAACGATACACCGGCGGCAGCGACAAGTCTGCAGAACGGCACCTGGATCAATGGAAGTTCCTACAAAGCTTCGGATGTGGACTGGTATGAGTATACCATTCCGGAAAACGGATATTTCACATATGATTTTCAGGGGGAGGGATCTTCCGCACTCTGGAATCTGTATCTGTATGATGAAAATATGAATGAACTGCAGAAAGATACCAATACAAGAACCGTATCCTCCGGTAAATATGTCCTTCCGGTGGGAGCAAAAGTGTATGTGAAAGTCACCTGCTACGGCGTTGGAAACCAGTACAAGATCCGTTCCAATTACTATGCAACGGAAGGCTGGGAAAAGGAATCCAACGATACCATGGCATTTGCCACGGATCTTACCGTCGGAAAGACACTGCATGGAAGTATCAACAGCAAAAAAGATGTGGATTACTACCGCTACGTTGCCACGGGCAGTGGATATTTCAATTTCAAATTTACAAATGCGGACGGTGGAAACAATCAGTACTGGAAACTTTCCGTATATGATGAGAAAAAGAAGCTGCTTCAGACCGTGGAAACAGAGGAGGATCTGCAGATTTCCACTGCAAAGCTCAGTTTCCGGAAAGGCAAAGAGATTTACCTGAAGGTAGAACGGAATATCAATGATTATGCGTGCGGACACGAATACACGGTGACAGTCAATCCGTACAAGGCTGATAACTGGGAACAGGAATACAATGATTCTTTTGCCACAGCTACAACTGTAAAAAAGAATAAGACCTGTAGTGCGAATAATTATGCGGTAAAGGATAAAGATTATTTTGTATATAAGGCTGCAAAGAAGGGAAAGGTGACCATACAGGTAAGCCTTCCGGACAGTGGATACTGGAATGTGTGTGTATATAATCAGAAAAAGAAGCTGGTCAAACAGGAAGATTATGCACAGACCGGACAGAAGTTTACCGTAAAAGCTGCAAAGGGGCAGAAACTCTATGTGATGGTGAAGGCCAGAACAAAATCTGCCGTTGGAAAGACCTATCGTGTCACTGTGAAACAAAAATAAAGCAAACTATAAAGATTCTGTGAAAAGAACCGATATCTATAGTAGATACCAACATAGTTTAACCGGAAACAAATGGAATTGACCGGTAGAATTCAAGGAGGATGAGAGTATGGGTGTAAACACAACAGGTTTGTTAAACACGCAGACAGAGGTATACGCATCCTATAAAAACGATGCGGTGACCAAAAATGAGACGGCTGCAAAGAAGGACTCCACGGCAAAGACGGAAGAAAAAAATGAGAGCGGTGTAGTCTATGATAAATCAGACAGCAGCAAGGACAATAAGAAAGCAACCTATTCGATTAATAAGATGAGCGCTGAGGATCGTGCAGCACTCGTACAGCAGATGAAAGCGGATACACAGTCCAGACAGCAGCAGCTGATCAGCATCGTGCAGAAAATGATGACCGGTCAGGCAGCTACTTCTTCTGTTGCAAACGGAACAAACAGCGATGATATATGGAAGTTCCTTGCAAAAGGGGATTTCACGGTTGATGCAGCAACAAAGGCACAGGCGCAGAAGGATATCTCCGAAGATGGCTATTACGGAGTAAAGCAGACATCAGAGAGATTATTTGATTTTGCAAGTGCCCTTGCCGGAGATGATGTGGAAAAGATGAAGAAGATGCAGACTGCCATGCAGAAGGGATTCAAGCAGGCAACCGGTGCATGGGGCAAAGACCTTCCGGACATCTGCCAGAAGACACTGGATGCTGCAAATCAGAAGTTTGAGGATTATTATAAGTCCAAAGAGAGCACAACAAAGACCGAAGGCTGAAAACAGACTGCTGCAGCCCGGTGATTGTTTACAAAAGAAGGGAAAAAATACCGGAAAAAGAGGTATTTTTTCCCTTCTTTTTCCGTTTCTGATGGTACTGCAATGATTGAAGAAATGATGCAGAAGTGGTATGATAAGGCATTATAGAGAGACAGAAAAAGGAGACCTGATGATTATGAAATATAATTTTGATAAAATACCAAACCGCAGAGGCACAAATTCCCTCAAGTGGGATGTGGATCGCAAAGAGCTCCCGATGTGGGTGGCAGATATGGATTTTGAGACGGTGCCGGAAGTGCAGGAGGCACTGGTACAGCGCGTGGCGCACGGGGTATATGGATATTCTGTCATCCCGGACGAATGGGCGGACAGCTATGTAAACTGGTGGGAAAAGCGTCATCATTTTCGGATGGACCCAAAGAAGCTGATCTTTACAACGGGAGTAATCCCTGCACTTTCTTCTGCTGTCCGAAAACTGACGACTCCGGCAGAAAATGTGCTGATTCAGACACCTGTCTATAATAATTTCTTCAATTCCATTCGTAATAACGGAAGAAATGTCGTGGAAAATGAACTGCTTTATGATGGAAAAGAATATCGTGTAGACTGGGAAAAACTTGAACAGCAGCTGGCAGATCCGCAGACGACGCTTATGATTTTGTGTAATCCGCAGAATCCGGCAGGAAACATCTGGGATTGTGAGACGCTGGCGCGGATCGGGGCATTATGTAAGCAGTATGATGTCATTGTTGTCTCGGATGAAATTCACTGTGATCTGACAAAACCCGGTACAGAATACATTCCGTTTGCCTCTGTGGATGATACCTGCAGGGACATCAGTGTTACCTGCATTGCGCCGACGAAGACATTTAATCTGGCAGGGCTGCAGACGGCTGCCGTCTATGCAGAAAACTCGATTCTGCATCACAGAATGTGGAGACAGCTCAACACCGACGAAGTAGCAGAACCGAACGCTTTTGCAATTCAGGCAACGATTGCCGCTTTCCAATATGGGGAAGAATGGCTTGATGAACTGCGGGAATATGTGGAAAAGAACAAGCAGTATGTGACGGAATTTCTGCAGGAGAAAATTCCACTCATCCATCCGGTTGCAGGAGATGCTACTTACCTCATGTGGCTGGACTGCCGCAAAATCACGGAGAGTGGCCGGCAGTTTGTAAAATTTATCCGCAAAACCAGCGGTCTGTATGTCAGCGGAGGCAATCAGTATGGCAGGGGAGGCGAAGGATTTTTGCGCGTGAATGTGGCTACCTCCAAGCTGGTTGTTGAAGATGGAATGCAGCGTCTGTATGAGAGCGTTGATGCATGGCTGAAAGAAGAAAAGATATCAAAATAAGAATAATTCCTGATTTTAAGCAAACCTTAAAGGTTTGCCCCATTGGAAATTAAGAAAAAAACCGCTACAATGTATCTATGATTAATCATGAATACGAGGTGGCGGTTTTTTTATGTATAATGTTTTAGTTTGTGACGATGAAAAGGATATTGTTTCTGCTTTGCAGATTTATTTAAAAAGTGAAGGATACCAGGTGTTTTCGGCTTATAACGGAAAGGAAGCCTTAAAAATTATAAACCGGGAGGATATCCAGCTGGTTCTGATGGATATTATGATGCCGGAAATGGACGGGATAGAAGCGATGTGCAAAATCCGTGAAATTTCCAATGTTCCGGTGATCTTACTGACGGCCAAAAGTGAGGATACCGATAAGGTACTCGGACTTACCGTGGGCGCGGACGATTATGTGACGAAACCATTCAATCCGGTGGAACTGCAGGCGAGAGTGAAATCCCAGATCCGGCGGTATATGCTGCTTGGAAGCGGACAGAAGGTGAGGACAAAACTGTCCGCCGGCGGCATCGAGCTGGATGATAAATTAAAGGAAGTCACTCTGGACGGAGAACCTGTCAGTCTGACCAGAACAGAGTACGATATTTTAAAACTTCTGATGGAACATCCGGGGGAAGTATATTCACCGAAACAGATTTATGAGGCCGTGTGGAAGGGCAGCCCGTGCGGCGTCGAAAACACGGTAGCCGTACATATCCGGCACCTTCGGGAAAAACTCGAATATAATCCTGCGGAGCCACGCTATTTAAAAGTCGTGTGGGGACGGGGATACAAGATGGAGGATGTAGAAAATGAATGAGAAAAAGGATAAAAAATCCAAAAAGCCGGAATATGTGTCCAAAAACTGGAAATCATCGCAGGGCATCAGATTACTGGCTATGGTACTTGCGATTGTAAGTGGATTTTTGGTGGGCGTGACCAGTGTGGTGACAGTTACATTAGGCATGAACAGTGATTTGCAGGGCTCACAGAAAGACATTGAAAAAACACTGGATACGGAGCTGCTTAGAAGCTATGCGTATTGGATGGGGGATGCGGTTACCGGCATTTCAAAAGAACAGGACGAAGCAGATGCCCTGAAAAAATTTGATGACGGAAATATCGTTTATTCACTTGTAAAAAACAAGCCGAATGGAAAAGAAACCGAACTTGTCTGTGGAAATTACACGGGTACCTCTTTAAATAAGGAAACCGCACTTGCCTGGCTGAAATTTACAGATGAAAATGAGTTTCATACCAATGATCGTTCTTTCTGGGATATGCTGCTTGGAAGAAACAGGGGACAGTACATGCAAAAAGTCAAGCATTATACGCAGGTGGATCATTTTATCTATGATAATGGTGTGATTTATTGTTATGCGGGCGATACCCTGTTTCGGATCAATTCCTTTTCTTTTTACGCGGTTCCAGAGGAGTCGGATCTTGAACCGTATGTGGAATATACTTACCGGGAATCGGACGATGGTGGCAGATATTGCGCGGAAAATGGAGAACAGCTGAAAAAAGGTAAGCTCGAACCGTATTTAAAATCATCCGAGCTGCGGTTTGATTTTGATGGGTTAGAGGCAGGTTACTTATGGTCAAAAAAGGATGGGATTTACCCGATCCGGCAGGAATCCATTGCGGATACCTATGCGAAAGCAAAGGTATTCCAGTGGCAGGATTTTTCATTTGCATACGAAGATCAACAGGGTCGTATTTATTATAATCCACATCAGGAGAAAGAAGCAACGGAATATACGCTTTATCTTACGGTAGCGGATTCCCTGAAGGGAAGCACTGCTACGGTATCCTCTTTGTTTTCACCGGAAGTCGGAGGTGAAACCCATATTGTGATTGATTCCGGGAAAACACAGTTTTTCCAGAAAGCACACACACTTGCAGGCGTTGTGGTACAGGTGCGGGAAATTTCGGGATTGTGGTTGCTTTTGAGTGTTCTTGTGTGGGTGTTTTCTCTTGGCATTCTATTTGCATCGGCAGGATGGAAACGTGGTTCTGATACGGTACAGATTCGATGGATTGACCGTATACCATTTGGTATTTATACAGGAATCTCAGGACTTGCGTTTTTGGGCTGCGGTATGGTATGCCTTTATATGGGAGATCTGCTTATGCAAAATGCAGGAATCGTATTCTGTATTTCATTTTTTACAATTGCGTTTGCATTGGCAGAATTGATTGTGTATGAATATGTGATCAGTATCATTGCAAGAATCCGTGCAGGAAAATTCTGGCATTATACGCTTTTGCGTCTGCTTTTAAACCCGTTTCGCCGGATAAAAAGAGAACTGCATGAAATCAGGCTGGCACTTTTGGCCAATCTGTCTATGACGGTAAAAGTCACAGCTGTATTTCTTGTGGTCTTCCTCATAGAAGCATTTCTTTTACTGTGTGCCGGAGCGGATGGCGGAATTATCATGGTCTATCTCCTCTGGAAAGTTGTGGAATACGGCGTACTGTTAAAGATTGTGGTGCAGTTTCGACAGATATTCGACGGAGGGGAACGGATTGCAAAAGGTGATTATTCGCATCCGATCCATACAGAAAAAATGATGTATGAGCTGCGCACACATGCGGAAAATTTAAATAATGTACAGACCGGAGTTGCAGCCGGCGGAGATGTATAAGGAAACGGTTGCCGACAAGGCGATT
>ERZ791611.1497-NODE-1497-length-14655-cov-3.262329_pt1 | contig 14655 bp, 8 predicted proteins | sample MGYA00510275_ERZ791611 | MGnify/ENA primary metagenome ERZ791611 (study PRJEB30046, sample SAMN00791912) | human gut metagenome | study: EMG produced TPA metagenomics assembly of the A metagenome-wide association study of gut microbiota in type 2...
TAAATCAAGGATATACCAGGTGTTGGGAGTTATGTCGGGTGTTATCATAGCTATTATTTTAATATGAGCATAAAGTGAAATGATAATATATACAGGAAAGGCAGGTATATGAATACAGATATAATTTTTAAAATCGCTGCAGTAGGAGTAATTGTTTCAATTCTTAACCAGATATTAAAACATAGTGGCAGGGATGACCAGGCGTTTCTTACAAGCCTTGCCGGAATACTTATCGTACTTTATTGGGTAATACCTTATATTGTTGAATTGTTTTCGTCAATGCAGAAGCTGTTTGATATATAAAGTCTGCGTAAGAAGGGGTAGTGTAAATAATGCTTCAGATATTAATAGTTGTTGTATGCGTTGTTATTAGCTGCTTTCTTATAAAAAAAGAAGCACCAGCATTTGTTTCTATTATTGTACTTATAACGGGTGTATTTATTTCAATATATATGTTGCGGATTTTTTCTGTTATTACAGGATATATAAATGTTCTTATTAACAATATAGATATAGAAAAGGGTTATATAAAGATTGTTATAAAGATAACCGGTTTATCAATAGCAACGCAGTTTGTTTCTGATATATGCAGGGATAATGGTTATAATGCGATGGCATCACAGCTTGAGCTGATGTGCAGAATATCAATAGTAATGCTTGGCATGCCTGTTATTATTGCACTTCTTGAAATGGTGAATAGATGTTTAAAATAAAACGTAGCTTATTTATGTGTATGATAGTGTTTGTACTGATATTGCTGTATGGGAGTGCTTTTATAAAAAATAATCATCTTTCAGTATGCCATGCAGCGGAATGTCATGATGAGGAAAATGTAATTTCTGATGATTATATAGTTTCTGATGATTATAAAGATATAGACAGGATTGTTAAGAGCGAAACTGGAATAAATATTTCATATGGAAAAATAATGCGGTCTATTCTGGATGATAAGGATAATTCCGGTTATGTAAAAAAGTTATTAATATATATATCTGATGTTGTATACTCGGAAAAGAAAAACGTTGCACATGTGCTGGCATTATGCATAGCATCAGCACTTATAAGGACTATGACACCGCTTTTTAATGAAAAGCAGCTTAAAGAAACAGCGGCAGGAATAATAAGTATTTCGTTGATAACAATGCTTTTATCAGTCTTTATGGGTGCTTATAATCTTGCAAGAGATTCTGTTGAAGCATTGATTAATATATATAAATCTATATGCATGACTTTTTTTCCTGCTGTTTGCGCAGCTGGACTTCCACTCAGTGCAGCTGGGTACTATCAGATAGTTATATGGATGATGACAGCTGCTGATATAGGCATAAAAAATATATTGATGAATGCCAATAGAATATATGTATGTGTGTCTTTATGTGACTGTATAGATTCAGAACCGCATTTTTTAAGATTATGTAACTGTATGCAAAAAGTAATAAAGTGGTGTGGATATACAATGCTTACTTTTTTTATGGGACTTAATGGGATAAAAAGTATACTTAATCCATTAAAAGATAATATAAATACGTCATATATTTATAAAGCAGTAAGTATAATACCAGGAATAGGAGATGCAGCCTCAGCATTATCACAGACAGTTATTGCTTCATCTTCGCTTATAAAAAATACAATGGGAATAGCAGCGGTTGTTGTGTTGACAGTATGCATGCTGTTTCCTGTTGTTAAGCTTGTGACATTATCATGTATATTCCATGCAATAGCAGCAGTTATGGAACCAGTTGCTGATAAACGTATTATAAAGGCAGTAGCAGCATTAGGAACCGCTATAAGCAGTCTTACTTACCTTGTTGTTATATCACTTGTTCTTTTTGTACTGACAATAGTAATGATATGTGCAGCAACAAGCTGATTGTGGAATTATCGTATTTATAAAGGAGTTGAGGCAGATATAGAGGCAGTATATATATGGCTTAGGCAGGTAATAGTTTTTTATATAATATCAACATTGTTTGTTAATGCTGTTGCATCTGATAAGTATAAAGAATATATAAGAATAGTCACAAGGATGATACTGATTCTTATTATAATATCGCCACTAACAGGATTTTGGAGCAATGGAAGCCTTATTAAGAACAGGCTCTCGATGATATATAAAGATTATATGGAAATAAGTAAAAAAACATCTGACATATCAGAAGATTTTAGTTACACAATAGAAGATGCATTGTCGAAGACACTAGAACTAAAGGTCAAAGAAATATTAAAGGATAATAATATAGCTTATGACAGCATAAAAGTTAATATAAGCAGAAATGCCGGTCTTAGCGGTAATGAAAGAATGGCTGTATCATCAGTGGTTATTAATACAAAAAATATGAAAAAAACGGATATTGAAAATATCGGACATGAAATATCAGATGAAACAGGAATAGAATGCAGCAATATCTGTATCAAATGATATGCTGGCAGGCGTGGCAGCATATTTTAAAAGGAGTGTGGGAGTATAAAAGCTGATTATAAAAAAATATTGAATAAATTTGGAACAGATAAAATATTAATAGTAATACTAGCAGGTGTATTGCTTATGGCTGCAGCATTTCCATCAGGCCATTCATCGGCTTCTAAGGAAAGTAGTACAACAGCCATTGAAAGTGAGAGCATGAGTACAGATATGTATGAGGAATACGTGGAAAAACGGCTTGAAAAGATACTTGCAGACGTCGATGGGGTTGGAAAAGTCAAGGTCATGCTAAGCATCAGGAATTCAACAGAAAAAGTACTGGCAAAAGATGAAACATATTCAGAGAGCGAAAAAAAAGAGGCTTCTGATGGGAGCAGCAATCAAACCAATGATACACAAAATATAAGCACGCATATATTTTATGATACTTCTGATGGCAGCAGACCATATGTTGTTATGGAAAATATGCCTGTTATTGATGGCGCGATTATTGTATGTGAAGGTGGTGATAACAAGGAGCTTGTGAATGATATAACTAATGCGGTATATGGACTTTTGAATGTTCCAGTACATAAAATAAAAGTGATGAAAATGTCATAGATAAATGCTGCAGTTTGGGTTCGATTTCTCGGGACGCTAAAGCGCCCCTCGGTCGTGCCAAAGCCAAGGTCCACTGGACCTTGTGGCACCCGGCTCGCGCTCTTGTTATTAAAAAGGATATCCGTCTGGATATCCTTTTTTTATTACCGAGAAGTGCGATGCACTTCTCTAACCCATGCTGTTTTACAGCAAGGGTTCGATTTCTCGGAGTGCTAAAGCTCTCCTCGGTCGTGCCAAAGCCAAGGTTCACCGGACCTTGTGGCACCCGGCTCGCGCTCTTGTCAAAAAGAGCTGCCACACTAATCTGACCAATTAGTGTGGCAGCCCAGGACTCTAACTATAAACTTCTTTATATATTATTGTTCCTCTTTAATTAAACTTTGCATTGAATCTGATATTTCTAAGCCAATATTTATCAGAAAAATCTCCATGTGCATCAAATCTATAGCATATAGCATCCACATCTGAAATATTTATAGAATACGTGTAAGTTAATGTTTTACCATTATTCTTCTTTATATCTATATCTTTTTCTGCAAATCCATACCAGCTCTGGTTAGAAGCTTTCCTATACGTTATATCCATATCTGCCCATCCATCTTTGTCCATATCAAGCTTATATGTAATAGTAAATGTCATTGTACTGCATACGCGTTTTAACTCTTCCAAATTCATTCCATCCATATATATAACATTGGTACGTCCACCATCTGTTGATGAATTGCCCGCCTGGCTTCCACCTATCATAAAATGGAACTTGACTGGTGTTTCTTTACTATCATCTGTAACATGATAGCTGTTATATGTGCTATAGTTAAACTCTACCTTAAGCCAGCTTGCATACAATATCACTTCACCTTCGCATGCCAGATTAGATGCTGATGCTCCTGGAAGATATATAACCGCTCCACCATCCTCAACACTCCAGCCCATAAATCTGTAGCCGCTTCTTGTAGTGACTGGCAGTTCATATTCTTTATCATATGTATAAACCATATCATCAGGCTTTTCACCGGCACCTGTATCAAAATGTACAGTATATTCATTCGCTGTCCATACTGGATACAGAGTGATTCTTTCGCCATCACCTGACTTAAGTCTGCTTATAACCTCACCAGGCTCATACTTCTTCTCGCCGCCTGCTTCAACAGACCAGCCTGCAAATGTATAACCAGGTCTTACAAACTTATTATCCTCTATAGCTGCCTCAGCTGTATACATAAGTGACATTTCTTTCATAGAACCTGTTGTTCCATCACCATAAGGTATAAACTGTACAGTATAGCTGTTTTCCTTCCAGTTAGCTGTATATGTCCTGTCTCCTGTAGAACCTGTTGTTATAACTACTTCTTTACTTGTGCCATCTATGCCTGTTCCACTCCAGCCTGTAAACGTATAACCTTTACGCACTGGTGTCTTAAGTGTAATAACACTGCTGTCAACCTCATAAGTACCTGGGTTATCTGCTTCTCCACCATTCAGATTATACACTATCTTATATACATCTTTACTCCACTTTGCTGTAAGAAGCATATTTTCTGCCGGCATGCGGTCTGGAATATCCTTATCCCAGCCTGTAAATGTGTAACCCTTCTTAACCGGAGCAGCAGGAGCGCTTATAGCTGTATTATAATCCTGTGTTATAGAGTCTATCTTACTTCCACCATCCGTTTTAAAGCTTATAGTAAACTGTGCTATATTCCAGCCTGCAGTATATGTTATATCTTCATCCGGCATAGTTTCTGCTATATCTTTATCCCAGCCTGTAAATATATAACCTTTTCTTACCGGCTGTCCTACAGATAACTTAGTACCATATCTGTACTCATAAACTCCATCATTTTCTCCATTGTTATACTTTAGTGTAAGCTTATGTATATTTCTCTTATAGTAGTACTTAATAATCTTTGTACTGTCTGTAACCTTTACGGACTGTTTTTGTGGAGATGTAAAGCCCTTAACATTTTTCACATCAGGAGTGACTGTACTTTCTACATCAGTTGTATAAACCTGTCTGTCTGTAAGCTCATATCCACTTCCATCTATTTTTTCCATATAATGTTCAACAGTATAATTAACCTTTGACATATCCCACTTTGCATAAAGCGTTATATTCTCTTTAGGCATGACACCACTAAAGCTGTTTGTACACTCCTTATCCGTATACCAGCCAGCAAATGCATAACCATCTCTTACAGGAACCTGTGTAACAACCTTTGTTCCCCACTTAACTGCCTGCTTGTTATTCTCAAGCTTGCCACCTGTTGTATCATATGTAATATCATATGTACTTCTGTCATAGTATACTTTAAGAACAAGACTGCCATCCGCCTTTACTATACCAGATGGTATATCTTTTACTGTATAACTGCCTTCATCATAATCCGCAGCTGCAGCTGTAACATTCTGTCCTGTTGTTCCCTTTGATATGCCAGCCTTATCTATCACATAGCCGCCATTCTCATCTTCAAGATAATACTTTGTTGTATACACAACATCATCTGACTCTTTCCATATAGCTGTATAAGTCACATCTCTTGCAGGAACTGTATAACTCACTTCTGGTTCCCATCCTGCAAACTCATATCCTGGTCTGTATACGGAAGGTGTCGGCATCTGTGTTCCATATGTGTAGCTGCCCTCAGAAACTGTCTCTCCTTCTGATACAAACTTAACATTATACTTGTTTCTTGCATAATAGTAGTTAAATCTTGTGCTTCCATCAGCCTGCACTACATATGATAATACAGGTGGTGTAATAAATCCGCTTCTTTCTGATGGCTGTACTGTTACCGTATCATCAGTCTTTGCAGTTTCTGTACGTATAGATGCCAGACTATATACGCCATCTGTACCTTCTACATAGTCAGCAACACTATATGTCATATCTGATGCTTCCCACTTAGCATATACTATTCTATCCTCATTAGGCATAGTATCCGGTATTTCATACTTCTTAGTGAGAGCTTCATCCTCGTACCAGCCTGCGAATGTGTAACCAGTCTTAACCGGATTCTCAGGTTTAGCCACTTCTTTTCCATACTTAGCCACTACTGTATCTACTATAGAGCCTCCATTAGTCTGGAATGCTATATAATATCCATCTCTTAAGTTATCCCAGTGAAGAGAGATTCTTCTTGTAATAGGTTTAGTATTGAAGGAACCCTTCTGGCTCTTCCATGTTATTATCATCTCTCCGTCCTGCTCTGGTTTATCACCTGGGTCAACAGTTATGACGTTTGTTAATGGATCATATGTAAATGCAGGATTAGTCATTGTAATAGCATAATATCTGCTGTCATCAGCAAATATCTTGTTGGAATACTCACCATCCTCAAGACCTTCCTTCATATCCAGATACTGCATACTAAAATATGTTTCCGGTATACGCACTGCCTTAATATCACGCTTAAGTTTTATATCCTTATACTCTTCCTGGTCATATGTGAAATCGCATACATTTTCAACAATACCTACACTGTATAAAGGCCACTGCTTCTCAAAAAGTGTCGGATTATAACTGAACGTTCCTGCCAAAGCCTGTGCGAGGAAATCAACCTGCATATATACGCCTACTTCCATATATATCGCTCCCATAGAGCTGCTGTTTCTTCCCTCTGATGCCGCATACTTAAGCTGATAGTATAGATATCCCCATATCTGTGCGTATCCACCAACCTCTGCCGAAAATCCTACACTGGCAAGCTTCGTTGATATAAGACCAACACTGACACTCAGACGTATACCAGCTCTTATGCCTATAGTTCCTATAGCATATACAGAGAGCTCATACTTTTCTTCACTTAAATCTATAGTATCACTTGTAACATTTTTACTGAATACCATTATGCTGTATACATACCTTTTACCATTCTGGTACCAGTATGTCATTCCCATGGATATATTAACATTAGCCGATACTACGAATTCAACATCAAAAGCTACATCTATGATCCCTATAACCCTTACATGTGATGATGTGAGCGACTTCGTGTACAAATCCACCCAGTCAGATTCATTTTCAAGCATATCAGAATATCTCTCGGCAAGACTTTTTGCCACTGATATTTCCTTGTCATCCTCTGAATCATCTTCATTATCATCTTTCTTTAAGTCATTTATATCTTCCAGCCTTGTTGATATATCAGAATTCTCAGAAATATATGTAGTTCCAAGCTCCATCATATTCTTTAATTCTTCTGCTATTTTATTGACTACTATATCAAGCTTTGTTGAATCTTCATCTTCTTCGTCATCGCCTTCTGCTGTTTTTACATCAACATTAAAATTAATGCCTGTATAATCATAAAGATCCAACGAAACTGCAACTCTGTAATCGTCTATATAAGGTATTATATCCTCCCACTTTTTCCATACAGCTTTACCGCTTACATTGATATTCATCTTTACTTCCTGCTCAAACGCAGCAGAAACAACTACCTTCATATTAGAGAACTCAATCTCTACACCAATATCAAGTGCAAGCCTTAATCCACTTATATTATCAAAGTGCTTAAGCTTTGTTGAAAGATCTGCTTTTATATGATCGATGCTTACAGATGGTTTATTATCATCTGCATATGCTGCTATACCATCGTCAACTGACTGCATAGCATAATCATCTTCTTCATCATTGACTGCACTAACACTTATATCAGCTGAAAGTTTGTCTGATAAGTATTCTTTCAGCTCCTGGTAAGAATCTGTCATAACAACAGCCTTTGCGACTTCGTTGGCAACACTCTGTGCAAACCCACTATCTGCTGCCTGCTGTTCAACACTTCTTTCAATCTCGTTAACATCCTGGTTCTTTAATATATCATCACCTTTGATGTTGTCTGTCTGATATATATCCATAGCTGCCTGTACTTCTTCCCAGGTAACCATATTGTATAAAATTATATAATCTGTATCTGTTTTAGAAACCTCTGTTATAACTGCATACTGGATATTATCCTCTGTATCACTATATAAAGCCAGATAATCCCCATTATCTATAGTTGTATTTTCACCTAGTGACGGATTATCATCTGTACTGTTAGTATCATTATTATAAGACAGCTTGTCCTGTGCTATCGTGACACTATTGTTATCAGCATCATTGTCTTTATCATCTATCATATTAACAGGAAGTACATCAGGAACGAAAAGTATTTCCTTAGCTGCAAGTCCCCTGTATGAATAACTGCTTCCATCTACCGCAATTATCTCAAAAAATGACACATCATCATCTGAAACTGATGTTGTATCAAGTGAAGGAATAACATTTCCTTCATATACAGCTATCTTATCTCCTAAGCTTAATGTACCCTGTACATATGTAAAGCTTCCGGTAACCTTTGTTGAATCTGTTATAGTTCCATCAACACCAACTGTCATGGCAGAAACAGATATATTATCTACTGACTTGCCGTCAACCATAAGATTGCTAAGACTGCCTGAACTTATATACTTTATATCCTTATTCAGCCCGGCATTTTTCACCTCTGGCTTATAAACAGTAAAATCGTACTCTCTTATAGTTGTATCATAACCTGTAAAGTATAATCTGTCATCATTAAGCTCAAGACGATATGAACTGCCCTGCTGCCAGCCTGTATTGCTTTCTACTGAAAATGTATATTCTCCATCTAAAACAGCCTTTGCAGACACAACTGCTGATGTCTCATCAGACAGGTCACTTGTATTCTTTATTGTTATAAGGCTTCTTACATCATCCTGTGTAAGACTGCCTGTCTTATCAGTTACAGTTATTGAAAAACTATCTGCATCAACATCATAACTTCTTGCAAATGATTCAAGGCTTACAGTCCTTAACTCCTGTGTGTCAGTCCATGCTGCATACAACACTACATCGCTTAACAGCCTGTCCTCTGAGCTTACATAATCTGTACATGTCGAATCATAACACCAGCCAAGAAATACTGCACCTTCCTTTCCAGGTGATGGAAGCTGCGAAAGCTTAGTACCAGCTTCAAAAGTCTCTTCCGTCAGTTCTACGCTGCCCTGCTGTTCATCCTTATTCTTTGAATAAAGAGTTCCTCCGTTTGTAACATACTTTATATTATAATTAGTTGTTTCAAAGGATATATCAAATGTAAGACTGTCTGAATATGTACCAGCATACTCCGGTGCCTCTGTTAATCTTACAAAGTACTTACTTGTGTTATCAAGCTTTGTTTTAGAAAGCTCTGATACGATAGAATTATCCACAAGTGCTTCGTTGTTTCCATCAGGATAAAGACCATAATCCAGCATAATATCAGTATATGAAGTATTTTTATTAATAAGCTTCCACTTATTATCTGATGATACTGAAACACTCACCTTATCCTTTTCATATAAACCTCCTGCATGTCCAGAAACCTGTATTTCACCAGTTTCCTTACCAGCTGTATCTACATTCTGAGGTATATCAATATAATAATATCTTTCTATCCATCTGGCATAAAGCACAACTACACCTGTATAATCACCCTGATTAATCTTAGTAACAGGCTCTCCCTCAAACTGTGCATTATCATACCAGCCTCCAAACTCATATCCCTGATTAATTATTTTATCTTTATCAGGAAGTTCCTGAACCGGATAATTCACAGGAGCCTCATATCCACTTACATAGTGGCCTCCATTAAGCTGGTAATCGATTTCCTGTATATCACTGTCGCTTTTTTCCTGTGCATATACAGTCTGACTGCCAAACCCCTGTGCATAATACATCCCCGGTACTGCTGTAATCAGCATTGCCGTACACAAAAGTACACTCAAAAACCTTTTCATATTAACGCCTCCTTATATATTGGTAAATTATATGTATTTATTTAATTCCCGCTTTAACCATCATCTATAAAGATTACAATAAAAGAATAAAAATAAATCTCACCCTTATACTTATCTTTGACTTATCTTTGGATAACAGTTCCCTGATACTATGCTTATAATACATAATTAATCCACGTCTGTGGAACAATCTGCATGAATTACAATTTTTTCGACATGAATAATCATTTTTTTCGTTTTATGTGCTCGATTGTATACATATATATAATGTTTTTTATGAATTTAGACACAATTTTGCATTTTTTGATATTTTTACTTGTATATTTCTGACAAAGTGTTAAAATGTAACTATGAATTAAAACGTGAATGGAGGTAAATATTTATTATGGCACAGAGATTTATTCTTAATGGTACATCTTATCATGGAAAGGGGGCTATTAAGGAAATAGCTACAGAAGCTGTTGCAAGGGGATTTAAGAAAGCTTTTGTCTGCTCAGATCCAGACCTTATCAAGTTTGGTGTGGCTGCTGAAATTATTAAAGTATTTGATGAGAACCAGATTCCTTACGAACTTTATAGCGATGTAAAGGCTAACCCTACTATTGCAAATGTGCAAAACGGTGTGGCAGCTTACAAAGCTTCCGGAGCCGATTTTATCGTTGCTTTGGGTGGTGGCTCTTCTATCGATACTGCCAAAGGAATCGGTATTGTTGTGAATAACCCGGATTTTGCGGATGTGAAGTCTCTGGAGGGGGTAGCTGATACCAAACACAAAGCTGTACCTACCTTTGCACTGCCTACTACTGCCGGAACGGCTGCCGAGGTAACTATCAATTATGTGATTATTGATGAAGATGCCCGTAAGAAGATGGTTTGCGTAGACCCGAACGACATCCCTGCCGTGGCTATCGTAGACCCCGAACTGATGTACTCAATGCCGAAGGGGCTTACTGCCGCTACCGGTATGGATGCTTTGACACATGCCATCGAAAGTTATATTACTCCCGGTGCCTGGGTAATGAGCGATATGTTCGAATTGAAGGCTATTGAGATGATTGCACAAAATCTGAAAGCAGCCGTAGACAATGGTAAAGATGTGGCAGCCCGCGAAGCAATGTCGCAGGCTCAATATATTGCCGGTATGGGATTCTCGAATGTCGGTTTGGGAATAGTTCATTCAATGGCTCATCCGTTGGGTGCATTCTATGATACTCCTCACGGGGTAGCTAATGCCTTGCTGTTGCCGTATGTGATGGAATACAATGCTGAATCTCCGGCTGCTCCGAAATATATCCATATTGCGAAAGCAATGGGAGTGGACACTACCGGAATGAGTGAAGCGGAGGGCGTTAAAGCTGCTATTGAAGCTGTGAAAGCACTTTCTATCAGCATTAATATCCCACAGAAATTGCATGAAATCAATGTGAAAGAAGAAGACATTCCTGCATTGGCTGTAGCTGCTTTCAATGATGTTTGTACAGGTGGTAATCCTCGTCCTACTTCGGTAGCGGATATTGAAGCCTTGTATCATAAAGCATTCTAAATCTCGTCATAGTAAAGTTTGTTTTTATATAAACATCCGGGGATACTTGAAAGTACACTCCGGATGTTTTTTTATACCCTTGCGTGTGTTTTCTGAAAATAATTCCTATTTTTGTCCAACTCAATTACATGAAAACACTCTGATATGATCGAGGATAATAGTTTGGGATTGGAATTTAAATATCTGATTGTAAATGACATGGACCGTAAATTCGGGCTGTGGGTGAATACCGTCGGCTATCAGTCTATCCCTCCTGATTCACCTTATCCATTGAAAGAGCATCCCTCCGGTTACTTTTTTAATGCGGAAAAAGGAAGGGTGCTTCGCGAATATCAGTTGGTCTATATCACAAAAGGGCGTGGTTTGTTTTCATCCGATTCCACTTCTGAAAAGCAGGTTTGTAAAGGCCGGCTGATGGTATTGTTTCCCGGGCAATGGCATACTTACCGCCCGTTACGGCAGACTGGTTGGACGGAATATTACATCGGCTTTGAGGGGCCAATGATAGATGCCATCGTTAATGATGCTTTTTTGTCGCAGGAGCAGCAAATATTGGAAATCGGTATTAATGAAGAGTTGGTTTCCTTGTTCTCCCGTGCTCTTGCTGTAGCTGAAGCGGATAAGATTTCTGCGCAACAATATCTTTCCGGGATTGTGCTCCACATGATAGGTATGATTCTTTCTGTCTCCAAGAATAAAGTTTTCGAGATGAGTGATGTGGATCAGAAGATAGAACAGGCGAAAATCATCATGAATGAAAATGTTTCCGGTAATGTAGATCCGGAAGAGTTAGCAATGCGGCTTAACATCAGTTATTCATGGTTTCGACGTGTTTTCAAGGAGTATACTGGTTATGCTCCCGCCAAATATTTCCAGGAATTGAAACTCCGTAAAGCCAAACAAATGTTAGTAGGAACTTCCCAATCCGTGAAAGAGATTTCTTTTTTTCTGGGTTTCCAGTCTACCGAATATTTTTTCTCTTTTTTCAAGAAACGTACAGGGCTTACCCCGTTGGAATATCGTTCGTTCGGACGGGAAGAATAAAATAGGGTGAAGTCTATATCTATCAGTTATTTTGCTCTGATTTTGGGAATATCATAAAAACTGTTACTTTTGTGACGAGATTAATGTGTGCTATAAACCATCATTCTTGATATGCGCGAACAAAGACTATCTAAGATCCATTTTTTTATTCTGCTATCTCTTTTTGGATTTGTATTTCCACTCCGGTCACAGGAATACAAGTTCAGAACATTGGGTGTGGAAGATGGATTGTCGCAAATAACGGTGAGCGATATTTGCCAGGATGAGAAATCGCGTATATGGATTGCCACTTTGGACGGGCTGAATTGTTTCGATGGCAATCACATCAAAGTCTTCAACCACTTTCATAACGACTCTATCAGTTATGGTAATTTATATGTGACTCAAATGGTGGAAGACGGTCAGGGAAGTCTTTTCCTGTTGGCCTCTACCGGACTTTTCCAGTTCGACCTTGAAACAGAGAAATATTATATTCTTCCGGTGACTTCTCCCACCACTCTTGCCAAAGGAAAGACGGGAGTGTGGATTGCGGAAGGAGGGAAACTGTTCTTATATGATAAGAATACCCGCCTATTGAAACCGATGTATGCCGATTTGCAGTTGCCGGATAGTGGCCCGACGATGGTGGAAGGTTCCGATGGAAGTCTCTGGATTGCTTTGAAAGAGGGTGGGGTGATGCGTGTAGATACTTGTGGATCAATATCACTTCACTTGCCTGGAATTAAAGTGATGAAACTGATAAAAAGTAACGACCAGAATATCTGGATCGGTTCGCAGGATCAGGGCGTTTTCTGTTTTTCACCTCAAGGTACGATCATACATCACTATGAATATAATGATAAGAGTGTTTACACGGTTCGGAATGATATGGCGAGAGCGTTATGTCAGGACCTGGAAGGGAATATATGGGTAGGCTACAGAAGTGGATTGAGTAAGATTGAAGTGGCTACTGGGAAAATATTCCATTATCAGGCTGATCCTAACCGGGTGGGTGCTATGTCCAATCGTTCGGTGACGTCTCTTTATACGGATAAACAAGGAACAGTCTGGGTGGGGACCTATTGGGGTGGTGTGAACTTTTTCTCTCCGGAATATCAGCATTTTGTCCATTATCATGCTTCGGACACCGGACTGTCTTTTCCGGTGGTGGGAGCTATGGCAGAAGATAAATCCGGGAATATATGGATATGTACTGAAGGAGGAGGATTGGATTTATATCAACCGGGACAAGGGAAGTTCAAGCATTTTAATGCGCATACCGGATATCATTTCAGTACGGATTATCTGAAAGATGTCGTTTTTGATGAGGCTAATAACTGCTTGTGGATCGCTGCAGACTTTACAAATAAAGTAAATTGTTTTCATCTTAATAACTATCGGAACGACATCTATAATCTTGAACCGCTTGGAGAGGAAAGTGTAGGAGAGGCCCTGTTTGCCTTGGCAGATACGCCTCGTAAATTGTATGTCGGGACAACATCAGCTATTGTGAGTTTGGATAAACAGACCTTGAAATCCGAGGTGTTGTTTCATCAGAAGGAACTGTTTACACATAATTATAACACCCTATTACTTGATTCGAAAAACAGATTATGGTTTGCTGCCGATGACGGTTGTGTAGCTTATGTGATTGATGAAAAGCGGTTTGAAACCTATAGGATAAGTCTGAAGAAACGGGTCAGATCTCAAAAAGAGTTGGTCAATGTTATCTATGAAGATCGAAAGGGAAATATTTGGGTAGGGACACATGGCAACGGACTTTTCTTGCTGGATAAGAAAGAACGTTTGTTTCGTTTACATACTCCTGAAAGTGTGTTGTCGGGAGAAAATATCAGAGTACTGGGGGAAACCCCTTCCGGGAATTTGCTGATTGGTACCGGGCATGGATTGTCAATGCTGGAACAGAAAGAGGGGAAGGTAATCAACTTCAATTCTAAAACCGGATTCCCGCTGACTCTTGTGAACCGGAAATCCATGCATGTGTCCCGTAACCATGATATTTATATGGGAGGAGCTACCGGATTGGTAACCATTCGTGAAAGTAGTCTGTATTATCCTCCGAAAATATACGATCTGGAGTTGGCTCATTTGTATGTCAACAACAAAGAGATAACAACAGGCGATCAAACCGGTATTTTAAATAAATCCTTTGCCTATACCGGCCGGATCAAATTGAATTACTTGCAAAATGTGTTTTCTATCGGTTTCTCAACAGATAATTTTCTGCATATAGGCGGTGGTGAGGTAGAATATCGGTTGATGGGGT
>ERZ791611.1504-NODE-1504-length-14583-cov-5.099945_pt1 | contig 14583 bp, 19 predicted proteins | sample MGYA00510275_ERZ791611 | MGnify/ENA primary metagenome ERZ791611 (study PRJEB30046, sample SAMN00791912) | human gut metagenome | study: EMG produced TPA metagenomics assembly of the A metagenome-wide association study of gut microbiota in type 2...
CTATGCCGGATACACCGGACGATTTTGTCGGTGATGGCAATGAGGGAATGTTTGCTTTTAAGAAGCAAATACGTTTATGAAATTCACGTTTGTTAAATTGGATAAATCGAAATCAATAGGAGAAGATTATGAAATTTTATAACATATTTTTTAGCCCAATCGGTGGCATAAAAAAAGTAGCAAATTTCATTTGTAAATTTAGATTCTGAATATAGCTTTATTGGAAAAACGGATGAAGAAAAATCTCTAGTATGTATTACAAGTGAAGTCCCAGAAAATACTATCCAACGTGATGATGGTTGGAAAGCTTTTTGCATTCAGGGGGTTTGGGATTTTTCCTTAATTGGAATACTGGCTAAAATTGCTACTATACTAGCTGATAATGGAATTTCAATTTTTTCAGTATCGACCTACAACACAGACTACAGGTTATAAGATTGCCGATTAACAGATTCCAGTTTAAAGGGTAGAAAAAAGTATTTACTGAAGTAATAGTAAATAACAAATTTTTGCTTGAATAAATGTTGATTTAACCATATAATATGTTCATAATTAAAAATAAACGCTTTCACTCATCACCGGATGGGTGGTCAAAAGGCATTCAAAGCATAATCGTAGGTACGGCATTTTTGCTATAAGATTTTGCTTTGGATGCCTTTTGCATTGTAGCAGGAAGGGAGTAAAAATATGGAAGTAAAGATTTTTAAAGAATTGACAACGGAGGCAAAGATGATACGGACAAAGGTATTTATGGAAGAACAGGGATTTCATAATGAATTTGATGAAAAGGATAGGATTTCAATTCATATTGTGTTATTTGAATTATCAAAACCTGTTGCTACATGTAGAATATATTACTCGAAGGAACGACAATGTTATGTGATAGGCAGGATTGCAGTTTTAAAGGATTATCGGGGATTGAATGTAGGAAGTAAACTGTTAAATGAGGCAGAGAAAGAGATTCTTGATAGAAATGGGAGCATAGTAGAATTGTCAGCTCAGGTAAGAGCATCGGTATTTTATGAAAAAAATGGATATTATTCTCTGGATGATATTCATGTTGATGAGGGATGTCCGCATGTATGGATGAGAAAGGAGCTGAAGTAATATGAGTATTCAATATTATATTCCACTTTTAATGGTAATAGGCTGTAATCTTGGATATCACATATTAAGTAAGAGCCTTCCGAACAATATTAATCCATTTATCGGTTTGTCAGCAACTTATGGAGTAGCATTCTTAGGAAGCCTGATATTATTTGCAATAACAAAAAACACAATATATTCAAATCAGAAAATGAACATTAATATATATAATCTTCTGTTGGGAATAGTCATTATAGGTGTTGAGGGAGGCTATATGTTAATGTATCGTGCAGGATGGGAGGTTAGTAAAGCCTCTTTAGTAGCAAATATAGTATTATCAATTCTATTGCTATTTATAGGGTCTATCGTTTTTCATGAGTTTGTCGATATTAAAAAAATCGCTGGAATTGTGTTATGTGTTTTGGGAATTGCATTGATAAAATAACAAACAAAATAGTAACTGCAAGCACTTTAGCCGCAACAGGTTAGAGTGTTTTTTTATGCCATAAAAGGAGGTGATTAAGGCACAACGCATCGGGGGGGGGGAAAAGCCCGATTAATCATTACAACAGTATTCATATATTTGATGAAGTGATTCCTATGTCGGTTCGAGCTGCAGAGACACCTGCAGAAGGTGTAAGTATCTATAAGCACGATCCAAAGGGAAAAGTAGCACAAGCTTATGAGAAGTTGACATTGGAGGTGGAAAGTTATGAATAAGAGAACACGTGGAGAAAAGATAAAGTTAGCATCTTATGATGATCTATTTGGAACAGAAGAAACAACTATTAGTCCAGTGGACCAAAAGTTATATGGACAAATCGTAGAGGTGCCACTTGATGAATTGCATACTTTCAAAAATCATCCTTTCCGTGTAGTAGATTATGAATCTATGGAAGAAATGGTTGAGAGCATCCGTGAATATGGAGTCCTTGTTCCGAGTCTTGCGATACCAAGAACAGAGGGTGGGTATGAATTAATCTCAGGTCATAGAAGACAGCATGCTTCAAGACTTGCAGGCAAAGATAAGATGCCAGTAATTATCAAGGAATTACAAATATGTGGAATCCAGACGAGGGTGGTATCAGAATTGAGAATATGAATGATATAGTTGAATGTCTGAATTCTGGATTTGTTAAGGAAAATGTACCAGGAAGTTTATATGCAATATTTAACAAAACAAAAGAATTCTTTATCAGAGCCGAAAGCATTGATGAGATAGTTGATTTACTTGGAAAATTAAAGAAAAGAATTGCAAAATCTGAAAAGGATGAAAATGAAAAGCGTACTGGGAGAAGATTAATTTACTTTGATGTAACTGCAGATGAAATCGATTCATTAGTTGATGCGTTGGAGCAACTAAATAAAGTTACGAAAGTGTTTTATGAAGACTTCGAAGATTCAGAAAATAATTTCAAAAAATTTTACAAGAAAATAAAGGAATTTTTGGAAACTCGTTTATTAGAAGCAGAAGATTTAGAGATGTTGTAAAACGTGTTCTCATAAGACTAGAAGAAGTATTTTATTAATTCATGAGAGGTGGGGCAAATCTAAGTGTTAAATTTTCAAGGTACAATATAAAAATGTGTTGAAAGCGAATGACATCTTTTGGACGCACAAAAGTCAAAAAAAACGTCCAAGAGTAAAGATATACCATTTTACCAAATAGACGGGACATACTTCATTTGATAAAAAACTAAAAAAACAGCGATTTACATCAAACTTACATCAATTGATGCAGAAATCGGTGCAAGTAAGAAAAAATTGCATAATTAGCAGAATGAATGGGCAGTCCTGAAATCGGGATTGCCCATTTTTAGAAGAAAGACGAAAAACTCTTGACCTGCACGCAGCGTATACGCTTATACTATCAACATAAATCATAAGGAGGTGCATCCGATGTTATTGAATGAAATTATAAATGAGGTTGGAATGACAAAGCGTGCAGTTAAGTATTATGAAGAAAAAGGATTGCTGTCAGTGGATAAAGATAACAATGGTTATCGTAACTATACTGCACAAGATGTTGAAACTTTAAAAAAGATTTCAGTATATAGAAAACTCGGTATTAGTATTAAAGACATACAGAGCCTTTTGGAAACTGGCGACAAAAGTATTCTTCTTCGTGTTTATCAAGATAAAGTGCAGGAAAAAGTTTTAAAGGACTCAGAACTTGAAGCTTTGAAGCAATTTATAGATGATGGTGACGCAGACAAAGCAAATGAGGCACTTGATTATCAAACCGTTGAAAATGCAATTGAGTCTTTGCTACCGGGAAAAGAATGGGGAGATTATTTTAAAAGCCATTTCAAACCATTTCTTAATGTAAGGTTGAAGACTCTAGAACAGAAGCAAGCACTACAAAACATATTAGAATATTGCGATGAAACGACATTGAAAGTTCCTTTTATTATTGGAATAGGTGCGAAGATGATAGGTGGGATTGCACAAGAAACCAGAACCGCAGATGAGATGATAGCCTATTATCGTGATATGAGTGAAAGTGAATATGAAAGACTAAAAGAAAAAGTATGGAAAGGTGCTAAAATGAAAAACGGTATAATGAAATACCATCCAGCATTTATTGCACAGAGAAAAATGCAGAAAGAGTTACAAAATAAAGGATATAATGATATATTCATTCCTAATTTAATGGTTCTGTCTCCAACGTATGCAGAATATAAGAAAGCGTTAGATAATGTGAACGATAGAATGTGTAGAGAACTTGGACTGTATTATGATAGCAATTATAACTTAGTTATTAAAAAAGATAATTCTAAGTAAAAGTTAAACTACCCTTTGAGAGAGGAGAAATCCTTTTCTCAAAGGGCTTTTTCTACTTATACGGATATTCGCAAACTACAAGATAAAGCCAAAATTTCATATACTCTAAGCACAAGGAGGTTGAGGTTTGGCTACACTGACGTACAGACACCGGTATGAAGTGATTGCAGTCTTTAAGACAGTTAGTAATGGCGACAAGCTTATTTCTCTTTCTACTTGTGAATATTCAAGAAACAATGGCAGACTTGTTGTTGTTGCTAAGAAGATATCTGAGTAATGCAGGTAAAATTAACATTAAAAACACTTTTCTGACAAGTTTGTATGGTGGAAAGTGTACTTTCTTGGACGTATAATATTAGTAGACGAGGAGGTGATGTATGTGTTGGCAGATAACCTGATATTTCTTCGTAATATCAAAGGACTGACGCAAGAACAGGTCGCAGAAGTGATAGGAATTTCCAGACAGTCCTATTCTAAATGGGAACAGGGAGAAACTTATCCTGATATTGATAAGTGTGACAAGCTGGCAAAATACTATGGTGTTACGATAGATTCACTTGTTCATCAGGACAATAAAGTCGATGATATAAAGATTGCTCCTGCTCCGATAGGTAAGCATTTATGGGGGACAGTCACTATCGGCAGCAAAGGTCAGATTGTAATACCAAAAGCGGCAAGGGAAACATTTGAACTAAATGAAGGCGACAGATTAGTTGTTCTCGGAGATGATGCAGAAGGCATTGCTCTTGTTAAGGCAGATGTCTTTGAACAGCGAGTGCAAGAGGCATTAAAATTGAGTAGGCAAATGACAAATGAATGAAATGGAGGTGCATACAATGAAATGCCCTGAATGTGGTAAAGAGATGCGTGACGGATACTTGTTTTGCAGCAAAGATGGTGCTTTTAGCTTTGCAAATAAAGTACCGGGAGTATTTGAAAATGCGAAAAATGCAGAGGGCTTTGTGAAAATCACAGAGCTTAAACCAAGTCATAGAACAAGGGTAGCTGCTTCAATTTGTGAAGAGTGCAAAACAGTTATATTTAAGTATTAAGCAGTTACAATTCAATAAAGAAATTATGAGACAGTCTTACGAAATCAAACGTAAGGCTGTTATTTTTTTCGAGAAAGGGAGCGAACTGAATTGAACAAAGAGTTAAAAGTTATAGATTTTTATTGTAAGAAGTGTAAGAAGAGTATGAAAGTTTCATACATGGTTACAGGTAACAGAAATTATCCGGTACTACAAAATAAGAAAAGCGCTTGACTCTACATCTGTTGTAGATGTTATAATACGGGTAATTTAACAAAAAGGAGGATTAGGCAATATGGAAAAGAACCTTACGACAGGTAGTGTGTTCAAAAATGTTGTATTATTCTCATTGCCGTATCTGCTCTCGTATTTTCTTCAAACGCTCTATGGCATGGCTGACCTATTTATCATCGGACAGTTCGAGGGTGTAGCCAGTACTACCGCTGTTTCTATCGGCTCACAAGTGATGCACATGCTTACGGTTATGATTGTAGGGTTATCGATGGGAACAACTGTCAGCGTCGGTCAGGCAGTGGGAGCAGGAAAGCAAAAACAGGCAGCGCATAACATCGGGAATACGGTAATATTGTTTCTGGTGGTTTCCATTGCACTTACGGCCATCCTGTTATCCCTTGTTCATCCCATTGTCGTTGCCATGTCTACGCCAGCGGATGCGGTGAGCGGTACGGTCACCTATTTGACCATTTGCTTTATCGGGATTCCGTTTATTACATCCTACAACATCATCAGTTCTATTTTTCGAGGGTTGGGCGACAGCAAAAGCCCGATGTGCTTTATTGCCACAGCCTGTGCTGCCAACATCGCTTTAGACTATCTTTTTATGGGTGTGCTGCACCTTGGGTCTGCGGGCGCAGCCCTTGGTACAACTTTCTCTCAGGCAATTAGTGTAGTTGTTTCCCTTACCGTTATTTTGAAACGCAGGAGCATCGTTCTGAAAAAAAGCGACTTCAAGCCTTGCCGTGCGGTCATGGAAAAAATTTTGGGGATCGGCATCCCAATTGCGTTTCAGGACGGCCTGATTCAAGTTGCTTTTATTATTATCACGATTATTGCCAATCAGCGTGGACTGAATGACGCAGCGGCGGTCGGGATTGTGGAGAAAGTGATCAGTTTCCTCTTTTTGGTCCCCTCCTCTATGCTGTCTACCGTTTCTGCCTTGGGAGCGCAAAATATCGGTGCGGGCAAACCGGAGCGGGCCATTCAAACGCTGCGTTATGCGGTGATGCTCGCCGCAGGCTTTGGTGTGCTTGTTTCTATCGCGATCCAGTTTACAGCGGAAGGCATCGTTTCGCTGTTCACCGATCCCGGCACTGTGGACGGAGCGGCGGTGGTCCGTTTAGGCGGCCAGTATCTGCGTGGTTACATTTTTGACTGTATTTTTGCTGGCATTCATTTTAGTTTTAGCGGCTTTTTTTGCGCATGCAGGAAATCCGGCCTGTCGTTTTTACACAATATTCTCGCTATTGTATTGATGCGTGTGCCTGGCGTTTATGTTACTTCAAAATTATTCCCGGCAACGCTTTTCCCGATGGGACTAGCTACTGCGGCAGGCTCACTGATATCGGTCGTGATCTGCCTAATCGCCTTTGGAGTCATACGGCGCAAATCAACACTTGTTCTGGTGGAGGAGTAAAATATGGATCGGAAAAATCTCTTCTCAATAGGTGAAGCGTCAAAATTGTTTCATATTAGTGTTAGTAGTTTGCGGCACTATGAAAAGCTCCTTGACTACATCACAAAAGAACAGATACAGATTGTTGGTTTTTCGCGAGAAATCACGCTCATAGACTATGGCCACAATTCTGTGATGATTGATGCTTGACAGTCTCCTTCGGGTTCGCTATAATAATAAACGTAAAATTTTAGTGGACTTTTCCGGATTCGGTCATCTTTTTGCCACACAGCTATCTTGTGATAGTTGTGTGGCTTTTTTGCTGCCTGTATCTCGGAAGTATTAGCAGAATGGAGAACTATATCTGTATGGAAAATAATTTTTTGTCTCTTATCAAGACGCGCCGTAGTGTACGGGCTTATAAATCAGAACCTGTCCCTTCCAAGGCTTTGGACGCTGTACTGGAAGCCGGTCAGCCTGCGGCACGCAAACAAAACTATATTGTTCGGACAATTTGTGGAAAAGAGGGAAAGTATGCAGACCAATAACAAAATGGCGGTTGCGCCCGTTGGAAAACTTATCTGGCAAATGTCGATACCGCCGCTGATTTCCATGTTTCTGCAATATTCCTATAATCTGATAGATAGCGCGTTTGTAGCGCGGCTGAGTGAAAATGCTTTGACGGCGGTTTCCCTGTCGTTTCCCATTACAACTTTGATGAATGCGGCATCTATCTGGATTGGCGTTGGTGTGAATGTACTGATTGCAGGGTATCTTGGACAGAGAAAGCAGAATGAGGCAAATACTACCGTCACACATGGATTGTTACTGGCCTTTGGAATTGGTGCTTTGCTCAATCTTCTGTCATTGCTGATTATGAAACCCTACTTTGGGGCATTCACCAATAACGAAGAAATTTATCAGTTGAGTATTGCCTATATGAGCGTATGTTCGTTCATGCAAATTCCCAACATGGTGCATATTGCAATCCAGAAGATGATACAGGCTACTGGGAACATGGTTGCTCCTATGTGGTTCCAGATTGCAGGAGTGGTCGTTAATTTTGTATTTGACCCACTACTAATTTTTGGTATTGGTGTTTTTCCAGCTATGGGAATCCGTGGCGCTGCGGTGGCTACTGTTGCGGGCTATTTGTTATCCATGATTTTGGCATTTGCCTTGCTGCTGGGCAAAAAGCAAAAAGTGCGGATAAAGATCAAAGAATTTCATATACAAAAGTGGATGATTGCCCGTATATTCACCCTTGGCTTACCATCTTTCATTATGAATGCCCTCAGTTCGTTTATGGTGACATTCGTCAATCTGTTTCTGGTGGCGTATTCCGATACGGCGATTGCATTCTTTGGTGCGTATTTTAAGGTGCAGCAGCTGATCGTTATGACAGTAAACGGCTTGATTCAGGGCTGTTTGCCTATTATGCGGTTTAACTACAGTGCGGGAAACAGAGATAGGCTGCACTCCGCTTTCCTATACGAAACCGCTTTGGTCTCCGGTATGATGATACTGGGAACATTGACCGTCAACTTCTTTCCGGAACAGCTTTTGGAATTATTTACAGCATCGGAAGCCATGCGCTCCTTTGGAATATCCGCTATGCGAATTATGGCGGCAAGCTATCTGTTTTGCGGTCTCTCTACCATGATTTCCACCTATTTTCAGGCGACAGAAAAAGTAGGTTCCAGCATAGCGATTCAATTATGCAGACAACTGCTTTTCCTTGTTCCTGCCTTATGGTGTCTGGACAAATTATTCCAGCTGAATGGAATCTGGCTTGCATTTCCTGTTGCGGAAACCGCCACTATGCTCATTGCGCTCGTAATAATGGCATGGCATCGCCACAAAAATATCTTATAACATGTTCCAAGGAGGAAAAATGATGAACGATACTTTTATGAAAGAAAAACCGGTATTGCCGTTGATTTTATCCATGAGCCTGCCTATGGTTTTATCCATGCTGGTTAATTCTCTATACAACATTATCGACAGTTTTTTCGTCGCGCAGATAAGCGAGGAAGCTATGACGGCATTATCACTGGTTTACCCGGTTCAAAATTTTATCAATGCTGTTGGAATCGGATTTGGCGTTGGAATCAACGCAGTGATCGCCTTCTATCTAGGCGCTGGAGATAACAAAAAAGCAGATCAAGCTGCCACGCAGGGACTTGTGCTTGCCATGATTCACGGCATTGTTATGACAGTCTGCTGTATTACAATGATGCCGGCTTTTTTAGGAATGTTTACTTCATCCAAGACAGTGATTGAACTTGGCGTCCACTATTCTGTTATTGCGTTCGCTTTTACATTGGTTATTATTGTTGGTGTTACATTCGAGAAACTATTCCAAGCTGTAGGAAACATGAAAACAACCATGATCAGCTTGATGTGTGGGTGTATAACAAACATTGTCTTAGACCCCATTCTGATTTTTGGCTATGGTCCATTCCCTGAAATGGGAATCGAAGGCGCCGCACTGGCAACCGGCATCGGGCAGGCCTTGACACTTGCGATTTATCTGGTCGTTTATTTTGTGCGGCCAATTCGCGTGCATATCCGCAGGCAGTACATTTTGCTCAGCAAAAAGATGGTAATAAAGCTGTACTCCATCGGCATTCCCGCAACCTTGAATCTTGCGCTCCCATCTCTTTTGATTTCGGCGCTTAATGCTATTTTGGCGGTATATTCCGAAGTGTATATTCTGGTTTTGGGAATCTATTATAAATTGCAGACATTCATCTATCTTCCGGCTAATGGCATTGTTCAGGGGATGCGCCCATTGATCGGCTATAACTACGGTGCGGGGGAGAACAAAAGAGTCAGCCAGATTTATAAAATCGTCTTGTGCATGAGCGGTATCATTATGGTGCTTGGGACAGTAATATGTCTGCTAATCCCCGGCCAGCTTATTGGGCTGTTTACCCACACAGAAGCGACAATCCAGATCGGGAAAACAGCCCTGCGTATCATCGGCGCCGGTTTTATCGTCTCGGCGGTTTCCGTTACATCTTCCGGCGCACTGGAGGGACTTGGAAAAGGCATTCCTTCATTACTGATTTCACTTTGCCGGTATGTTGTGGTTATCATCCCAACTGCATTTTTACTCAGCAGGCTTTTCAGAGCGGTTGGCGTTTGGAATGCGTTTTGGATCACGGAAGCGATTACAGCAATCATTTCTATTTGTGTTTACTACAAGGCAATAGCAAAAAGCCAGCTGAGCCAGTCAACAGTAAAATGAACGTTGCTTTGCGCCGCCGTTGACAGCCCCGTCTGCCTTTGCAGATAGGCAATCAAGGGGATGTCGCACTAAGAAATTAGTGCGTTGCCCCTTTTTCTCCTAAGAATGATTCTGTGCGGTTACTCAGTCAGTTTGTAGAGGAGATGGATTTGACTGATTTATATTCTACTTATGATAGAATAAATTCTTTATCGCCAAGAATACTTTTGAAGATTGTTTTATACTCTTACATGAATGGTGATTATTCATTCCGTTCTATGGAATTAAACTGCAAAAGAGATATCAATTTCATGTTTTTTTTAGAAGGGCATTCTGCACCTGACCATGCAACACTTGCACGATTCAGGAGCATTCATTTTGCCCCTTGTTCTAAGCGTATTCTCGCAGAAGTTGTATCGGATGAACCGGAGCATTCAGGCTGAAGGCTCGTTTGGAGACATTTATTTCCTTTAAAAAGTGCCTGAATTTAGAAATATCAAAATAAAAATTTTTAAAACCTATATAGGTTTATTAAAGTACGCCAATTTTTGGAACATCCCATTCATTTTAATAAATAGTAGCTTAAAAATCGTATTTTTATAGGAAAAAGAGGCACCAAGAACAAGCTGGCAAATCAGATGGATAACTTATCTGTATCGGACGAGTATTATGACAAGAAGTATGAGGATATGCAGGTGCGTCTGGATAAACTTTATGATGAGATAGAGGAAATTGAAATTTCCATTGAAGCAGTGGAGACAAGACTGTATAATATTAAGCAGGAAAAGATATCCGGTGATAATGTGTATCAGTTCTTATTATTCTTCTATAATCTGTACGACAGATTTACAGATATGGAGAAGAAGATATTTATGAAGAGATTCCTCCTCCTTATGAGACGGGCAAAGCGGTAATTGAACAGAGTTAGGAGAGAAAAAACGTATGAGTCAAATTGTTTCGTTGTTTATGTTTAGTTGTGGTGATTATGAGAAAGTAAAATAGGATGTATGGGAAGGAAACTGGAAAGCCATGCGGCTGTATTCTGTTGTGGCGCTTATTGCCTTTGGAGTCATAACGCTGGTGAGTGTGTTTTCTCTGAGTATCGGAAAATATAAATGGGTGTATCTGGTCTATACGTTCCTTTCTTTGGTCTATTTTTGCATTTCTCGTTGTCAACTTAGAAGCTTCTTGGGGAAAAAACTGGTTGTATACAGCTTTTTTGCCGCGCTGCTGCTGTTTACCGCTAGAACGGCGGTCATGAACGGGCTGATTCTGAGCAGTATGCTGCTCTATATCGGACTTGCTTTTTTTGCGCAGCACAACCCAATTCTATCCAAAAACCTAGTGGATATTATTCTGTACGGGGTGCTGAGTATGTTTCTGATTGCCACGATGATGCGAAGCAAGCTCCAGAGAATCCTGTACCATAAGGAAATGGAAGCGTTGGAAGTCAGCAAGCGCGAATCGCAGGAACGAATCCTGAATTATGAGAGATTCCTCACGGACATGGTTCGGTATGCCGCTTCAGAAGAAAATCCGGACAAAGTACTGAATCAACTGGTGGAGTATATCGGACAGCGTATGACCGCCGATCGAGCGTACATCTTTGAACAGAATGACCGCGGAACGTTTGACAACACCTACGAGTGGTGCAAAGTGGGTGTACCCAAAGAAAAAGATAACTTGCAGGATGTGCCGTATGAAGGCATCATTGAAACATGGTTTGCACAATATCAAGAATCCAATAATGTCATCATCCATGACATTGAAGAATGCAAAAAAACAAGCGAAGCCATCTATGAACGGCTGAAACCTCAGGGTGTCAATACCCTTGTGACAGGGCCAATCAAAATCAACGGCAAGATGGTCGGATTCTACGGTGTGGACAATCCTCCCGAAGAGAAACTGCATGAGATCTCGAATCTGATAGATATGATCGAGTTTATGATCTCTTTTATGATAAGACTGCGCAATAATGCAGATGTACTGGAGCACAGTTCATTATATGACCAGCTCACAGATTGTAAAAACAGAAAAGCGCTGGATTGGGCGTACACAGAAAAGCTGGAGAAGTACTTTCCCCTGGCGGTTGTCATGTGCGACCTAAATGGCCTAAAGGAAATAAATGACCAAAAGGGACATGACGCCGGTGATAAATTCATTGTGCAGGCCGCACAGACACTGAAATCTGTGTTCGGAAAGCGTCATGTGTATCGGCTTGGCGGAGATGAGTTCATTGCGGTTCTGCCAAACATCACACATCCGGCGTTTCAGAAACTACTGGAAATGGCAAAAAGCCAACTGGGTGCTACCGCATCCCTCGGTACGACGATAAGCGGCACAAAGGACACAGATTTTGAGTCGCTTCTGAAAGCCGCAGATGCGGAAATGTATGAAAACAAGAAGCAATACTACATCGTGACAGGAAAAGAGCGGAGAAAGCACAGCTTGTGAGAGGGAAAGACCGTGAACTTGATACTCCTTCAAAAAGTAGTGTGCTCTTATGGCTAGAGAAATCTGAAAATACTGTATCTGATTATTTGCAGACAACGAATATGGACTTTCTAGATATGTTTTTAACTGCAAAGCATTTAGAAGGGTGTTCTGACAAAACAATACGCTATTATAGGTGTAGTATTGAAAAGATGTTGGATACAATAAATATTCCGGTCATAAAGATAACGACCGAGATGCTACGAAAATATCTTGTAGAGTATCAAACGATAAATAATTGTGGAAAGGTAACTATTGATAATATTCGTAGAAGTCTTTCTACATTTTTTTGTGGTTAGAGGAAGAGGATTATATTATAAAAAGCCCAATGAAAAGAATTCATAAGGTAAAGACTGCCGTTATTGTAAAAGATACCATTCCGGATGAGAAAATAGAAATTCTTAGAGATAATTGTAATAATCTGCGTGATAGGGCAATGATTGAATTTCTGCTTTCAACAGGAATTAGAGTAGACGAATTGGTAAGGCTGAACATTGATGATATAGATTTCTCTGAGCGGGAATGCGTGGTTTATGGCAAAGGAGACAAAGAGAGGAAAGCATATTTTGATGCTAAGACAGACCAAAATTCATTTGTTGAATTATATTGAATCAAGGACAGATAATAATATAGCGTTATTTGTGTCGTTAAACAAACCACACAGTAGACTTACTGAAAGCGGTGTGGAGTTACGATTACGAGAAATGGGGAAGAAGTTAGGTGTAGAAAAGGTACACCCACATAAGTTCAGAAGGACTATGGCCACCAGAGCAATTGAGAAAGGTATGCCGATTGAACAGGTACAGAAAATTCTGGGACATGAGCAAATAGATACAACGCTCAGATATGCAATGGTTAATCAAAACAATGTGAAGCTATCGCATCGAAAATATATTTCATAGATTGACTTGTAACGTAAAAGACGTTACAACAAAAGAAAGATGGAGGTGTATTCTATGGGAAAAACAGCAACATTAAATATAAGAGTAAATCCAGATGTAAAAGAAAATGCAGAAAGTGTATTGGCACAATTAGGGATACCAATGGCTACTGCTATAGATATGTATTTAAAACAAATATCATTAGTAGGAGGAATTCCCTTTTCTATTGTATTACCAAAAGCAGCTAATTCAGTGAATGCAGATATGATGTCTGTTACACAGATTCATCAAAAGTTAGAAAAAGGATATGCCGATATAGAGAAAGGAAATGTTGAGGATGCAGCTAGTGCGTTTGTGGCATTTAGAGAGAGGCATTAATGAAGCAATATAATCGCATTGCTGATGAAATACTTACATTAGACACTTTTCCAGAACGATTTAGGATTATGGATTCTGAGCCGTAAAAGAGAACGGAGTTGCGTAGAATGCTCGTCGATAATTATTCAGTGTTTTACACAATCCGTGACGAAAGGGTAATTGTAACGGATGTGTTATACACGGCATCTGATATAGAAGCACGTTTGAGAGGCGAGCTATAAAAGCACGCGTTTATTTGAAGTTGGAGGTAAGATTATATGATAACTGCATTGACAACTGATAGACTTATACTGCGTGAATATAATGATGCAGATATAGATGATTATTTTAGATTGAAAAGCGATAAAGAGACAATGTACTATTTGCAAGATATACAATTATTTTCACAAGAAGAAGCTAATGCGGATTTTGCAAATATACTAGCTGACATGAAGTGTGAGGATAGAAAGTTTTATTTCTTTCACATCGAATTGAAAGAAACGCATGAACAAGTTGGTAGTGTTGGTTATACAGTGGTTGATAATACTCCTAGAGGAAAGATAGTTCATGCAGGCTATTTTATTTATCCCAAATTCTGGAGTGAAGGATATGTTACAGAAGCCTTTAAGAAAGTGTTAGAATATGCCTTTACTGAAAATGATGTTTATAGAGTAACAACTGGATGTTTGGCTGAAAATATTGGTTCTGAAAAGGTAATGATAAAATGTGGACTTATAAAAGAAGCAGAGCACCTTGATTGGGAATGGCATGATGGTAAAATGAAAACCAGATTAGAATATCGATTGTTAAAGAACGAATGGCAAGGTCAACAATGAAACAAAAATTTCAGTTTTGAGAATTGAGAAAATCGATACTTGTAGATGGAGGTAATCAAAATGAAAGAATATCAATATTTGATTGGAAAGATTATTGCCGCAGTGGCAATTATAGTTGCCGCAATCATTATAGCGCAGGCTATTGGTGGAGCTGGAGAAAGTATCCGCAGTGGCTTGTTTCAATTAGGGGATGCGCTTCGGTAACTTTTGATTTGTTGAACTGATAAAAACCCTTTAGGAACTAAAGGGC
>ERZ791611.1516-NODE-1516-length-14458-cov-2.606332_pt1 | contig 14458 bp, 14 predicted proteins | sample MGYA00510275_ERZ791611 | MGnify/ENA primary metagenome ERZ791611 (study PRJEB30046, sample SAMN00791912) | human gut metagenome | study: EMG produced TPA metagenomics assembly of the A metagenome-wide association study of gut microbiota in type 2...
CTCCTCGCTCAGGGTCACGCCCACCCACTTGCCAAAGGTGGCGCTGTGGGAATCCACCAGGAAAATCCCCTCTTCCCCAGCCATTTGGGCGGCGATCACCGCCGATTGGTAGGTGCCGCTGATCTGGCTGGACAGGGTGAGGACCACAATCTCATCCCCCTGGGCCCGGTAAGTTTGAAATAGGGAGAGAAATGCCTCCGGGTTGACCTGGCTGGTGGTGGGCAGGGACTTAGCCTGGCGCAGCCGGTCATAGAATTCCCGCCGGCCCATACCGGTGCCGTCGGCATATTCCTGCCCGTCGAAAATCAACTTTAACGGCAGCACATCAATGTGAAGGCGCTGGGCCTCTTGAGGGGTGAAATCACAGGTGCTGTCGGTGATGATGCGAATTGCCATAACTGTTTGCCTTTCCGCCCTGCGGAACCCGCTGGGGCTTAGGTTTTTTCTTTGTTTTTGAAATACCGCTGGATGGAGTGAAGGCCCCGTGTCAAGGCCACTAGTTCCTCCGGGTTCAGAACTTCAATGATCGAGGCGGCCATCTCGTGGTGGAAGTGGCTGTGAATCCGGTTGACCTCCAAGGCGGATTGGGTGGGGAAGAGGCGGACCACCCGTTTGTCCCCGCTGTCCCGCCGCCGCTCCAGGTAACCTTTGCGTTCCAAGGTGTTGACCGCCACCGTCAACGTGCCGGCGGTGACCCCTAATGCTTCGGCGATGGCGCTGGCCCGGTTGTCCCCACCGGTTTGGGAGGCGTTGCACACCGCTTCAATGATGTGAATCTCCTTGATGGAGAGGTTTTTAAACTCGTTGCTGCTCAGGCAGTGCTCTTCAATGCGCAGTATGTCGTTGAACAGGTTGACCAGAAAATCATTGAGCTGGGTATAGCTGTCCTCCGGCATCCTTTCATCCCCTTCCCAAAATAGTTTGAACTTCAAAACAATTGTATCATAACACAAACGGATGGGGTTGTAAAGCGGGGCTGAAACAAAACCGGCGGCACAAACGGCCGCCGGATGAGGGGTTATAGGCTGTAGTAGTCCCGGTTTTCGTTTTGCAAAAGGTCGATGGCCCGGGCCAGCTGCTGGGTCATGGTCTCTTCATCCGGGGCGCTGGCCACCACGTTGATAAAACCCGCTTTATCTTCGGGGGAGAGGCAGGCAAAAAAGTGCTGGGCCGCCGGGTTCTCCGCCAAAGCCATGCTGAAATTGATGGGGATAATCTCCGGTTCTCCATAGTTCTGCAAACAATCACCTCCTTTGGGCTGTTTGGTGTTAGTTTGACCCAAATGGCGGCGAAAGATGCGGCTTTTCCGCAAATTTTTGGGGAATGGGAACAGGAGTGTCCCTCTCTTAGTATTTTGGTGGGATACAGGGGATTTTTTCCGACTAATTTGCCAGGATATATCGCGAACAAATATTCCTTATTTTCTGCAATCCGGTTGATTTTAGCCGCCTGGTGAGCTATAATGTCTGTAATGTGGGCTGGGGAGAAGAAGGGGAAGAACCCTTGCCCGGCCGCACATATTTGCCCTGTGACACACAAGAAATTGAGAAAACAAACGCCACTGCGCCGCCTTGGGCTGCGCCGCTGGATGATGGAGGAGAAAACGCCTATGGCAGACAAGGACAAGGCACAAGCGCTGGAAACTGCGCTGAACCAAATTGAAAAACAATTCGGCAAGGGCGCGGTGATGCGCCTGGGGCAGAATTCCACCATGAATGTGGAGGCCATCCCCACCGGGTCGCTGGCGCTGGATATCGCCCTTGGCATCGGCGGTGTGCCCAAAGGCCGCATCATCGAGATCTATGGGCCGGAGAGCTCCGGCAAGACCACCGTCGCCCTGCACATCGTGGCGGAGGCCCAGAAGATGGGCGGCGACGCGGTGTTCATCGATGTGGAGCATGCCCTCGATCCGGTTTATGCCCAGGCGTTGGGGGTGGACATCGATTCCCTGCTGGTCTCCCAGCCGGACACCGGTGAGCAGGCGCTGGAGATCGCCGAAGCCTTGGTCCGCTCCGGTGCCATCGATGTGGTGGTGGTGGACTCGGTGGCCGCCATGGTCACCAAGGCGGAGATCGAAGGGGAGATGGGCGACTCCCATGTGGGTGTCCAGGCCCGCCTGATGAGCCAGGCCCTGCGCAAGCTGACCGGTGCCATCAGCAAATCCAACTGTGTGGCTATCTTCATCAACCAGCTGCGGGAGAAGATCGGCGTGGTCTACGGCAACCCGGAAACCACCCCCGGTGGCCGGGCCCTGAAGTTTTATTCCTCGGTGCGGCTGGATGTCCGCCGGGTGGAACAGCTGAAGCAGAACGGCGAGGTGGTGGGCAACCGCACCCGGGTGAAAGTGGTGAAAAACAAGGTGGCCCCGCCCTTTAAAGAGGCGGAGTTTGACATCATGTACGGCCAGGGCATCTCCAAAGAAGGGGAGATCCTGGATATGGCGGTGAAGCTGGACATCATCAACAAATCCGGCGCCTGGTTCACCTATGGCGACGCCCGGTTCCAGGGCCGCGACAACCTGAAGGAATACCTGAAGGAACACCCCGATATTGTGGAGGAACTGGCCCAGAAGATCCGGGAGAACGCCGACAAACTGACCGGGAAACCTGCCAAAAAAGGTGGAAAAGCTCCGGCAGCGGCAGCTCCCGCCCCGGCTCCTGCGCCTTCCACTGCCAAAATTGACATCACGGTGGAGGATGAGGCGTAAGGATGCGGATCACCGACCTTTCCCGGACCAAACGGGGCCGCTACGCCGTAAGCGTGGAGGGGCAGTACCTTTTTTCGCTGCACGAAGAGGTCTTTTACACCGCTCGCTTGGCGGTGGGGATGGATCTTTCGGTGGAGGAATTGGAGGCGCTGCGCCGGGAATCCGATTATAAAACCGCCAAAGAGCGGGCGCTGCGGCTCCTCTCCGCCCGGGGATATACCGCCCATCAGCTGAAGGAGAAACTCTCCCGCTACGCCGATGAGGGGGCTTCCCAGGCGGCGGTGGACCGGATGGAGGAGCTGGGCTTGGTCAACGACGGGGACTATGCCTTCTGCTGCGCCCGGGATCTATACAACCTAAAGCATTATTCCCCCCGGCGGATCGAGCAGGAGCTGCAAAGGAGGGGCATCCCCCAGGACATCTGCCGGGAGGCCGCCGCCCAGTTCGACGAGGAGGAGACCCAGTCCCAGCTGGAGGGGGTCATCCGCCGCAAATACCTGCGGTACCTGGGGGAAGAAAAAGGCTGGAATAAAACAGTCGGGGCCCTTTCCCGGCTGGGGTATTCCTACGACCAGATTAAATCCGCCATCCGGCGGGTCATGGAAGAGGAAGAGGCGGATTAGCCTTTTCCCAAGTTGCCGGGAACCCGGCGGAATGGAGAGAATACAACTATGGCATATAAAGTGGGCATGGTCTCCCTGGGCTGTTCCAAGAACCAGGTGGACGCGGAAATCATGCTGGCCCTGATCCAGGAAAATGGGTTTGAGCTCTGCGCCGACGCCGAGCAGTGCGACGTGGTCATCATCAACACCTGCGGCTTCATTGAGGACGCCAAAAAGGAATCCATCGAGACGATTTTGGAGTTCTGCCAAATGAAGGCGGAGGGAAAAATCAAGGTGGTGGTGGTTACCGGCTGCCTGGCCGAGCGGTACCAAAAAGAAGTGGCTCTGGAGATCCCCGAGGCGGATGTGGTGCTGGGCATCGGCTGCAACGGGGAAATCGTCAAGGCCATTAAACAGGCGCTGGCAGGGGAGCGGGTCGTCTCCTTTGCCGACAAGACCCTGATGCCCTTAAGCGGCAACCGGGTGCTGGCCAATGCGCCCTTCTTCGCCTATGTGAAGCTGGCCGACGGCTGCAACAACCGCTGCGCTTTCTGCGCCATTCCCCTCATCCGGGGGGACTTCCGCAGCCGCCCCATGGAGGACGTGCTGGACGAGGTCAAACGGCTTGCCGCCCAGGGGGTGAAAGAGGTCAACGTGGTGGCCCAGGACACCACCCGCTACGGCGACGACCTCTATGGGCGGTTGGTGCTGCCCGAACTTCTGCGGGAGATCTGCAAAATCGATGGCATCCGCTGGGTGCGCATCCTGTACTGCTACCCCGACCGAATCACCGACGAGCTTCTGGAGGTCATGGCCCAGGAGGAGAAGATCGTCAAATATGTGGATGTGCCCATTCAGCACGCCAGTGGGGAGGTCCTCAGGGCCATGAACCGCAAGGGCAACGCGGACACCCTCAAGGCGCTGCTGCAAAAGATCCGGGACAAGGTGCCCGGCGTGGTGCTGCGCACCACCATGATTGTCGGCTTCCCCGGGGAGACGGAGGAGCAGTTTGAAGAACTGTGCAACTTCATCCACGAGGTGAAATTTGAGCGCCTGGGCTGCTTTACCTACTCCCGGGAGGAGGACACCCCCGCGGCGGAGATGGCGGATCAGATTGATCCGGAGGTGATGCAGCGCCGGGCGGAGGTGCTGATGACCGAACAGCTCTCCATCGCCGAGGAGATCAACAAAACCTTTGTGGGGAAAACCTTCACCGTCATGGTGGAGGATATGGACGAGGAGTCCGGCCTCTATTACGGCCGCAGCTATATGGACGCCCCGGACATCGACACCAAGGTCTATTTCTCCAGCGAGGAAGACCTCTGCCCCGGCGATTTCGTGGAGGTGGTTATCGAAAATTTTGTGGAGTACGACCTTGTGGGCCACATCAAAGAATAAGGGGGGCTGCTGATGAACACGCCCAATAAGCTGACCTTGATCCGGGTAATCCTCATCCCGTTTTTTGTCCTGTTCCTGATGACCGACCTGCTGCCAGCCTCCCAGCTGTGGGCGCTGGCGGTGTTTGCCATTGCCTCCTTCACCGACTTTCTGGACGGCTACCTGGCCCGGCGGGATCAGCTGGTCACCAACTTTGGCAAGCTGATGGACCCCCTGGCCGACAAGCTGTTGGTCACCGCCGCTCTCATCTGTTTTGTGGAGATCGGCCTAGCTCCGGCTTGGGTGGTTATCATCATCATCTCCCGGGAGTTTTTGGTCACCTCCATCCGGCTGGTGGCCGCCGGGGAAGGCAAGGTCATCGCCGCTGACAAGTCCGGCAAGTACAAAACTGCCACCCAGATGGTCTGGGTCTGCTACGCCATCCTTTTGCAGTTTCTGGCCGGGCAGATGGCGCTGCCTTCATTCCTCTGGGGGCTCCATTACGCTTTGATGGCCGCTGTGGTGATCCTCACCGTTTACAGCGGGATGCACTATGTATTGGGCAACCGGGAGTTCTTCGCCCAGTAAAAATTCCCTTGAATTTCCTGTCCCTTTGTGATAAAATAGCTACCAAAGCGGTGGATATTCGATTTATCCCATCCCAAAGGGAATCAGGACAGCCACTGCGGCATATACTAGGAAAATAGACCGATGCAACGACGCGGGAAGAGTACCGCCGACACCCCCTTGGCAGAGAGGAAATGGGACTGCGCTGAAACCGTTTCCAGGGGAGGATGGCCGGGAAGTGCGCCCGAGGAGCACGGGGTGGGAACCGGGAAAGGGATTTCCCCCAGTATCACCCTGCGGGATGGCTTCCCGTTACCACCGCCTGTGGAGTGAAAAACCAGAGTGGAACCGCGAGTCCCCATCGCCTCTGTTTCGGGAGAGATCCCGGAACGGGGCGTTTTTTGTTGGCTGGCAAATGTACCCCGCTGGGGGGAGTTTTTTGGAGGTAATCATGAAGATTTACAACACCCTGACACGGCAAAAAGAAGAGTTTGTGCCCATTGAGCCCGGAAAGGTGAAGATCTACGCCTGCGGCCCTACCGTGTACAACTACATCCATATCGGAAACGCCCGGCCCATCTGCGTCTTTGACACCCTGCGCCGTTACCTGGAGTACCGGGGGTATGAGGTCACCTTTGTGCAGAACTTTACCGACATCGACGACAAGCTGATCAAAAAGGCCGCTGAAGAGGGGATCACCGTCAAAGAGGTGGCCGAGCGGTACATCAAGGAATATGAGGTGGACGCCAAGGGCCTTGGGGTCAAGGAGGCCACCTTCCATCCCCGCGCCACCGAAACGGTGGACACCATCATCGAAATTGTCAAGACCCTGGAGGACAAGGGCTACGCCTATGCCAAAAACGGGGATGTTTACTTCCGCACCAAAAAGTTTCAGGACTACGGCAAGCTCTCCCATATGCCGCTGGAGGAGCTGGACGCCGGAAACCGGATCGATGTCAGCGACCAGAAGGAGGACGCCCTGGACTTTGTTTTGTGGAAGGCTGCCAAGCCCGGCGAACCCGCTTGGGAATCCCCCTGGGGGATGGGCCGCCCCGGCTGGCACATTGAGTGCACCGCTATGATCCACAAGTACCTGGGCGACACCATTGACATCCACTGCGGCGGCAACGACCTGGTGTTCCCCCACCATGAAAATGAGATCGCCCAAGGGGAGTGCTGCACCGGCAAGCCCTACGCCCACTACTGGATGCACAACGGCTTTATCAACGTGGATAACCGGAAGATGAGCAAATCTTTGGGCAACTTCTTTACCACCCGGGAGGTGGCGGAAAAATTCGGCTATGAGCCCATCAAATTTATGATGCTCCAAGCCCATTACCGCAGCCCCATCAACTACAGCTACGACGTCATTGAACAGTGCAAGGCATCCCTGGCGCGGCTGTATAACTGCCGGGAGAATATGGATTTTGCCCTGAAAAACGCCCTGCCCGAAGCTGGGGAAGGGGATGAGGCCTTCTTTGCGGCTATCGACAACCGGGTGGCACAGTTTGTGGAGGCCATGGACGACGATCTGAACACCGCAGACGGCATCGCCGCCCTGTTTGAAATGGCCCGGGAGATCAACACCTACCTGTCTGAGCCCCGGTCCAAAGCCGCAGTAGAGTATGCCGCCAAAAAGTTTGACGAGTTGGCCGACGTGCTGGGCCTTCTGTACAACCGGGATGACGGAAGCTTGGATGCCCAGGTGGAGGAGCTGATTGCCAAGCGGCAGGAGGCCCGGAAGAACAAGGACTTTAAAACCGCCGACGCCATCCGGGATCAGCTGGCCGATATGGGCATCGTGCTCAAGGACACCCCTCAAGGCGTCCAGTGGAGCCGGAAATAACAGTATTTTTACAGATAAAAAAGGGCTGCCAATCGGCAGCCCTTTGCTTTTTAAAAAACAAGGTGGAAAGGGAGAGCTCTTCCTTGTTTCGGTTTATAAACTCATCCAAAGAAGTAGGCGATGGCACAGGCGGCGGCCGCCATCACTAGACAGCCAGCGCCCATCCGCTGGAAAGAGACGGTGAATTTCTGGGATGCCGATTCCTCTTTGACATAGTAGTTCTGGGGGTTGCCAGGCTGGAAGTACACCGATACCGGGTCGCCGGGTTCAAACTGGGAGGTATACCAGGCGAAGCTGGATTCCACCGTGTATTTCTGCCCTTCTGCGAAGTAGGTGAACACTGGGTAATAGGCAACCTGCCCCCGGCGGTGGGTGCGGGTGTGGATTTCCGCCACGGTACCTGCGGCTAGTTGGGTACACAGCTTTTGGCGGCGCTTTTGATCCCGGGAGATGTTCCACCCCACCAGGAACAGAACAGCCCCTACCAACCCCCAGATCCCGCCAAAGGAGAGGGCGAACATAGTGCTTTGGCTCATTAAAAAATCCTCCTTATCCTATGTGAACTTGGAAAAACGCGCGAAAAACAGCTGGGTGCTTAGGGTTATGAGGAACCCTTCGCTGGGAGCCTGCTGTGTCCCCCAGCCTCAATTCCATCTTTCCCGTCAATCCGAAAAGATGGTGGTGGCGTAGGCGATGGTCATATCCCCCTCCTGGGCCAGGTAGATCCCCACCCCGATTTTGGTGTAGGTGTCCCGCAGCATGTTTTCATAATGGGGCGGGCTCTCGATCCAGGTGGTGGCCCAATAATCCCCATCATAGGCGTAGGTGCCGCTTGGGTCGTTGTACTCTACCGAGGCCAAGTTTTCTCCTGCGTGATGGAAGGCGTACAGAAGGTCCTGGGTCAGCACGGTGACCCAAGAGTCCCCGTTGGGCCGGGTGTGGTCAAAGTGATCGTTTTCATACAGCTCCCGGCTGCGGATGCGGGCTGCCTCCCCTAGGGTGGAGTCGGTCTCCAAGCGGTTGAGGCCGTTGCGTTCCCGCTCGTCGTTAGTGAGCTCGATGACCTTCTTTTCCACCTTGCTCAAAAAGGCGTCACCGCTGGCATATGCGGAAAAGTTTTCCAATTTCTGCTGTTGTTCCATTTCCTGGGCCTTGTGCTCTTCTTCCGCCTTCTGAGCGTCAGCCTGCTGTTCAGCTGCCCGTTGGGCGGCAACCTGTTCCCCTGCGTCCTCCTGTTCCGATTGGTTGGATTCAGAGGAACGTTCCGGCGCAGAGGATGCTGGGCGCTCCTCCAGCTCCTGGAAGGAGGGTTCAGAGGAGGACTCCATGGTACTGGACAGGTCCCCCGGTTGGGAGGGCTCCTCCGCCGGCTGGCAGCCGGCAAGGACCAGCGAGAGGGCGGCCAGCCATATGAGGACAATTCGTTTCAAACACGGTCACTCCTTTCTAAGACGAAGATAGTTGGGGATGGGAAGAGAATACCACCCCTCGGTGACAAAAGGGTGAAAACCGAATCCAGATGATAAGATTTTATAAATCGGCGCAGACGGCACCGGTCAGTTCCGCCAGATAGACGGCTTGTTTTAGGTCGATTTTTGCCTGCTTAAGCCGGCAGGAGAGCATGTCGCAACCGGACAAGGTGGCGCCTCGCAGGTCAGCTTTGTCCAGTTTGGCGGCGGATACCACCGCTTGGGAGAGGTCGCATCCCCGCAGGTCGGCTTCACAGAGGTCACAGCGGGAGAGATCGGCGTGGTCCAGCCGGGCGCCGTCGAACTTCATCCGGGAGAGGTCGCACTCCGAAAAGCAGACATAGGAGTAGCTGCCGCCGGAGAACTGGGTGCCGATTAAGGTGGAACCCATAAAGGAGCTCCCAGTGCATTTACACTGGTGGAAAGAGGCGCAGAACAGGCTGGTGGAGAGAAATTCGCAGTTGATAAAGGCGCTGTTTTGATGGTCGGAGCCGTTGAGCTGGGCCATGGAAAAATCGCAGCTTGTAAACAGGCAGCGCTTGGTGGAAAGGTCGCTCAGTTTACAGCAGCGGAACTTGCAGTGGGAAAAGGTGTAACCGCAAAGATCCATGCCAGAAAAATCCATGCCGGAAAAGTCCTCGTGCTCGTATTGGGTGCAAAGCTCGGTGATCATGGCGGTCCTCCCTGGAATATTTGTTCTTATTGTATCACGAATGCTCTCCCTTCGCAAGGTGGGAATCCCCCCCTGGGGCAAGGAGATGATAAATTTGTCAAACGATGAGAAGGGATTTACAATCCTTGGCAGCTGTGGTACCATAGAAGCATCGGTTGCGACAAAAAACAGGGGGGATGCCAGTAAAAAACTGGCGGGATTTTCCGAAGAATACGGCCTTTTGGCCGACTTTGACAAGGAGGCGGATTTGATGTTTGATTTATTGCTGATCAACGGTTGTGTCATCACAGTGGACAGCGCCCACACCGTCTATCAGCCTGGATATGTGGCAGTGGAGAAGGACACCATTGCGGCTATCGGCCCCATGAGCGACCTTCCTGTTCTGCCGGAGGCGGGTCGGGTCATCGACCTGTGCGGCCATGCGGTTCTGCCCGGTTTGGTGGACGCCCACGGCCACGCTGGCCATTGCCTCATCAAAAACCTGTTTGAATACCGGGACGACTGGGATGATCTGGCGGAGCAGGTCTATTACCAATGCACCGACACCGAATTCTGGCGGGCGGAGGGCTCTCTGGCCGCAGCGGAGCGGATAAAATTCGGCATTACCACCGGCGTTTCCATGGTGGGGAGCACCCCCCGCATCGACATCATCGAGCCGGTGGGGGCTAACCTGGAGGGCTCCAGCCGGGTGGGCATCCGCCAGCTGAGCGGCATCGGCTGTGCCAATGGCCCCTGGCCTAAAAAAGCCCGGGCCTGGAATGGGAAGGAGTACACCGAATCCACCGTCACCCCTAAGATGGCCTACCGTTCCACCGAAGAGGCGCTGAAGGCTTACAATGGCCGCCACCCCTTGGAGACCTGCATCGTCGCCCCCGGCCGGATGGGTTTGCGGCCAGGGGAATCGGCGGAGGACAACATCGCCCACAACAGGGAGATGTACCGTTTGGCGGAGGAATATGGGGTGCCGCTGCACACCCACGCCTTTGCTGGGGATATTCAGTTCCTCTACGACACCACTCCGGAGGTCCTCAAGGTGGGGCTTTCCCTGACCCACAGCACCGGACTCTCCCAGGAGGAGATCGCCATCCTGGCCAAGACCGGGGCCTATGTGTTCCACGGCCCGGCCACCCACTCCAACATCCTGAAAACCTGTCCGGTTTACGAGCTTCTGCAAGCTGGGGCCCATGTGGCGGTGGTCACCGACGGCACCGCCCCCGACCGCAGCTACGACATCTGGCGGGATATGAAGATGCTCCAGGTCTTGCAGCGGGGCCGGTTCCACGACCTGTCCCTGCTGCCCTGCGGCAAGGTGCTGGAGCTGTGTACCATCGAGCCGGCCAAGGCCCTCAAGCTGGATCATTTGATCGGCTCCCTAGAAGTGGGAAAGAAGGCGGACATCATCGCAGTAGATGTGGAACAGCCCCATCTGGCCCCCTTTGGGGATATGCCGGTACAGCGGCTGGTGTACCACGCCATGGGCCAGGATGTGGATTTGACTATTGTAGACGGCGCCGTGGTCATGGAGGGCCGCAAGCTCACCAAGGTGGATGAGAAGAAGATCATCGCCGACGCCCGCGGGGCATACGCCACCATGCTGGAGCGCCTGGGCGACCCGACCGTCACCCAAAATCCCAAATTGTACGAGCTCACCCAGAAAATGTAATCCAATGGGGGAAGAACCAGTGGAACGCCCCGCCTTGGCAGCACCGGGGCTTTCGGGCGTCCAGTGGTTCGCCCAAACAAATAATGATTAGGGGGAAACACAACCATGGCAACCAAACGGGATGCCGTCATCATCGGCGGGGGCATCATCGGCTGTTCCATCGCCTACTACCTGGCAAAAAAGGGAATCCGCCCCATCGTGGTGGAGCGCCGGGGCGTAGGGGAGGGGACTTCCAGCGCCTGTGACGGCTTCATTTTCATGCAGACCAAAAAACCGGGACTTCCATTGACCTTGGCGATGGAGAGCGCCGGCATCTACCAGACCCTTTCCAAGGAGTTGGGGAGCGAGGTCTATTACCAGCGCCCCGGCGGCTTGATTTTGATTGAAACAGAAGAACAGCTGGCCGTCATGGAGGAAGTGGTGGCCAACCAGAAAAAGTGCGGCATGGAGGTGGAGATCATCTCTGGGGACGACGCCCGTAAAATGGAGCCCTACCTCTCCAAGAACATCGCTGCCGCAGCCTACAGCGCCTTAGACGGCCACGCCGACCCCATTGCCACCACCTTGGCCTTTGCCAAGAAGGCAAAGGAATTGGGGGCGGAGTTCTGGACCCACACCCAGGTCACCGGCATCACGGTGAAGAACGGCGCCGTCCGCGGGGTGCAGACCAGCCGCGGGGAGATTGAGACCGAATGTGCGGTGGTAGCCGCCGGGGCATGGTCCCCCTTCATCGGGGAGATGGTGGGCCTGGATGTGCCCATCCGCCCCCGCCGGGGCCAGACGATGGTCACCGAGCCGCTGCCGCCCATCTTCCACAAAGAGCTGCTCTGTGCCCGGTACATCGCCATCAAGCACCATCCTGAACTGGCCAAGGGTTCCGACGATCCCGGCCTGAAGCTGGGGGTGGGCCTCTCTATCGAACAGACCGAACATGGAAACCTGCTCATCGGCAACAACCGAGAATTCGCCGGGTATGATGTCTCCACCAGCTTTGAGGTCCTCCGGGAGGTCTGCAACTATGTCACCCGGTTTGTGCCCTTCCTCAAGGATGTCAACATCATCCGCACATTTTCCGGCCTACGGCCCTTCTGTGAGGACGGCTCCCCGGTTATCGGCGCCACCAAAGCACTGCCGGGCCTGATCTTCGCCACCGGCCACGAGGGGGACGGCATCGCCTTGGCCCCCATTACCGGGGAACTGGTTTCTGACCTGATCAAAGAGGGAAAGACGAAGCATGATATCTCGTCCTTCTCCTACGACCGGTTTATCAAATAGCGGGAGGGAGAAAAGCGACCATGAACCGAATGGAACAACATCCTATCCTCACCTTTGACAAGGGGAGGAAGGTCACATTTACTTTTGAAGGCAAAACCCTGGAGGGCTACGAAGGGGAGTCAGTGGCGGCGGCGCTCCACGCAAACGGCGTGCGGGTACTCCACGAAAGTGAGGTCAAACACCGGCCCCGGGGCCTTTTCTGCGCCATTGGCAACTGTTCCTCTTGCATGATGAAGGTGGACGGCGTGCCCAATGTGCGAACCTGTGTGGAGCCCCTTCGGGAGGGGCTGCGGGTGGAGCGGCAGGAAGGCCATGCCCATCCCAAGCTGGATGTGGAGATCGAGAGCCGCCTTGGGGAAAGACGCAACCTGATCGAAACCGATATCCTAGTGGTGGGCGCGGGCCCGGCTGGCATGTGCGCCGCCATCGAGGCCGCCAAAGGCGGGGCCAAGGTCATCCTGGTGGAGCGGGGTCAGAAGCTGGGCGGCCAGCTGGTGAAGCAGACCCATAAATTCTTCGGGTCGGAGAAGCAGCAGGCCGGCACCCGGGGCATCACCATCGCCGAAGGTTTGGAGAAGGAGATCGCCGCCAGCCCCAACATCGAACTATGGGTCAACACCTCCGCCTTAGGGTATTATGCAGATGGCATCGTCATGGTGGAGCGGGATCACCAGGTGGAGGGCATCCTCCCCAAGCGGGTGATCGTGGCAACCGGGGCCTTTGAGAAGAACCTGGTATTCCCCAACAACGACCTGCCCGGCGTCTACGGCGCGGGCGCGGTACAGACCCTGATGAACCTGGAAGGGGTGCTCCCCGGCAAGGAGGTCATCATGATTGGCGCGGGGAACATCGGCCTCATCGTCAGCTACCAACTGCTCCAGGCCGGGGTCAACGTCAAAGCGGTGGTGGAGGCCGCCCCCCGCATCGGCGGGTATGAGGTCCACGCCGCCAAGCTGCGCCGGGCCGGGGTGCCCATCCTCACCAGCCACACCGTCTCTTACGCCTATGGCGAGGGGAAGCTGGAGGGCGCGGTCATCCACCAGCTGGATGAAAAGTGGCAGCCCATCCCCGGCACTGAAAAAGATATCAAGGCCGATATTATGTGCATGGCAGTGGGCCTTTCCCCCCTGGTGGAGCTCTTCTTCCAGGCAGGGTGCGAGATGAAGTTCGTCCCCGAGCTGGGGGGCTATGTCCCGGCTCTGGACGACTGCCGCCGCACCAGCGTGGGGACCATCTATGCCGCCGGCGATGCCAGCGGTGTGGAGGAGGCCTCCAGCGCCATGCTGACCGGCAAGATTGCCGGGTTGTCCGCTGCCAATGACCTTGCAGCCGTCGATGGATTCGAGGAAAAATTCGCCGATTACCAGGGCCAGCTCCAGATGCTGCGCCAGGGTCCGGGCGGAGCAAAGATCCGCAGCGGCGTTGAGAAACTGAAGGAAGGGAAGTGCGTTGACTATGCCAAATAGCCATGCCATGGAAGTGGAACAGAAAGTGCGGGAGCGCCTGCCCTCCCCAAAGCGGCGGAAACAGGGCCCTTATGCGGTGTTTGAGTGCTTCCAGTCCATCCCCTGCAACCCCTGCTACACCGCCTGCAAATTCGGCGCGGTGAAGCCTTTGACCGACATCAACGACCTGCCGGAGGTCTACTACGATAAATGTACCGGCTGCGGCCTGTGCATGACCGCCTGCCCGGGCCTTGCGGTTTTTGTCATCGACGAGACCTATTCGGAGGACAAGACGGTGGTCCGCATTCCCTATGAGTTCCTCCCCCTGCCCCAGGTGGGGGATACCGTCGACGCGGTGGACCGGGACGGCCAAGTGGTGGGAAAAGCCCAGGTGGTCAAGGTGCAGAAATTCCCCAACAAGACCTCCATCGTCTCCTTGGCGGTGGACAACAGCCTGGCACAGACTGTCCGCGGCATGAAGCTTGCGGTTACCGAGGGCAACGGGGCATTCTCCGCTCCCCGGTGCAAAGGCTGCGGGGAGAGCATCGTCTGCCGCTGCGAGGACATCTCTATGGAAGAGCTGCTGAAAACCATCGGCGACGGCAACTTGACCCTCAATGAGGTGAAATTGGCAACCCGGGCCTCCATGGGCCCCTGCCAAGGCAAGACCTGTATCTCTCTGATTATGAAGGAACTTTCCACCGCTGCGGGAAAGCCGGTGGAGGAATTGGGCGGCCCGCGGTACCGGGTGCCGGTGAAGCCGGTGACCATCGGGGCTATCCGGGGGGATCGCTCCAAGTAAAACCCCAATATTTAAGCAGCGGCATGGCTATG
>ERZ791611.1522-NODE-1522-length-14389-cov-13.478094_pt1 | contig 14389 bp, 13 predicted proteins | sample MGYA00510275_ERZ791611 | MGnify/ENA primary metagenome ERZ791611 (study PRJEB30046, sample SAMN00791912) | human gut metagenome | study: EMG produced TPA metagenomics assembly of the A metagenome-wide association study of gut microbiota in type 2...
GACTATGACCCGTAGTGGCCCACATTTCCATAGCCAAGAGGCCCATAATCATGCCATCTTTATCGGTAGTCCACACCGTACCGTCTTTTTTGAGGAACGACGCACCGGCGCTTTCTTCGCCACCAATGCCGATAGTACCATCAAAGAGCAAGGACGAGAAATACTTAAAACCAACCGGCACTTCATACACCGGAATACCTGCATCCTTGCAGTAGCGGTCAACCATGCCCGTTACTACGATGGTCTTACCAAAGCCCTTACCTTCCCAAGAACGAGTCTTGAACAAGTACGAACCGGCGGTTACCAAGAAATGATTCGGCGCCATCAAGCCATCCTTCGTCACCACGCCATAGCGGTCGTAGTCCGGGTCATTGCCTACGGCCAAATCGTAATCGCCGATGCCGGCAATCACATCAGCCATGGCATAGACGGACGAGCAATCCATACGGATAGCCCCATCATGGTCATAGGTCATGAACGAGAAAGACGGATCGTAATCACCGTTGATAATCGTCAAATTCAAATCGTACGCTTCGCTAATGGCTTCCCAGTACGCAGCGCCGCTACCGCCCAAGGCGTTAATGAGCACCTTCGGCTTAGCCTTTTGAATGGCTTTGATGTCGATGATTTCAGTCAATTCCTTAACATAGAGACCTTTATAGTCGTATTCAATCTGAAGGTCAGCCGGGATTTCTTCTAACTTAATGCGTTTAATACCGGCGCCTTTAGCAGCCAAATATTCATTGGCTTTCGATTCAATCCAACCCGTAATAGACGTGTCCGCAGGACCGCCATTCGTCGGATTGTATTTAATACCACCGTTATCCGGCGGGTTATGAGACGGCGTGATGATAAGACCATCGGCCTTTACGTCGTGAGCTTCATTGTAGCGGATAATCGCGCGGGACACCGACGGCGTGGGCACAAAGCCATTTTCACTGTCGACGCAAGCCACTACGCCATTACCGGCTAACACTTCCAAAACTGTATCTAACGCCGGCGCGGACAACGCATGCGTATCGTGACCAACAAAGCACGGACCTTCGGCACCGAACTCCTTACGACCATCGCAAACAGCCTGCGTAATAGCCGCTACGTGCAAATCATTGAAACTCCCTGCTGTAGAAATACCACGATGACCAGACGTACCAAAGGACACCTTCTGCCCTGCTACCTCTACGGACGGAACCACTTCGTAATACGCATTACAAAGCGCTGTTAAATCCATCAAATCTTCTGTGCGCACCTTCGTGCCAGCTAATGCATGTGCCATGTTACTTCTCCTCCTTGTGTGGAGCTCCTGCTGGAACTTCCTTCGTAGTGTCTACCTTTGTTTGTTCCGTCGTCGTTGTCGCCCCGTCTGTCAACGTCTGCGTCAGTCCATCCTGTTCCTTAGCTCGCTCGAGCGCCTGGTCCTTATCCTGCTCGCTCTTGAACATAGCGCGGATTACCTCCGGCGGCAGTTCATTGGGTCGCATGGTGAAACCACGGCCGATAACCTCTGCTGCATCCGTGATGAGCAAGAACGCCATCGGGTCCTCTTCTCGGATTGCTTCCTTCAGCTTACTAAGCTGCATAAGCCCTACTACCACAAGGATGACCTGTCTGGATTGATGGGTATACGCCCCTTCGCCATTCAAAATCGTGGCGCCGCGACCTAAGTGGTGGATAATCAAATCAGTAATGGCATAGGGCTTTGCTGAAATAATAAACACCGCTTTACGCTGGCTAAATCCGACAACTACCTTATTGGTAACCATAGCAGAAATATAAAGGTTTACCAGCGTAATCGCCGCTGCTTCTACCCCTACAATCGCCGAAGCTACCGTTAATATAACAATATTGATAGCAAATGAAATGCTCCCCATTTGCAAGCCGTAATACTTGCGAATAATCATCGCAATCGGATCGAGACCGCCCGTATTACCGCCAGACTTATATACGATGCCAAGGCCCACACCGCACAAGACACCGCCGATGATAGCCCCTACAAGAGGGTCATGCGTCATATTATAATCAGCTAGAAACGCCGTTTCGTTGATAATCCACGAAATTACCGCCGTGCCAAACAGGGTAATCTTCACATGGCGTCGCCCTAGCCACCGATAAGCGCAATAAAACACCGGTAAGTTTAATACTAAGTTCAAGGTCCCCAAAGGAATCCCTGTCGTATAATACAAAATCAACGCAATACCACTAATACCGCCACCTACTAATTTATGCGGTATTACAAAGGCGTTAATCCCTACGGCAAAGAATAGAGACCCAATGGTGATCATGGCCATTAATTTCAGTCTGGCCTTCCACTGCTTTGTCATATGCCCTCCGTTAGCCTAGCGATTCTCAAAAGACCGCCATGGCTGCGAATTGAAATTTCCGACTGAATAGATTATAATAATATAGTTTAATCTTACCCCATTACCTATAGAATTTCAACCGCTAAAGCAAAAGGAGGCACCATGGAGCAACTGGGCTTCAGTAAAATCAACATCGGCCTGGCCATTCTCAATAAGCGGCCCGACGGCTACCACAATATCGACACAGTCTTTCAGTCAATTCACCTGGGAGATTCCATCTATTTTGCCAAGCATCATTCCGTCGTATTTTCCGGCATGGCACCGGAACTTCCGTCCTATATGAATGAAATGATTCCTTACGACGAAAGCAATCTGGCTCTCAAAGCACTGCGCGCCGTTCAGGAATACACAGGCTGCAAAACCGGTGGTGCTATTCATTTGCTAAAACGCGTGCCCCCGGCAGCCGGTCTCGGCGGCGGCAGTGGCGATGCGGCTGCTATGCTCCTCGGGCTCAACAAATTCTGGGACCTGCGCTTAACCCACGAGGAGCTTCTGAAATTAGCCGACGGTCTCGGTTCGGACGTGCCTTTCTTACTCAAAGGCGGCACGGCACGTGGCACCGGTCGCGGTGAAATCCTAGAACCGCTTCCGACAGGCAAACCGCACTGGCTCCTAATCGTAAAACCGGAAATCTCCGTAGCTACCGGCCCGGCGTACCAGCGCTTTGACGGCACCTCTGAAGTTACGTCCGTTACCATGGACGCCGTAACCAAAGCCGTAGCCGACGGCAACATCAAAGAAGCCATGGCCATGAGCGGCAACACCTTCGAAGAACTGTTATTCCCGACGCAGCCGGAGCTGGCCGCATGCAAGCAATTCTTCATTGACCGCGGCTACACCACCATCATGACCGGCAGCGGCCCTACTATGGTCGTCTACTTAGACCGCGCCTTGGAAGCCTTAGAATTACAAGAAGAAATCAAAAAAGCCGGCCACAACTGGCTCAGCCTTATCACCAAAACTCACGGCAAGGAGGACTTACAACGATATGAATAAAGAGCACATGCGATTAGCACCGATTCGTCTCGATGCGTACAAACCATTACGCGAGGTTGTAAGCGACACCTTGCGTCAAGCCATCCGCGATGGCGCCTTAAAACCGGGCGAACGGTTAATGGAAATCCCCTTAGCCGAAGAATTAGGCGTAAGCCGTACACCGATTCGCGAAGCCATCCGTAAATTGGAACAGGAAGGCTTTGTGGTTATGATTCCGCGCCGAGGCACCTACGTGGCGGACATTTCCTTAAAAGACATCTCTCAGGTTTTCGAAATTCGCTCCGCCTTAGAAGAATTGGCGGCGGCCTTAGCAGCGGAACGCATTACGGACGAAGAAATCGAAGCCTTGGAACGCATGCTAGTTGAAATCGGCAACTATATTGAAACGAAAGACATGGACAAAATCGTTGAAACAGACGTTGCCTTCCACGAAGTACTGTACAAAGCTTCTCGTAACGAGCGCTTAGTTGAAATCATCCACAACCTGCGCGAACAGACGTTGCGCTTCCGTACCGTTTCCATGAACCAGCCGGGCCGCTTGGCAAAAACCCGCGAAGAACATCGCCTCTTAGTGGAAGCCATTGCCAACCGCGACGGCAAACAAGCTCGCAAAATGGCACGCATGCACATGGAACACTCCGAACAAGCCTTGCTGACCGGCATGAACATCGACAACGAATCGGTTAGTAAACTGACACATAAATAATTGCAATTGCTATATACTATATATAGCAACTACAGCTACTAGTACTAAAGCAACTATTTTGATGACCAACGTCGTAAAAATAGCCGCTTACCAACAAATCAATACACCTACATCTTATGATTATATATACCAAGATAGTAGGTAACGGGTTAGAGACCGGATTGGACGCTATAACGTCCAGCCTGGTCTCTTTTTGTTAAACGCGCAAACGTTGTTTTCACCGCCAGTTACCTAGCTTTCTTCCCCGTTTCAACCTCTTTATATCAACTGTATACATCTTTATACGCTTAATTTTATTTTTATTCGTTATAACGACTTTTATGAATTTTTATTCTGTTTATCAGAATTTATATAACACCAATAGCGCCACGCCAAAAACTATACCAATATTGTTACGTATATTATTTTTATAAATAAACACCATTGCAAGCACTCTCACATTTTCGCCAAAACAGGCTTTACACCTAGGTTTATATATCTTTTATTAGCAACCACAAATTCTCGAAAACAGATATCTCTATTTCATCTTTATGATAAAAATGCATTCATTTATGATAAAACATACTTTGTATTTTTTACCATCTCAGACGTATAATGACAGCATACAATTGTACTTCAGAAAAGAGAGAGGCGATTACGTATGGAACAGAAGCAAAAACAAAAAGTCACAGTTGTTGGATGGCTATCCTTGATTATCCTCGTTGTTCTATTCTCCGGTGTGTTTGCTCATTCACAAAACTTTTTAAAAGCCTTCGACTTCGGCAATCTGACCGGCACCTTTGGCCATTTGGGTAACTTAGGTGATTTCCATGGTAAAGGCGGCACGGGTGCTCGTGAAGGTATGATTTACGGCTTAACGTTAGTACCGACCGTTATGTTAGCCGTTGGCCTCATCGATGTAGTCGAATCCTTAGGCGGCTTACGAGCTGCGGAACGCTTATTCCGCCCCATCTTACGCCCCCTGTTAGGCATTCCCGGCGAAGCAGGCATTTCCTTTGTAGCCTCCTTCACCAGCTCTGACGTAGCTGCGGTTATGACCAAAGAACTTACTGAATCCGGCGTCATGACCGACAACGAACGCAGCGTCTACGTTGCCTACCAGTACGCAGGCTCCGCCCTCGTTATGAACACCATCAACACGATGGCACCGTTACTGCCCTTAGCCGTTGTAGCTTTAGGCCCAGTGCTCCTCACCTTGTTCATATTAAAAATTATGGGCGCTAACATCCTCCGCGTTTACTTACGCTTCCAGGCTCACAAAGCAACGGCCAAAGCCACGGCTAAGAAACCGGAAGAAGCGTACCCGAACGCTACAGAACTTAACTAAGCAGACTATTCACACAAGCATACTTAATTAGGAGGTTGATCCACAATGGAAGCAGTCGCAACAGCACAAGAACAGCCGAAAAAGTCCTTAGTCGAAATCTTCATGGAAGGCACGAAAAAAGGCTTCTACGTTGGTATGAATAACATCTTACCCGCCATGGTGCTCGGTTTTGTTATCGTCCAATTTCTCCAGCTATCCGGTGTGGTTGACATCCTCGGTAGCATCTTTGGCCCCGTCATAAACCTCTTCGGTCTGCCCGGGTCCACCATCGTCGTCCTCGTCTCCGCCTTCTTCGCGAAGGCTGCCGGCGCCGCCACCGCCGCTAACATGTATTCTCAAGGTCTCATCACCGCAACACAGGCAACAGTCCTCATCGTGCCGTGCATGCTCATGGGCACCTTAGTTGGCCACTTCGCCCGCGTGGTCCTCGTTGCCAACGTTAACCCCAAACATCGTATGCTCCTGTTGGCCATTCCTATCGTGGACTCCATCATCGGCATGTGGATTGTACACGCTTTGCTCCTCGTAATGGGCTTATAGTCCCGAGGAAGCTCGTTATTTCACAAGAAGCTTCTGAAATAAACAGCGAGGTGCCATCGTACCGTAGCGTATTATGGCACCAAATTTACGGAAAGGATTTTTAGGTTTTATGACGGATTTTAAAGACACCATACATACGAAAATAACAGCCGAAAAGGACGCTATGCTCGCATTCTGGAAAACCCTCGTGCATCACGAATCTGGGTCTTCCGACAAAGAAGGTCTCGATGACACCCGCGATTTCATCGTGGCACACTGCAAGGAACTCGGTGCTACCGTGAAAACAACGCCGTACGAAAAGGCTGGCGACTTAATCGTTGCTACCTGGAACGGCGACGTAGACGCAGCGCCTATTATCTTGAGCGGTCATTACGATACCGTATTTAAGCGCGGCACCGTTGCCGAACGGCCCTTCACCATCAAAGACGGTAAAGCCTATGGTCCTGGCGCCCTCGACATGAAGGCAGGCATTACGATGGCGCTGTTCACCATCAAAACGCTCCTTAGCCTCGGCTACAAGGATCGTCCTTTGAAATTAGTCCTCGCCGGCGACGAAGAAGTGGGTCACCAATTCTCAACCGCCGCCGAAGACTTCGCCAAAGCCGTCACCGGCGCCAAAGCGGCATTCAACTTTGAAACAGGTTACACCGATAACGGTATCGTCATTGGCCGCAAAGGTGGCGCACGGGCGCTCATTCGTTGCAAAGGCATTGGCGCGCACGCCGGTAACGAACCGGAAAAAGGACGCAGTGCCATTCTCGAATTGGCCCACAAAACCATCGATATTCAAAGCCGCAACGACTATGAGGCCGGTATTACCTACAATGTTGGCGTATTCCAAGGCGGCACCGTTGCTAACGCTGTACCGGAAGATGCGTCTATGGTTGTAGACATTCGCTTCCGCCGCAACGAACAGCTGGACATCGTCAAAAAAGACTTAGACGAAGTCATGGCTACCACCCATGTGGACGGTACCACATCGACGATGAAATTCAGCTTATCCATCATTCCGATGGAAACGACGGACGGCGTGCTGAAGCTATTCGACCTCTACAAGACCGTAGCTCACGAGCTGGGCTATGGCGAATTTGTTCAGAAATACGTGGGCGGCGGTGCCGACTCGGCTTACGAGGTAAAAGCCGGCGTTCCCACCATCTGTGCCGTTGGCGTAGCCGGCGGCAAAAACCACACCGTCGACGAATTTGCCGTTGTGGACTCTCTCTTCACCAGAACGGAAATCGTCTTGAACACAATTTTACGGGTAGGTTAAGAACCACCGTAACCCCTCTTACGTATTACTCGATACGTCAAACACTCTCAACAACAGGTCATACGACGGTATGACCCTTAACATGTACCTTTGATTTATAACACTCTCAACGAAAAGAGGACTGGTCTCGCCGGACCAGTCCTCTTTTTGCATATATAACGGCATTTTCAAGCGCACATGCCGTATTTTAAATCTTACACTTCCGTCAATTTCCCCGTATCCGGATTGATAACAAACCCAGCCACCTTCAAATCAGCCGGCAGCAACGGGTTTTCCTTCAACGCTAAGACTGCTTGCTTAACATTGTCGCCAGAGCATTTAAAGCTATCGGCCCAGGACTTCATGTCGTCAAATACTTCTTTAATGGCTGACGGCGCAACGCCGCGCGCTTCCATTTTTACTGCTAAATCTTCGGCCGTAGTTCGTTCCATGCCGCAGTCCTCGTGGCCTACGATAAGCACCGTTTCGGCGCCTAATTCGTAGACGCTGACCATAATGCTGCGCACTACGTCACTAAACCCATCAGTCATCACATTACCGGCTACCTTGATGATGTTCGCATCACCACGAGCAAGCCCTAAGGCCGGTTCTAACATATCGATCAAACGGGCATCCATGCACGTTACGACAGCCACCTTTTTGGCCGGTCGCTTCGAAACCTTTGCTAAGGCACACCCTGCTTGTTCCGTTTTTCTTAAAAATTTTTCATTTTCCTGTAAAACTTCAGTTGCTACTGACATGCTCTCAACTCCTTGCCTCGCGAACTATGCACACTTTCGCAAGATTTTATACTTACTTTTTCCTATTCTATCACAAAATTTCCATCAGTTTTTGATTCATTCGCAACATATTGGCTCAAAGTTTAAGATAATACTCATCATAATTTTTGAAATCTAAAGTTTATCAGCTTTCAACCTGCGTTTATGCATAGTCATACACGACCATACAGCGCCGTGGAGGCTGTTAATTTCAAAAGAAAATTTTTGTACATCGGGTGTTGACAATGTTCCCTCCTCGTGATAACATAGGTTTCAACATAAACGTCATGAAAACGCGAAGATGCAAACTAGTAGCGTTGTCAATTCCTTACAGAGAGCCGGCGGTTGGTGCGAGGCGGCAGGTACGACAAGGTGAACTCATTGCTGAGCTGGGCGGCTGAATCAAGTAGGCCAACACGGGCACTCCCGTTACAGAGTATGGATATCGCCTAGGCCGTATCCGAGAGGGCCTCCAAATGACTGGAGGAAACAGAGTGGTACCGCGGAAGACTTTCAACGCCTTTCGTCTCTTAGCTTATATAGCAGAGAGACGATGGGCGTTTTCGTTTCTCTTGAATCATCAAGGAGGAATGTACTATGTCAACGATTTCAACCACAAAAGCAGCCACCTTTAGCATGTGCTTCTCGGTAGGCGCCGTATTATTTAGCTCTCACGCCGGCGGCGGTTTCGCCACAGGCAACCAGGAAAACGTCTACTTCGTCAGCTTAGGCTGGTTAGGTCCTATTACCGCCATCATCACCATGTTACTGTTCACCATGACCATCAAAGAAGCGATGAACATGTATAACACCCGTCATTTGAACAGCTATCGTCAGCTGTTCCGCAATTTGTACAGCCCCTTCAAAGGCATTGAATACCTGTTCGAAGCCTTCTTCTACATCATGGTATTAATGGCTGTATCCGCTACCATTTCCGGTGCTGCGTCCGCCATCCAGGCCCAGACCGGCATTAGCTACGCTGCCGGCATTGGCATCGTAGGCGCCATTATCTTCTTCTTAACCATCTTCGGTGCCGGCTTAGTTCGCCGTGCAACGTCCTACATGGGCGCGATCATCTTGGCCTTAGTTATCGGCATCTTCTCTGTCGGCATCGCCATGAGCGGTTCCGTACCGGGCACTCAGACAGTCTTCAGCGCTATGGCGCAGGACTTCGCTGTTAATGGCTTCGACAAAGTACCGACCGCCATTTTACATGCCTTCACCTATTCCGGCTTCCAGTGCGTTGTTATTCCGACCATGATCATGGTTGGCACGCCCTTAATCACTCGTAAAGATTGCTCCCGTTCCATGTGGATTTCCTTCGTTATCAACGCCATCGCCTTAACCTTAGCGGTTACCATGCTGATGGGCTGGACCTCCATTTACGGCAAATCTCCGTTACCGACATTAGCTTCCTTAAAAGCTATGGACATGTCCTGGTTAACTATCGCATACAGCGTATTCCTTCTGCTGTGCTTAATCTCTACCGGCGTTACGACCGTATTTGGTTTCACCGCTCGCTTCTCTGAAATAAAAAGCCTGAAGAAAGTTACCCCGAACGCTGTTATTCGCTCCGCTATCGTAACGTTGTTCATCATCGTTGCGTCCATGACCGTATCCTTTGCCGGCTTGACCAACATCATCAAATACGGCTATGGCTACTGCGGTTACTTAGCAATTGCCATCATCATCGTACCGTTCCTGACCATCGGTCGCTACAAAAACAAACGCTACGCTGCTGATGCTGAATACCGTGCCCGCGTTGACGCCACGAACGAAATGGGTGAAGACATCACCTTCGCTGAAGGCGCTAAAGCTACGGCACAATAATCGAAACGGCGTCCCCGTTCCTATATATAGTTATATACGGTTGCCTCTATACCTACCGCATCCCGTTTCACTATATACCAGGACGCACAATGTATATTACACATAGAACCCCTGTTGCAGGATTATCCACAACAGGGGTTCTTGTGTTTTGTATTATGTCTTCTATTTTTCTGTTTTCTGTTTTTCTATTTTACTTCTTTAGCTTGCCTAGCAAATTATAGCCCACCGCTAAGCCTAGCACGATAATCGCCAAAAACTTGAACATGCCAAACAACATATTAATACCCACAAACGCCACGAGCACCACCACAATGAGCTCCCACGTCCGCCGATCCTTCCGATTTCGCTGCGCCGGAAGCACTAGGAATACAATGGCTATGATGAGCAGGATTACACCTATCATAAACATACGCATACCGCCGTCTCTCAAGCAAGCTTTGATTTAATAATGCTCGACGCCGCCTCCGTCTTGCCGCTCAAATACCCCTTTGTCACATAATAGCATTGCCCCTTGGCATTGGTGGCATCAAAGAGTATTGGCTGTAAGTGAGACTGTAGAACGCGCTGCAACCCCCGTGCTCCCACACCTAACGCCAAAGCTTGCTCCGCAATTTCTCGCAAAGCCTCCTCATCCACAACGAGCTTATTACCCAAGTATCTAAAAAGCTGTTTATATTCTTGAAGCACACTCGATTTTGCACTGCGCAAAATCGTAATCAACGCTTCCAAAGTCACTGGCTGATAAGTAATATGAACCGGCAAGCGTCCAACAAGTTCTCGAATAATACCGTACTGTATAAGGACATCATCAGAATACTGTTGCATATCTGTCGAATCGTGTGCCGTTGTCGCCATAGAAAAGCCAATTTTCGTTGTTTTCGATTGAAGCTCTACTGCACATTCCTCTAAGCCAGCAAAGGCGCCCATCAGAATAAACATAATCTGTGATGTATCAATTGTTTCTGTTCCGCAACCATTATCTATATAAAGATATGATTTCATCCCTTCCACCATAGTCAATAAATTATATTGATAATCCGCATTATGCGCATCTGGGCTCGTACCAGAAATGTATATGCGTTTTTTATCAAATTCATCAATACAAATAATCCCTATTTCCGTTAAGGCAGTTATCAACTCCGTCTTCTCGTCAGAACTCAGTGTTATCTTCTTTTCCTCAATATAAGCATCTAATATGCGTTCAGCTTCCGCTCGTAGTACCAAAAGCATCTGCTCAATCGTCTTATCTCCCTTCCAACCGTTAGGAGAAAAACTCCCAGAGTTAACAACCACAATAGGAATCGGTAATTTCTTAAAATGACAAAGAGCACGGAACGCTTCCGTCTTTCCCGAACCGGTACCTCCACGCAGAAGAATATTTAGCGTCTTGAAATGATGCTCTGTATGCCGTAAATTATATGCAATCTGAAAGGTATGAGCAGAAATGGCGGTTGCCAACTGCTTCATAGCTACATCTTGCCCCTTTATGTATTGAAATAAGTGCGCATAAATTACCTTCGCAGGAATCCCCTGTATCATATCTTTCAGTTCCATACCATTCCCTCCATTCTTAAAATACATTTCGCTTACTATTTCTATCATTACTATACATCTAGTTTACAGATGTTGTCAATATGTATAATTCTATTTCGCAAAATATTCACATTGTATTTTATCAATTGAATTTATTCGACAAAACTCATATAATAAGAATATAAAAAAGTCTATGTCTGAGAGGATATTACTATGGAAAAAAACCAACTCGACAAAGCAAACAACCTAGCAAAACGCCTCATAGAAGCTCGCCAACGCCAGGGATTTGCTACAGCAAAAGAGTTTTATCAGCACTTAGAAGTGCTCTTTAAATTACAAAATAAAGATGTTCCCTTTTCCTATCCCGCCTATGCATCTTACGAAAACGGAAACCGTCAACCGCGATTAGATATTCTAGTTATCCTTGCACGAACACTGGAAACTTCTATTGATGTGTTACTGGATTTCTATGATAATGATTATTTATTACACTTTTTGACAACACTAGGTTTTTCTTGTCTAAAAGCCAAAGATTTCATCTATATTGAAACAGAAAACAAAGATTATATAACTATACGCTCAGAGGTATTGCTACACCTCATTGCGCTAGCCGACAAAGATCATAAAGAATACATTCGCCAACGTCTTCAAGACTTTTTGGCATCTCTCATCCGCCAAGTTTCTGGGGCTTATTTAGCAGAAGCGACCAATCTCATTGGCAAAGCTATGGCTACATTACTCAACGTTGACTATGAAAAGCTCTGCACCGACCTTCTCCACTGCCCCCGTTCACTAAACATCATCCTTGAAAACGACCCCATCACAGCATTAGCATTTTATTACTACACGGGTATCCACCCTACAGAAGATATAAAGCGCGCTAACGAACTAGCTGACTATCTTATGTGTTGCTATGATTATGACTTTTCTCAATCTGATGAAGTCGATGATCTTCCCCATTCGCTACCGGATAAATATGAGAATGCATGGCACATGCTACATGACTACACACCACCAAAAACCATTGACTACATTGATGAATACATGGCGCAGCGCTTGCAAATTGACTCTGCTAACTTTTATGACATTCGGTACACCTTTCTCTACACCATCGGCTACCATACACCATTTAGTTACTTAGAAGAAGATGATATTCCCGGTTTTAACAAAGACGAAGGCGACCTCTTTCTCGTCAATAAATACACCCAAAATGAAACTCCCTCCGGGGCCGCCACCATTGTAAAGCAATTTCCAACTCCTTCGTCAAAAGCCGAGGACGCAAATACGACACCTAAAAAGACGTAATCGGTAAATAAAATAACGGAAGTTAATTCTGCTGCACTATGAAAAGGCCTCTTTGAGGCTTTTTTGTATAAAAATAGGGATTGAACGCATTTTTTCGTTCAATCCCTATTGTTACTTCTTCAGCTTGCCCAGCAGATTATAACCCACCGCTAAGCCTAGCACGATAATCGCCAAAAACTTAAACATGCCGAATAACATATTAATGCCCACAAACGCCACGAGCACCACTACAATGAGCTCCCACATCCGTCGATCCTTCCGGTTCCGCTGCGCCGGAAGCACCAAGAACACAATGGCTATGATGAGCAGAATTACACCTATCATAAACATACGCATACCGCCTTATTGTACTACGAGGAAAGCCAGTTTTGTAAAACGAAAACACGGCTTGTTCTTTTATTGTAGAGAGTGAGCGGAGAATCGTCAAGGTAAGATAAACAAGTATATTATCACCATGAGCATCATGAATAATCATTTTCAATATTGACTTTCATATCTTCTGCAAGATATCCTAATGATAAGGATAAAGAGCTATTTTAAGCGAACACGGATTTAAATATTTCTTATACTATTATGATTAACAGAAAAGAGATGATACCATGTATAAACCTAAGACCGACAATGAGTACTACTATAAAGCATTACCTAGTGATGCACGCTTAAATATAAAATTACCAAGGGAACTACATGAAGAAGCCAAGGCAAAAGCTGAGTCTGAAGGAATAACGCTTTCTGTAGCGGTAAAGAATCTATTGATAAAGTATATCCTTGAGAAGTAATAATGAACATAATACACGAAGAAACCGCCTAACGAATTACTCGTCGGCGGTTTCTTTTATTTTATGGAGCGGGCAAAGGGAATCGAACCCTCCTCTCAAGCTTGGGAAGCCCTTGGAATGCCTACCGCCCGTATGGTTAGCCTATTGGAGTCCTTTTAAGAGTCCTACGGATTCTCTTATTGAATTATTATCTGAATGAGTATATACGTTTAATGTTTGTGAAATTTTAGAATGTCCCATTAATCTAGACACATCACTGATAGGTGCTCCATTGCGTATCAATAAGGTTGCAAAGGTATGCCTTATGTCATGAGGTCTTCTTAAAGGCTCTATATGCGCTCTCCGTTGAATGGTATAGAAGCGCCTACGGATGCTCCCTGATGATTCCTTAGAAAAGTCAATACGGAAGTCTTTGGTAATTGTTTGAAATACTTGAGACTGCATAGGTATGAATCTTATACTTGATTTTGTCTTAGGCGTTCCTATAGTCCCATACTGATTCTTAGCCTTTGTTATGTAGACACCTTGGTCTCTAAAATCTTCAGGTGTCAATGCTAACACTTCACCTATTCTACAGCCTGTATGGATGCTTATATAAAGATATTCATAGAGAGTTTTGTCCATTGGAGTCCTTAGCAGTGTCTTTAGGTCTTCAAGACTAAAAGGGTTGTCAATAACATTTGCTCTGTCACTGATCCGTAGAGTAGACTTAATTGGTGTGTCTATTAAATCAATAGAGTATGCTTTAGCAAATATTGAGTTTATATACTTTATATATTTGCCTTTTGTGTCTGCTTGTAGATGGTTAAATTCTTTTATGGCTATCATATTGATGTCTTTAGACTGTATGTTACTCATTAGCAGTGGCCCTATGCTATACTCAAGGTACTTCTTATAGAATTTCTCTAGATTTCTCCTAGTAGTTTCTTTGTATATAGTGGCACGCTTGTCAAGACCAAAATCGATAAATTTCTAAATGTATCAGGCA